>Ga0105046_10017503_pt1 | contig 10960 bp, 9 predicted proteins | sample MAT03_FD_78385 | JGI IMG/M metagenome (GOLD analysis project Ga0105046, IMG submission 78385) | Freshwater microbial communities from Lake Fryxell liftoff mats and glacier meltwater in Antarctica - MAT-03 (megahit assembly) | ecosystem: Environmental > Aquatic > Freshwater > Ice > Liftoff...
AATCAGGCGCCGGAAGCCTCCGCATCCTCCGGGATTGCAACGCGGCAGATTCCAACCTCGGCGCAGGAGTCCGGCGGAACCTTCACCGCAATCGTCGAAGATGGTTCACCCGATATCGACCCTCATTCCACCTATGTCACGATCGGTTCAGTCTTCTGTCTCGCCTGTTATGAAATGCTCATTCAATACAAAGGCGACAGCACCTCGGAGTTCGCGCCGATGCTCGCTGAGTCATGGGAAGCCAGTGCGGACAACGCCACCTTTACCTTCAAGATTCCATCGAATGCGCTCTTTCATGACAGCACTCCGTGTGACGCCGACGCGGTAAAGGCGAGCTTCGTTCGCTTCCGCAGGCTGGAACTCGGACCGTACCTGGTGCTTTCACGATTCTGCGACAACCCTGAGGAGCAGATCGAAGTTGTCGATGCGACGACTGTCCGCTTCAACCTTGGAACACCGCAACCGCTCTTCCTTTCTGCCATGGCCTCCTGCTACGGACCGTATGTGGTCAGTCCTTCCGCCGTGGAAGCCAACAAGACGGACGACGACCCCTGGGCGCACGAATTCTTTCTGACCGAGGCGGTCGGGACTGGACCCTATCGCCTTGTCGAGAATCTGCTCAAGGAGCAGATCGTCTTCGAGAGGTTCCCGGAGTATCACGGAGGTTGGGACGGTAATCACTTCGATCAGGTGGTTTTCCGCCCGGTGCCCGAAAACTCGACCCGCCGACAGCTCATTGAGCAGGGCGCGGGTGACGCGATCACGATTGCGCTGACACCTGAAGACTTTGACGCACTTGGTCAGATTCCAACCCTCCAGTCACTCACTTACGCCAGCACGCGCGTCGACTGGGCGATCCTCAATGCGGTGACGCTTTCAAAGGAAGCTCGACAGGGACTTTGCTACGCCTTCCCGTATCAGGAAGTTCTGGATGGCGCATATAAAGGCCGCCTGACACGATCAGGTCCGATTTCGACCACGACCCGCGGCTACGATCCGAACGTCTTCCTGTACCCAACTGATCTTGCGAAGGCAAAAGAACTGCTGACGGCCGGCGGGATCAATGAGGGCGATTCGCTCGAGTACATGATCGTCGCTGAGACAGAAATCGATAAGACAATCTCTCAGCTCTTTCAAGCGAGCCTTTCGCAAATTGGAATCAACCTCGAAATCACGACTGTCGACTCAGCCACAATCAACGACCTGATCTATGGAGATTCACCCGGTGAAGAGAGACCGGCAATTATCGGGTCATGGGCATGGTTCCCGGACTACAATGATCCATGGAACCAGCTCGCTCCGAATTTTCTTGCCGAAGCGTCAGGCGGAGGCGGAAGCAACTCCGGATACTGGGTCAATGCCCGGTTCGAGGAGATCATGGCGTACACGAAGAACTATACTGACGAGAACCAGATGCTCGAACTGATGAAGGAAGCCCAGAATATCGTCACGGAGCAAGATCCGGCGTGCATCTTCTTTGGTGAACGCAGGTATACGACTGTTCTTCAAAGCAACATCCAGGGGTTCGTGCCAAATCCGATCTATCTCGAGGCGTACAACCTGCACCATATGTCTCGCTCCTAGCCAACGTCAAACAAACACACAGAGACCGAAACTGCTGAATTTCACAGAACCTGACTGACAGATTGCGGCGGACCCGGAGATGCGAGAATGATCGTACGGCTGATTGTTCGGCGGATGCTTTTTCTCGTTCTCGTACTCTTCGGGATATCGCTCATCACCTTTACGCTCTCCCACGTCGTCCCGGCCGACCCCGCGCGGATGATCGCCGGGCCACGTGCCAGCAAGAGCACTGTCGAGAAGATTCGCCATCAATACGGATTGGATGATCCGGCCCCGGTTCAATACGTCAACTATGTGAAGGGCGTTCTGAGACTCGATTTTGGAACATCCTTTGCGTCTCGGAAGCCAGTTCGAGACGATCTCGAACGGTACCTTCCCGCGACCATCGAACTCGGTCTTTACGCCTTCATACTTGCCACTGCGATCGGTGTGCCGCTCGGTGTGGCCTCGGCGGTGAAGCGCGATTCCTGGCTCGATACGATTTCCCGCTTCATTTCCATTTCCGGTCTTGCCTTACCGGTTTTCTGGCTCGCACTCATGGTGCAATTCGTCTTCTTCGGAAAACTGGGCTGGTTACCCGATGGACAGCGACTTCCCATCGGAGTCGATCCGCCCCGGACGATCACTTCGCTCTACGCGGTAGATGCTCTCATTACGGGCGACCTGAATCTCTTCTGGCTATCAGTTCAACATCTCATCATGCCGGTGGTCGTGCTGGCGTATGGATCGCTTGCCGTCATCACCAGGATGGTTCGCGGTGGAATGATCGAGGTTCTCAATCAGGATTACATCCGGACGGCCCGGGCGAAGGGACTCGGGAAGAACACGATTGTTGTCCGGCACGCCCTGAAAAACGCACTGCTTCCAGCAGTCACCTCGCTCGGTTTGCAGGTCGGGCTCTTGCTCTCCGGTGCCTTCCTGGTCGAACTGGTCTTTTCATGGCCAGGAATTGGACGCTATTCCGTTCAAGCAATTCAGCAAATCGATTACAACGCGATCATGGCAACAACGCTGGTGATCGCGTTGATCTTTGTGCTCATGAATCTCGTCGTGGACATTTTGTATCTCTTCCTCGACCCAAGGATTGATTACTCATGAGCTCAGAGCAGGCAAGACCAGGAACATTTGTCCCCGGAACACCCGCTGAGGATCAACCAGGACCCGAAACTCCCCTTGGGGGTCTCGTAAAGCGGCGTGCCAGCAACCAGATGCGCCGCAATCTCAAGCGCTTTCTGATTGGAAACCGCTTGAACCTCATCGGCGTCATCATCGTCGTGATTTTCTTCTTTCTGGCGATGTTTGGGGAGGCAGTTGCGCCGCACGATCCGTACAAGCAGGACATCACCGGTTCCAAGCTGCTCGCACCCTCCACCACCCACATTTTCGGAACCGATGAACTGGGCCGTGATGTCTTCAGTCGGATCCTGGCTGGAACCCGCGTTTCACTTCAGGTGGCCGTTGTCGTACTGACCTTCGCAGTCATATTCGGGACACTTGTCGGAGCGGTCTCAGGGTTCTTCGGTGGCATCGTCGATGAAATTCTCATGCGCTTCACCGACATGTTCCTGGCCTTTCCGGCACTTATTCTGGCGATCGCCATCGCCGCGACCCTCGGAAAGAGCCTGACGAATACGATGATCGCGCTCGCGACGGTCTTTTGGCCCTGGTATGCGCGTCTTGTGCGCGCTCAGGTGCTCTCGATCAGAGAACGCGAGTTCGTCGAAGCGGGTCGAAGCATCGGACTCTCGTCTTCGCGACTGATGTTTCGCCACATCCTGCCAAACTCGGCTTCTGTTGTGATCATTCAGATAACGCTCGATGTCGGGTTCGCGATTCTCTCGACGAGTTCGTTGAGTTTCATCGGATTGGGAGCGCAGCCGCCTTCTCCCGAGTGGGGAACGATGCTCTCGACCGCCCGCAATTACTTCCGGGATGCCTGGTGGTACACCACCTTCCCTGGGGTTGCGCTGACCCTGACCGTCTTTGCCTTCAATGTCCTCGGAGACGGTCTACAGGACGCGCTGGACCCCCGCTCAAGTCGAAGATAGTTCACTCAGATCCGACTTGAACGTTCAGATGGCGATCGCGATCGGTTCCGCTTCGTGTACGACCGGTTCCGGATGGTCGTACGGCAGTGCAAAGGTGAAGGTCGTTCCCCGTCCCTGTTCGCTCTCGACCCAGATTGCGCCACCGTGAATCTGAACAATGTGTTTCGCAATTGCCAGCCCCAGTCCGGTGCCATCGGATCTTCGTGCCTTGTCCGATTTGTAGAAGCGCTCGAACACGCGCGGCAATTCGGAACTAGCGATTCCCACACCCGTATCGCGAACGGAGACGACCAGATTTCCGTCGTCCTCCCACGAGGAAACGGTGATCGACCCGCCAGGGCGTGAGAACTTGATCGCGTTGTGCACCAGATTGAGAAGAACTTGCTCGATGCGACCGCGATCCACGGAAATTTCGGGGAGTCCCGAAGCGATGTCGACCCTGAGGGTGAGTTTTGCGCGCTCGATCTGCGGGAGTAACCGCTCGGCTCCCTTTGAAATCAGCTTTAGTGGCGCAATTGATTCCAGTCGTAAACTCACTCGTTCGGACTCGAGTCGCGCCAAATCGAGCAACTCATCGACGAGCGCGGTCAGTCGATCGACTTCTCCCACCACCCTGTGCAGAAAGTCACCGGACACTTCCGGGTCGTCGATTGCACCGGCCTCAAGCGTCTCAACGAGGGCACGAATTGAGGCCAATGGTGTTCGCAGTTCATGGGATACATTTGCCACGAATTCACGGCGAACTGCCTCCAAGCGTCTCAATTCGGTTACATCTCGCAAGACCAGAATTCCGAGCCGCTCACCCTTCCGATCGACCGGTTGCGCAATCGCTTCGAAGACCTTGCCGGACGGCGCATATTGAATGGTGGCCGATTGTTGTTTCCCTGATGAGTACGAATGTTGAAGCAGGTTGTGGAGATCGACATCCCGCGCGGCCACGACCAACGGACGACCGACGGCCCAGTTAGATCGCGTCCCGAGAATCGCAAGCGCAGCGTCGTTGACACCGATGACCGTACTGTCCTGGTCGACGATGATCACACCGTCGCCGAGATTCGCGAAGATCGCTTCCAGCCGCGAGCGCGAGTTCTCACTCTCTTCAACGAGATCGCGGACGCGGCGGGTCATCGTATTGAACGCGCGCGCGAGATCGCCCAGCTCTCTGGTCGAGGCTGGAATGGCGGATGTATCGAGTTCGCCTCGGGCGACAGCGGCAGCGTGACGGCGCAACTCCTCCAGCGGACCGGTGATCCTGCCGGCGACATAGAGCGCCACCACGATCGTGACCCACGAGACGACGAGCGCGGTTGCAATAACACTCCGCTGGAATTTTTCGACAGCGCCATTCACTTCACGAAGTGACGTGGAAGCGCGCGCGACCATTCCGGATTGCGCGGGAACGGGGACCGATACGACGAGCAAGCCTTCCGACTTGGAGCGGATCGAACCGATCTCCCCTGAAGAACTCAACGCGATCGCGGCAGCAGTGTCGTCGCGATTCGATTCATTGCCGAGCGCGGCTGGATCGCTTACGGAATCGGCAACAACGCGCCCGGTGGGATCGATGATTGAAAGCCTGGTCGCGATGCTCGATCCGATGTTCTTGACTTCCTGGTCTATTGGCGCCGTGGCCCCCTCGCTCATTAGCTGAGCAGAAACTGCGGAACCGGCCATCAGGGCCTGTTCCTCGAGCTGACTCGCGAGCCGGCTCTCGTATCGCTCTCTGACGGAAAAGACGAGGAATGTGCCAAGCCCAAGCACTAGAAGAATGCTAAGGATGCCGTAGGTGGCCGCCAGTCGACCCCGAACGGTCGATGGAATCAACCGCTCTCGCATCGGAACTCCAGATCAGCGTTCTGAGAATGGGGGCTCATACCGTTTCGGGTACGAAGCGATATCCGTATCCGCGCACTGTTTCAATGCGCTTTGGATTCGCCGGGTCATCTTCCAACTTCTGTCGCAACCAGCGGATATGTACATCGACGGTTCGGGTATCAACCGGATAGTCGTATCCCCACACTTCTCGCAGCAATGCCTCGCGGGAAAGCACCAATCCCGGACGTCGAATCAGGTAAAGGAGAAGATCGAACTCCTTTGGTTTCATCGGCACGATCTCACCGTGAATCGTCGCTTGTCTCCGGGGATAGTCGATTTGAATGGATCCACTGACGAACGGCGCCTCGGACTTACCTGGGTCGTCAGAATCGTCTCGTTGGACATTCTCTTCGTTGCCCATTTGCACCCGCCGGAGATTGGCGCGGACTCTTGCCAGCAGTTCCCGCATTGCAAATGGCTTAGTCAAATAGTCATCCGCCCCGATCTCTAGACCGAGAACCCGATCGACCTCTTCACCCTTGGCCGAGACCATAATGATGGGAACATTGGATTCCGTGCGTAAAGCCCGGCAAACCTGAAGTCCATCCAGACCCGGCATCATGACATCAAGCAGAATCAAATCAGGTTTATGCGTCCGGGCATTGGCGATTGCGCTCGGGCCATCGGCCGCGACCACAACGTGAAACCCATCGCGACGAAGACTGTACGAGATGGTCTCACGGAGCGCCGGTTCGTCATCGACTACCAGAATCGTCTTCTCTTCTAATCGAACTGGACCTTGCGATTCGGGCAAATCTGGCTCCAGTCATCCCCTAGATGACGGCACGGAAGGATAGCGATCTCTGGACGCTAGTATAGTGATCGGAATTGGGAATCATCTTCGGAATTGTTAACGTCCCGGTGGCTCGTATTTTAGCAAGAAGCGCGACGACGATCCTGATATTGAGGTCGAAACCCCCTGTTTCCTGGCGCACTTCCTGTGCTACAATCCGCCCTTGCGGGTGCGCCACGCATCCGATTTTGTGTGCGTGACAGCGCGTCCCTTTTGGACGACCTATTGAGAGACAAGTGATGAGCGATCAGGAGACAACCACCGCCACTGAAACGGTGACAGCGAAGCCGAAGGGCTACGCAATCATCGAGACCGGCGGAAAGCAGTACCGGGTCAAAGTCGGCGACCACATCTCTGTTGAGCGTCTCCCTGCCGAAGCCGGCGGTGAGATCACAATCGACCGCGTGCTTCTGCTCGGCGGCGATGGTGCAACAAGAATTGGCACGCCAATCGTCGAAGGTGCGACGGTTACCGCCACGGTGGACGATCACTTCCGCGGTGAGAAAATCGTTGTCTTCAAATACAAAGCCAAAAAGCGCTATCGTCGCCGGATTGGTCACCGTCAGTCATTGACGCACCTGACGATCACCGGCATCGCCGGCTAACGCCACACCACCGAGAAGGAGAATCTCTCACTATGGCTCATAAGAAAGGCGTAGGCAGTTCGCGAAACGGTCGCGATAGCCAGTCACAACGACTCGGTGTGAAGCGGTCTGATGGCGAATACGTTCGCTCAGGCACAATCGTGGTTCGCCAGCGCGGAACCGAGTTCTGGGTTGGCAACAACGTCGGCATCGGCAAGGATCATACGATCTACGCCAAAATCGACGGAGTGGTGAAGTTCGAGCCGATCTCCCGCACAAAACGACGCATCAGCGTCTATTCGACAGATCTTTATGCGATTGGTGGCGCTCGCGTCGAAGCCCCATCGCAAACTGCGGCTGCGGCGGACTAGTCGCCCGCAACGAACTGAGGGCTTGCGCCTGGGATAACGCGCAACCCTGAGAGGAGCAATCGGGTCCCATGAAACCGGGCATTCACCCAAAATACAATGATGCAACCGTCGTCTGCGCCTGTGGCAATACCTTTGTTACTCGCTCGACGCGACCGCAACTTCGCACCGACCTTTGCAATGTGTGCCACCCCTTCTATACGGGTGAGCAGCGCATCGTCGACACCGCCGGTCAGGTCGAGCGCTTCATGAAGCGTCTCGAAGGTGCCTCCGGTGAGGCTCGCCCGTCCAAGCGACAGGCCCGCCTGCAGACACGCGCTCAGCGCGATGCGGAAGAGAAGTTGCGAGCCGAAGAAGCAGCCAGGGCTGCAGCAGCCGAAGAGGCAGCAGCTCGAGCGTCAGCCCGCGCGGCCGCTGAAGCTGCTGTGACCGAGACCGCCGCCCACCGGGCTGCAGTTGCGGAGGCAGCAGCGCTCATCGGGACGTCGGCCGAGTCATCCTCTGACGAAGAGACTCCGGCGACCGAAGAGGCCTAATCTTCGGTAATTGATATGCAATAGAGCCGGGTGCTAAACGCACCCGGCTCTTTGTGTCTCTCGCGGCGCAGTCAACTGCCCGGGTGCCTTCACCGAGATTACCCGGGAATTCCTTATCTGAGGTTATCCCAAGAAGTCCTCAACCACGGAACTCAGCGTACGCTCGGCCATCCGTATGCTCGCGCCATCGATCATGCGGCCATCTATCGCGACGGCCCCCGCCCCCGCTTCCGCCGCTCGTGCCGACTCCTCGATCACGCGCTTCGCCCACTCGATCTCTTCGGCCGTGGGACTGAAGACCTCATTCACAACATCGATCTGTGCCGGGTGAATACACCACTTGCCATCAAACCCAAGTGCCTTCGCGATCTCGCACGAGCGCCGGAGACCATCAAGATCGCGAAAATCTGCGTATGGTCCATCGATCGGGCGGATGCCAGCCGCCCGCGCCGCGACCACGATTCGGCTCATCGCGTAGTGCCAGCGATGCCCCGGATAGCGAGCGTCCCAGGAATCGGGCATTCCGATTTGAGCCGCCGGCATCCCGGCTGAAGCAGCGAAATCGCCTGGTCCGAAGGTGAGTGCCTGGATTCGACGGCTTGCGGCGGCAATCCGCTCGCAATTCACCAATCCCTCTGCCGTCTCAATCTGGAGCTCGAGACCAATCTCTTCCAGATATCCGTGATTGACCTCAAGCTGGGCCAGAAATATGTCGAGGACGTAAACATCCTCGGGTCGACTGACCTTTGGCACGACGATCAACTCTACGGTCTCTTCGGTGGACTCGATCACCTCGATCAAATCACGGTAGAAGTGAGGTGAATCGAGCGGATTCATCCGGAACGCCCGCGGTTTGTGCCCCCATTCCCCGGTCTCCAGGTACTCCGCGACCAATCCGCGAGCGCTATCCTTGGATCGATCCGCAACAGCATCTTCGAGATCGAGAAAGACCACATCCGCGGTCGATGCCAATCCCTTTTCGATCATTCGCGGGTTCGAACCGGGAACCGCGAGTTCGCTTCGCCAGGCTCGCATTATCTCCCCTTCATGATCGGCAAAATCACGTGCGATGGATGTTCAGAATCATGAAGCACCACCTGTGTCGCCGTGATTCCTTCCGACGCCCCTTCGACACCCAGGGCGCCGCCCGTGTTCATGTTTCGATCCCATTGCGGGAAATCGCTGCTGGAGATCGTCACGCGCAGACTATCTCCGGCGGGAATCAACGCGCCAACCGGGCCGAGTTCGATCAGGTACTTATACACCCGATTCGGTTCGATCAGGGTCGGGTCGGTGAGGGAGTCACGGAATCGCGCGCGGACGATTCCCTCCTGCAGATTGGTCGATACGCCATGCGCATCCACCCGGCACAACCGCGCCGTCCAATCGGTATCTACCGCGGAACTCGCTGCGTACAGCACGACCGAAACGTCTCCGATCAGGAGCATATCCTCGACATGCGGCTCCGTCGTGTAAACGAGCACCTGGGTATACCGCTCACTCGGATTTTGATCCGCCGGTCCCATCGGAGCGGCGAACTGGAAGCAACAGGAGTGTCCACCCTGACTTTGATTCGGAATTCCTGGATCGTAGGTGAAGACATCCGGCAACTCGACCCCCGGATGGGAGTCCGATAGCGTCCCATCACCATACGCCGAGTTTGCGCGACCGCCCGAGTGAAGATACATGGGAGTCGGGTTTGATCCAGCGGGTGGCCATTCACCATATTCCCGCCACCGATCCTCACCCATCACAAAGAGCAGAACCGGTGCATCCGATTCAACCGGTTCGACCCCCTTCAGGAAGCGATCGAACCACTGGAGTTGCAAGTCATCGACTACATTGGGCGACGCATTGTCGCTCGCCTCACCGATCATCGGTTTCCAGGGAATGTGAAACCAGGGACCGATGATCAACTTTTGATTGCGTCGCGCCCGCTCGCTCCCGGCTTTCTTCTGAAGGGAGACGAAATTCTTGACCGTACCGGCGAGAAAAATGTCGTACCACCCGGCCACGTGCATCGCCGGAATATCGATGCGGCTGTAATCCTCATCAATGCTCCACTGCTTCCAGTAGTCGTCGTAGGTGGGGTGGGAGAGCCAGTCGAAGAAGTAGCCAGTATCTCCGGCCTGCAGGGGCGGGTGTCCGTTCAATGGCAGATACCAATGCCATCCCATCGCTCCCGCAAATGCCGAGGCATATGTCGCCATCGCTCCATCGTCACGACGTCGTTTGGCATTGTTGATTCCCAGGCTCGCAGCCCATGAGGCGGCAAATGCCAGTGACAGTGCCCCGCTGTTGTACATCCAGCCGTCGTAATACTGCGATCCGGTCATGGCGGGGCTCATAGTCACCAGACTCGGCGGCCGCAAAACAGCTGGCAGAAGCTGGGTTGCTCCCGCATACGAAAAGCCGTACATGCCGACCTTGCCATTTGCGCCTGGCAGCGCTCCCGCCCACTCGATCGAGTCGTAGCCATCTTCAGCTTCGTACCGAAATGGATACCACTCTCCTTCGGACGCATAGCGGCCACGCGTGTCCTGAGAAACGACAATGTAGCCATGATTCGCATACCAGGCGGGATGCGCGTAGGAGATGTTCTCCGCTCCGGTTTTGTCATACGGCAATCGAATCAGAATGACCGAAAACGGGCCGTCGCCCGCGGGACGATAAACATCCGCCATCAAGGTGACGCCGTCCCGCATCTGCGCCCGAACATCGCGCTCGACGGTCACACCCGGATAACCGGGAAATGGAACGGCACCAGTAGAAACCATATGGAATTCCCTTCATTAAAGATCACGGAAGACGCGATGCCGCAGCATACGGTTGCGCGTGGTTCCGGTCAACACTCAACAACTCGACCACACGCCACGATCAAACCTTCGGTAGACTTCTCCCACTGTTCCATTCGATCGACGCAAGGACTGGGTTTAATGTACGTCGTCATCGCCCGTTGGTACACCAAGGTGGGCACGCAAAATGAAGTGCTCACGATTCTCAATCAGGTTGTACCGCTTTCACGTTCGGAAGAGGGAAACCGCGCGTACATCGTAAATCAATCGGTGGATGATCCCCGATCGATTCTGCTTTACGAGCAGTACGTCGATGAAAACGCATTCAAGTTCCACGCGAGCCGGGACATCTTCGGGGAACTTGTTCGAGACAAAAT
>Ga0105046_10017504_pt1 | contig 10960 bp, 9 predicted proteins | sample MAT03_FD_78385 | JGI IMG/M metagenome (GOLD analysis project Ga0105046, IMG submission 78385) | Freshwater microbial communities from Lake Fryxell liftoff mats and glacier meltwater in Antarctica - MAT-03 (megahit assembly) | ecosystem: Environmental > Aquatic > Freshwater > Ice > Liftoff...
CGAAGTCGCTGGCGCCGTCTTCGGTCTCGGGCATGTCCTGCGCGACCTCGCCCAGGCGCCAGCGCGGCGGCACCTCGACGTCGCCACCGTCGGCCTGCAGCCGCCCGGCCAGCAGTGAAAACAGGCTCGACTTGCCGGCGCCGTTGCGGCCGATCAGTCCCACCTTCTCGCTCGGCTGCAAGACGACGCTGGCCTTGTTCAGCACGACCTTGGTGCCGCGGCGCAGGGTGATATTTCGAAGGGTGATCATCTTTGGGAAGGTCGGGGGTTCAGGGCCTCGGCCTCGATCAGCAGCACCTGCTCGTCGCCGGCGCTGGTGGGCAGGCCGACCAGGGGCAGGCGGGGGAAGGCGCGCACGAAGTGTTGGGCCTCGTGGCCGATCTCCAGCACCAGCAGGGCGTGTGGGTTCATGTGCGCGCGCACACCGGCCAGCAGGCCGCGCACGAAGGCCATGCCGTCGCCGCGGCCGTCGGCGTTGCCGTCCAGCGCCAGCGCCGGTTCGGCGCGGAACTCGGGCGGCAAGGCGGCCAGGCTGGCGGCATTGACATAGGGCGGGTTGCACAGGATGAGGTCGAAGCGTTCGCCGGCCTGCAGCGCGGCCAGGCCGTCGCCGGCGCGCAGCGTGATGCGCTCAGTCAGGCCGTGCCGCTGCACGTTGCGCGCCGCCACCTCCAGCGCGTCGGCGCTCAGGTCCGTGCCCAGCACCGTCACCTCAGGCCAGGCCAGCGCCGCCAGCACGGCCAGGCTGCCATTGCCGGTGCACAGGTCGAGCACGCGGCGCGTGTGCTGGTTCAGCCAGGCGTCCAGCGTGCCGTCGCCGATAGGCTCGGCGATCAGCGATCGCGGCACGATCACGCGCTCGTCGACGAAGAAGGGCACGCCCTGCAGCCAGGCCTCGCCGGTCAGGTAGGCGGCGGGGCGGCGGGTGTGGATGCGGGCCTCGATCAGGGCGTCGACGGCGGCCTGCTCGGCAGCGGTCAGTTCACGCTGGGCGTCAGCGGCTGCGGCGTCGAGGTCGCTGTCCAGCGGCAGGCCCAGTTGCCACAACACCAGCCACGCGGCTTCGTCGAAGGCGTTGGTGGTGCCCTGGCCGTAGGCACAGCCGGCGGCGTCCAGGCGTGCGGCGGCGGCGGCGATGGCGTCCAGCAGCGTCATGGATGCTCCTTCAGCGCAGCAAGGCCGCCAGCGTGCGCGCATAGACGCGCCGCAGCGGCTCCAGCGCCGCCACGTCGACCCACTCGTCCACCTGGTGGATGCTGGCGTTGACGACGCCGAACTCCACCACCTGCGGGCAGATGGCGGCGATGAAGCGGCCGTCGGACGTGCCGCCGGTGGTGGACATCACCGGGCGCAGGCCGCATTCGGCCGCAATCGCGTCGCCGAGTGCCGCGCTCAATGTGCCGGGTGCCGTCAGAAAGGGCTGGCCGCCCAGCGTCCAGGCGAGGTCGAAGTCGACGCCATGGCGCGCCAGCACGGCCTCGACCCGCGCGCGCAGTTCGGCTTCGGTGCTTTCGGTGCTGAAGCGGAAGTTGAAGTCCACCACCGCCTCGCCCGGGATCACGTTGCCGACGCCTGTGCCCGCATGGATGTTGCTGACCTGGAAGCTGGTGGGCGGGAAGTGCGCATTGCCAGTGTCCCAGTGCGCAGCCACCAGTTCGGCCAGCGCCGGGGCCAGGTCGTGGATGGGGTTGCGCGCCAGTTGCGGGTAGGCCACATGACCCTGCACGCCGCGCACGCACAGCCGGCCCGACAGCGTGCCGCGGCGGCCGTTCTTGATCATGTCGCCCAGCGTATCGACGGAGGTCGGCTCGCCGACGATGCAGGCATCCAGGCGCTCGCCGCGTGCGCGCAACACCTCTACCGCATGGCGCGTGCCATGCAGGGCCGGGCCTTCTTCGTCGCTGGTCAGAAGCAAGGCGACACGGCCGGCGTGGCCGGACGCCGCGGCGTCGATCGCCGCCAGCGTCATCGCCGCCACCGCGGCCTTCATGTCGGCGGCGCCGCGGCCGTACAGACGTATGGCGCTGTCGCTTGCGGTCGGGTTTGCGGCCGGGTTTGAGGCTGCGGCGCGGTAGCTGGGCACGAAAGGGTCGCTGGTCCAGCGCTGCAAGGGGCCGGTGGGCACGACGTCGGTGTGGCCGGCCAGCACCACCGTCGGTCCCGGGCGCGTGCCGGTGTGCACGGCCCAGAGGTTGGCCACCCGCGCCTCGGGCGGGCCGGCGTCCAGGCGCTCGCAGGCAAATCCCGCGGCGGCCAGCCGCGTGGCGATCAGGTCCAGGCAGCCGGCGTCGTCGGGCGTGACCGAACGCCGCGCGATCAGCGCTTCGGCCAGCGGCAGTACGGCCGCGCTCGATGAAGCGTTCACGGGCGTTGCAACTGCGGTACCAACCACGGCGACAACTGCGTTGCCAACTGCCGCGTTGCCCACTGCCGCACTCACCCCCGCACTCACCCCCGCACTCACCGCTGCACGGCCCAGGGCGGCGTTGCAGGCGCGCCCAGGCGGTGCTCGTCGGGACGCACTTCGATCGTGATGTCGGTGAAGCTGGCGGCCTCGGGCTCGTCCTTCTTCGGCGTCACGCGCGACACCGGCGCGTGCTCGTTCTGCAGTCGCCACAGCAGGTTGGTGGGCGAGTCGGCATGCGACAGGCCCTCGTCACGCGAAATGATGCCTTCGTTGATCAGACGGCCGAGGTCCATCTCGAAGGTCTGCGAGCCCTCGGCCATCGACTTTTCCACCGCCTCCTTCACGCCCGACAGGTCGCCCTTCTCGATCAGCTCGCTGATCAGCTTGGTGTTCAGCAGCACCTCCACCGCCGGCACACGCCCGCCGCTGTTGGCGCGCAGCAGGCGCTGGCTGACGACGGCGCGCAGGCCGCTGGCCAGGTCGGACAGCAGCGTGGGCCGCGCCTCCGGGCTGTAGAACGACAGGATGCGGCCCAGCGCGTGGTAGCTGTTGTTGGCGTGCAGGGTGGCCAGCACCAGGTGTCCCGACAGCGCGTAGCTGATGGCCGCCGTCATCGTCTCGCGGTCGCGGATCTCGCCGATCAGGATGCAGTCCGGCGCCTGGCGCAGTGCGTTCTTCAGTGCCGTCTGCAGGCTTTGCGTGTCGCGGCCGACCTCGCGCTGGTTGACGATGCTCTTCTTGTTCGTGAACAGGAACTCGATCGGGTCCTCGATCGTCAGGATGTGGCCTGTCATCTGCGCGTTGCGCCACTCGATCATCGACGCCAGCGTCGTGCTCTTGCCGGTGCCGGTGGCGCCCACCATCAGCACCAGACCGCGTTTTTCAGACACCAGCTGCCGCAGCAGCGCCGGCACACCCAGGGTGTCGAGCGCCGGGATCTGGAACGGGATGCAGCGGAACACGGCCGCGATCGAGCCCCGTTGCTTGAAGGCCGACAGCCGGAAGCTGCCGACGCGCGGGATGCCGATGCCGACGTTCAGCTCGCCGGTCTCGTCCAGCTCTTCCAGCTGCTGCGGCGTCAGCATCTCGGCCAGCAACTGGCGCGTCTGCGTCGGCGTCAGCAACTGGTCGGACAGCTGCAGGATCTGGCCGTGGATCTTGATCAGGATCGGCGTGTTGGCCGACATGTAGACGTCGGACGCGTTCTTCTCCGACATCAGGCGCAGCACGCGCTCGAGATTGTTCGACATGTCGGTTTGTTCCGCGTTCGGCTGGCGGCCGGGTCAGGCGCGCAGCAATTCGTTGATGCTGGTCTTGGCCCGCGTCTGCGCGTCGACCTTCTTCACGATCACCGCGCAATACAGGCTGTGCGTGCCGTCAGCGCTGGGCAGGTTGCCGCTGACCACCACGCTGCCAGCCGGCACGCGGCCGTAACTGACGGTGCCAGTGGCGCGGTCGTAGATCTTGGTGCTCTGGCCGATGTAGACGCCCATGCTGATGACGGAGTTTTCTTCGACGATCACGCCTTCGACGACCTCGCTGCGCGCGCCGATGAAGCAGTTGTCCTCGATGATGGTCGGGTTGGCCTGCAGCGGTTCGAGCACGCCGCCGATGCCGACGCCGCCCGACAGGTGCACGTTTTTTCCGATCTGCGCGCAACTGCCCACGGTGGCCCAGGTGTCGACCATCGTGCCTTCATCGACATAGGCGCCGATGTTGACGTAACTGGGCATCAGCACCACGTTGCGGCCGATGTAGCTGCCGCGCCGCGCCACGGCCGGTGGCACCACGCGCACGCCACTGGCACGCATCTGCGCTTCGTCCAGGTGCGAGAACTTGGTCTGCACCTTGTCGAAGAAGCCCAGGTCGCCGGCACGCATCAGCTTGTTGTCGGTCAGGCGGAAGCTCAGCAATACCGCCTTTTTCACCCACTGGTGCACGACCCACTGACCCACGCCCTGGCGCTCGGCCACGCGCAGGCGGCCGCCGTTGAGTTCGTCGATGGCGTGTTCGACTGCTTCGCGCACTTCGGGTGCGTTGAGTGCGGTGATCTCGGTGCGCGCTTCCCAGGCGAGGTCGATGACCTGTTGGATCTGTGGGTTCATGCGAGGCCTCTTGTGTAGTCGGTGATGCGCCGGGCCGCTTCGATGCAGTCGTCGAGCGGGGCCACCAGGGCCAGACGGACGCGGCCCGTGCCGGGGTTGGCGCCATGCGCCATGCGCGCCAGCAGGCTGCCGGGCAGGACCGCCACATTGTATTGAGCGAGCAGGCCGCGGGCCCAGGCGATCTCGGCTGAGTGGCCCACCTTCTGGCCGTCGGGGTCGCCGTCGGTATTTCGAGTGTCGGCCGGCGTCGGCACACCCGCCCACAGGTAGAAAGCCGCATCGGGCAGGGCCACGTCCAGCACCTCGGCCAGCAGCGGCGTGACGGCGTCGAACTTGGCGCGATACAGCGCGCGGTTGGCCACCACGTGGGCCTCGTCGTTCCAGGCCGCGGCGGACGCGCGCTGCACCATCGGCCCCAGCGCGCTGCCATGGTAGGTGCGGTACAGCAAGAAGGGTTTGATCAGGCGCGCGTCGCCGGCGACGAAGCCGCTGCGCAGCCCCGGCACGTTGCTGCGCTTGGACAGGCTGGTGAACATCACCAGGTTGCGGAAGTCGTCGCGGCCCAGCGCCTTGGCGGCCTGCAGGCTGCCCAGCGGGGCTTGATCGCCAAAGTAGATCTCGGAGTAACACTCGTCGCTGGCGATGACGAAGCCGTGGCGGTCACTCAGATCGAACAGCACGCGCCACTCGTCCAGCGACATCACGGCGCCGGTGGGGTTGCCGGGGCTGCAGACATACAGCAGCTGGGTGCGGGCCCAGGTGGCGTCATCGATGGCGTCCCACTTCGCCGCGAACTGGCGCGCCGGGTCGCCGGGCACGAAGGCCGTCTGCGCCCCGGCCAGCAGGGCCGCGCCTTCATAGATTTGATAGAACGGATTGGGGCACACGACCGTGGCGCCCGGGCGGGTCGGGTCGATGACGGTCTGCGCAAAGGCAAACAGCGCCTCGCGGCTGCCGCCCACCGGCAGCACCTGCGTGCCCGCGTCGACGTCCACAAGGTAACGCCGCTGCAGCCAGGTGGCGATGGCTTCGCGCAGCGCCGGCTCGCCGGCGGTGGCCGGGTAGCTGGACAGGCCGGGCAGGGCGGCAAGCAGGGCCTCTTCGATCAGCGCCGGGGTCTTGTGCCGTGGCTCGCCGATGCCCAGCGAGATGGGGCGCAGGGCCGGGTTGGGGCGGATGTCGCGCGTCAGCTCGCGCCAGCGTTCGAAGGGGTAGGGGTGCAGGCGCTGCAGCAGCGGGTTCATCGCTCCGGATTATCCCGGAGGGGTGGCTTGCGCCGTGGGCCGATGATCGGGGGGTGAATACCGTCCTGCTTCGCTACCACCATGCCCTGGCCTGGGCGCTGCCCGCCGCCGTCGCCACAGGCATGTGGGTGTCGCCGGGGGCGGCGTGGGCGGTGATGTTGGGCATCCAGCTGGGCCTGGCCGCGGCCGAGCGTGTGCCGGCCTGGCGCCATTCACCGCCGGCCCAGGCGCCGTCGGCCTGGCACCGCGCCGTGCCGCGCGTGCACGTGGCGCTGCAGGCGGCTCTGCTGGCGCTGGGCTTGTGGACGGTCGTGACGCAGCAGCCGGGCTGGGGCGGGGTGCTGCTGCTGGGCCTGGCGGCGGGCGGCATCTGCGGCAGCCAGGGCATCAGCTTCGCGCACGAACTGGGGCATTCGCGGTCAAGGCTGGACAGGGCCCTGGGCTGGGCCCTGATGAGCAGCGTGCTGTACGCGCACTTCATGGTCGAGCACTACCGCGGGCACCACCCCCGTGCCGCGACCTGGGACGACCCGGCCAGCGCCCGCCGCGGCGAAAGCCTGTGGCGCTTTCTGCCGCGCACCGTGTCCGGGCAAGCGCGCAGCGCCTGGGCGCTGGAGGCGGCGCGGCTGCGCCAGCACCGCCGCGGCTGGGCGCGCAGCCCGCTGGCGTGGGCCACCGCGGCGCAGGTCGCCGGGCTGGCCGCGCTGTGGGCGGTTTGGGGGCCGAAAGCGGCGGGCTTCTGGCTGGTGCAGGCGGCGTATGCCGTGTTCCTGCTGGAGACCGTCAACTACATCGAGCACTACGGCCTGGTGCGCGCCACCGATGCGCGCGGCCGGCGTGAAGCCTTCGCCGTGCAGCACGCCTGGAACGCCGACCACGGCCTGACGAATGCCGTCATCGCCAACCTGCAGCGCCACAGCGACCACCACATGCACGCCTGGAAGCCTTACCCGAGTCTGCAGGCCTTGCCCGGCCCGCAATTGCCGACGGGTTATGCGGGCTGTCTGTTCATTGCCGCGATGCCGCCGCTGTGGTTCAGGCTGATGCATCCGCGGCTGGATGCGCAGGGATCGCGGGGCGCGCAGAACGTACAGAACGCGCAGAACGCGCACAGCGTGTAAGCGGCGGCGCAGCCGGCAGTCACGCCAGGTCTGCAAACGCGCCGAGGTCCAGCGCCGATCGCCCCGTCAGCGCCTGCTCGGCCAGCGCCTCGCCCAGCGCCGCCGAATGTTTGAAGCCGTGCCCCGAACAGGCCGAAACCACGCGCAGCCCGGGCACCGTGGGGTGCGGGGCGACGACGAAGCGGGCCTGAGCCTGCACCGTGTAGAGGCAGGCGGCGGTGTGAACCACTTGAGGTGCCAAGCCCGGTGCCAGGCCATTCACCAAGCCGTTCACCAGACCATTCAGGCGGCCAGCCGCGTGGCGCTGGAACACTTCCTGCGATTCAGCGGCCGTCACCTCGCGCTGCAAGGCATCGGGCGTGGTGGTGGTGGCGTACTGCGCCGTGCCCAGCTTGACGGCGGCCGGGCCGTCGTTGTCGTGACTGCTGATCGGCAGGCCGTAGAACGCGTCGGCCTCGTCGGTGCCGTGCAGCCAGATGAAGACCGGGCAGCGGTCGGCGGCGTACAGCGCCGGCTGCGCGGGCGCAAACCAGTGCAGTGTCTGGCGGCGCACGCTGAGCTGCTGCGCGAAGCCGCCGCCGGCCAGCGCCGGGGTCCAGGCGCCCGCACACAGCACGGCCTGCGCGGCGCGGTGGGTGCCGGCAGCGGTGTGGACCCGCACGCCGGGCCCGTCGCCCGCCCCATCGGCAGCGATGGACCGCACCGCCTCGCCAAACCGCAAATCGGCCCCGGCCGCTTGCGCCAGCGCCAGTTGCGTCGCGATGCAGCGTTCCGGAAACAGCATGCCGGCACCGGGCTCGAAGCAGCCGCTCTCGTCGTCTTGCGGCGTGAAGGCCGGGAAGCGGTGACGGATCTCTGCGGCCGACAACTCTTCATGAACGATGCCGTGCGCCCGCGCCACTGCCAGCGTGGCGGCCACGAAGTCGGCCTGCCCGTGCACCGACGCGCTGGCACTGCCCCGGCGGCCCAGCACCAGCGCGCCGGTGGTCTGCATCAGGCGCTGTCCGGTGCTCGCTTCCAGTTCACGCCAGATTTCGTGTGAGCGCCGCGCGAAGGGCACGTACTCGGCCCCTTCGCCCACCGCCACGCGGGTGATGCGGGTGTGGCCGTGGTGCGAGCCGTGCGCGTGCGGCGGGCGGTGGCGGTCCAGGCCGAGCACGCGCGCGCCGCGGCGTGCGGCCTGCCAGACCAGTGCGCTGCCGACGGCGCCCAGGCCGATGACGATCAGGTCATGCGTCATGTGTCATGTGTCTTGGGTCATGTGTCATGGGTCATGCGTGATGCGTGATGCGCCAACCAGGCAAGGTCGAGGGACGGCCGCCCGCGCTACAGCGCGCCGCGGCAGCCGGTTGCGCCGCAGCGGCAGGCCAGGCGGCCTTCGTGATGCGTCTGGCCGTAGTCCACGGTCACCTCTTCGCCGGAAGCGATGTCCCGCAGGGCGTAGAACTCCACCCGCCCCTGGCGGATGCACAGCCGGGCGTTCGGCCGGCAGCTGTGATTGGTGTAGCGCATGGGGTCGGCGCTGCGGCTGAAGTCGATGGCGCGCTTGTCGGACAGCTCGACGATCATGATGCGTTCGCTGCGCGTGGCGCGGATGCGGGCGTCGGCCACGCTGATGCTCTCGCCCCGGATCTCGCCGATCTTGCGCCGCCCCGGCACGGCTTCGGCCGCGAAGGCGCCCAGGCCGTCGATGTGGCTGTGGTGCACATCGACCGCGTACTTCTGGTAGGCCGGTCGGCCCTGCGACTACGGGCTCACGGCCGGGCTGGCGGTCGCAGCGGCCGGGCTGGCCACTGCGGCAACACCAGCCACCGCGGCCCGCGCCTCAAGCCGCGGCACCCAGCAGCCCCAGTTGTCCGCCAAAGGGGTCGTCCAGCAGGCACGCCCATTCGCCCAGATCAGTGCGCGCGGGCCCGCGCTTCAGCGTCGCGCCGCGCGCTTGCAGGGCCGCCAGCGCCGGGGCCACGGCCGGCACACTGAGGTACATCGCCTGGCTGCGTCCACCGACCGGATTCTTTGCATCGGCGGGGTGGAAGCCCAGCTTCATCCAGGGCAGGCTGAGGAAGGCGTATTGCGGGTTCTCGTGCTGCACGGCCACGCCGAAGAGATCGGCATACCAGGCGGCCGCGGCGTCGATGTCGGGCACGAAGAACAGCACCGAATCGATGCCGGTGACGGCGGGGCGTGCGAGGGCGGCGGACATGGGCGAGGGGGGTCGGACAGGGGGTTTGGGGTGACGTGACACGGGCTGCAAGCGCGGGGGCCGATGCTATCATCCGCCCCGTTCACGACCCCCGCTGTTTGGCGAAAAAATCAATCAAATCAACGGCTTGCAGATCACTTTGCAGCCTCTAGACGGCGACCGGGAGCGCCGCCCACCGAAGCCATGCGCCTGAACCAGATCAAGCTCTCGGGCTTCAAGTCCTTTGCCGAGCCCACCACCTTCCAGCTGCCCGGGCAGCGCGTGGGCGTGGTCGGGCCCAACGGCTGCGGCAAGAGCAACATCATGGACGCCGTGCGCTGGGTTCTCGGTGAGAGCAAAGCGAGCGAACTGCGCGGCGAGTCGATGCAGGACGTCATCTTCAACGGCAGCGGCAACCGCAAACCGGCCAGCCGCGCCAGTGTCGAACTCGTCTTCGACAACGCCAGTGCACGCGCCGGCGGGCAGTGGAATGTCTTCGCCGAGATCGCCGTCAAGCGCGTGCTGACACGCGACGGCAGCAGCAGCTACTACATCAACAACCAGCCGGTGCGGCGCCGCGACGTGCAGGACGTGTTTTTGGGCACGGGCCTGGGGCCGCGGGCCTACGCCATCATCGGCCAAGGCACCATCAGCCGCATCATCGAAAGCCGGCCCGAAGAACTGCGCCTGTTCCTGGAAGAGGCCGCCGGTGTCAGCAAGTACAAGGAACGCCGTCGCGAGACCGAGAACCGGCTGAAGGACACGCGCGAAAACCTGACCCGCGTCGACGACATATTGCGCGAACTGAACGCCAACCTCGAAAAGCTGGAAACCCAGGCCGAGGTGGCGACGAAGTACCGCAGCCTGCAGGCCCAGGGCACGCTGAAACTGCACCAGCTGTGGTTCTTGAAGCACAGCGATGCGGCCGCCGAAGAAGCGCGCGTGAAGACCGACGCGGCCGCAGCGCAGACCGCGCTGGAAGCCCGCACCGCCGACCTGCGCCATGTGCAGGCCGAGCTCGAGACGCTGCGCCAGGCGCATTACGCCGCCGGGGACGCGCTGCACGTCAAACAGGGCGCGCTGGCCGATGCGGCGCTGGCCGTGAGCCGGCTGGAAGAACGCATCCGCTATGTGGTCGACAGCCGCAACCGCGCGCAGGCGCAGCGCGCCGAACTGCACTCGCAGACGGCGATGTGGGCCGACCCCCAGGCCCAGGCCGAGGGCGAGCTGCAAGACCTGTCTGCCCAGCGCGAAGCCGCCGACGAGCAGGCCGAAGTGCTGCAGGCCCAGGCCGGCGAACAGGCCGAGTCCCTGCCCGCCATCGACGAGCAGCTGCGCGCCGCGCAGCAGCGCGCCAATGCCCAGCGCGGCGCCGTGGCCCAGGTGCAGCAGCAGATCCAGGTGCTGGCCGCCGAGAGCCGCAGCGTCGATGAACAGTCGCGCCAGCTGAAGGCCCGCCGCGATCGCCTGGCCGGTGAACGCCAGGGCCTGGCGACGCCCGATGTGGCGCGCATCCACACTTTGCGTGCGCAGGAAGACGCGGCCAACGAGGCGCGCGACCTGAGCGGCGCGCGCCTGCACGAACTGTCCGACCAGGTGCCGGCGCTGGACGAACAGCGCCGCGCCGCGCAGGACAGCGTCAACCGCGAATCTGGCCGGCTGGCCGACCTGGTCGCGCGGCTGTCGGCCCTGCGCGCCCTGCAGGAGAAGGTGCAGACCGAGGGCAAGCTCAAGCCCTGGCTGGACAAGCACGGCCTGACGGGCCTGCCCGGCCTGTGGACGCAGGTGCACATCGAAGGCGGCTGGGAAACGGCGCTGGAAGCGGCGCTGCGTGAACGGCTGAACGCGATCTCGGTCGGCCGCCTGGACACCGTGCGCGCCTTCGCCGATGACGCGCCGCC
>Ga0105046_10017511_pt1 | contig 10957 bp, 6 predicted proteins | sample MAT03_FD_78385 | JGI IMG/M metagenome (GOLD analysis project Ga0105046, IMG submission 78385) | Freshwater microbial communities from Lake Fryxell liftoff mats and glacier meltwater in Antarctica - MAT-03 (megahit assembly) | ecosystem: Environmental > Aquatic > Freshwater > Ice > Liftoff...
GATTCAAGTCGTTTCGAGAAATCGATGCGGCTCAATTGCCAAACAGCATGGGTCCCAATTGGCTCAGATCAGTCAATAGACGATCTGGCTTCTTTACCGGATCTTTCAACACGGCAGCATCAACTTCCAGGCCGGATTTTTCGGCGGCAAGCAGAGCCGTCTTCATTCCCACAGCGCGCGCGGGGACAAGATCAGTCGTCAGGCGACAACTGACATGCAGAATTTCCCGAGCTTCCACACCAAGCATTCTCAATCGATCGACCGCATAGGTATACAGGGACCGCGACGGCTTCCTGACGCCGACCTCGTAGGACAGAATTATCGTCTGCGGACGGAAGAGTTCATACAACGGGGGCAGCGACCCCTGCATCGCCAGCGCACGCAGCGTCTGCGCCAGTGTAAAGGACTGGCCGTTGGATAGAAATCCCTGCAGCAAATGATTGCCAGCGATGTCAGTCATGGCCTGCACGGCACCCGCCCGAGCTTCAGTGCCCTGCAGGCAACTGTGAAAAAAATACGCCACCTTTTCACTGAACTCATCCAGATTGCCGTACAGCCCTTCGTCGAAGTGATACTCCTTTTCAAAGAGCCGCATGATAATGCTGCCCCAGGTATCGACCAGATTCACTTCTGTCACGTCACCTCGAGCAGCCCCCTGCATCGATTGACGCTCGATGGTGCTCTTGTACAGTCCAATCATCGATTGCCAGGGCGGCCCAGGCTTCCGGTACATGTGATTCCACATGTTGAATTCGTGAATCGTCTTGTCGAGCGCGATCTGCAGCCGATCATCTTCTTCAGGAAACAGCGTAAAGCGTCCGTCGGACACTCGCACCAATGTACCGTAAACATCCCACAGGACAGCTCGAATGTCGGGAAGATGTTTGACCGAGGGCGTCGCCGGTACTGCTTTTGGCGCAGGAACCTGCGGCCAGATAAGTCGGCGTTCGTCCAGGTGGTCGGCGTATTCGGCCAGAGACTGCGGCATGAGAGATTTAGGAAAAGGATGGTCGTAACGGACAGTGAATGGTCGGCGGTTTATACAGTACGCTGCCTTAAATGTTTAGCCTCCACGCCTTCGGCGTGAATGCAGCGCGATTCCTGTAGCTTGGACATTCATGTCCGAGTCCTGACCAGATCGTGCCCCCTTGTCATGACGCCGGAGCACTGTGACTTTCTGGTTCGGCGACGTTTCATGCCACACGACGGACAGGAATGTCCATCCTACGGAAGAATTTGCGAGGCCGACGGTTGCTGCTGCGTCATGCAATGAAACGCTCCCAGCCCCCAGATGAGGTCAATGGCATCCACGCCTGTGATCGTTCGATCCGGATAAGAGTCCTGCAGCAACTGCATCGCGTCATCGTCTGCGGAATCACCAAACGTCGGCACGATCACGGCACTGTTTGCGAGGTAATAGTTGCAGTAACATGCTGGCAGTCTGTTGCCGTCCTGGAACTTTGGCTGCGGCATGACCAATGGAATCGGTTGCAGAGATTCACCGGCGCTGTTGCGACCAAACGCGACGGCTTCAAAATTGGCTCGCAGATCCGCCGCCTCCGGCGCGTCAGGATGATACGGGGCCGCCACGAGGACTCGACGTTCGTCCACGAATCTTGCTACCTGATCGATATGGCCGTCCGTGTCATCACCGATAATCCCATGCCCCGGAATCCAGACGACATTGATGGCTTGCAACCACTGCTTCAGTACCGATTCCATGGATGCGCGTGTGGCACCGGGATTGCGATTCGGATTCAGCAGGCAGCTTTCTGTCGTAAGGATCGTGCCGGCCCCGTTGCCTTCGATCGCACCACCCTCCAGAATCAAGTCGGGCCGCAGGCCACGAATCTGAAGATGCTCACCAATGCGGCGAGCCGTCAATTCGTCAAGTCCCCACGGCGGATACTTGCCGCCCCAGGCGTTGTAGTTCCAGTCGATGATGACGCTTTGGCCAGTGGCTGCCGTGCCCTTGCGACCGGTCAGAAAAATCGGGCCATGGTCGCGGCACCACGAATCATTGACCTGGATGTCAATCAGCTCGGGGACAAAACGGCTTCCGTGACGACTGCATGCAGCATCGATCAGCGGACGAGCGGCTGCCGCGACACCGATTCCTCCTGCGAGAATCCGAACCGGTTCGAAGCGTGCAATCGCAGCGACAAATTCTGCAAAGGCCGCAGGAATCCGTTCAAAGATTCCAGGCCATGTGTCGGGATTCACCGGCCATGCGACCCATGTCGCATCGTGCTGTTCCCATTCTGCCGGCCAGCGATAGTCAGAAAGTGTGTTCATTAAGCACCCATTCATAAGTTTCTTCGTTTAACCGCGTGGGCGTCGCCCCGCGCTTTCGCGAGTAAAACGCGGCCTTTGGCATTCGTCACGTGGCTAAAGCACCTCCTCAACTCACCGGGAACAACTTTGACCAACGCTCCCTGTTTCCAAAGTCAGGCGACTTTTCCTTTTTTGGTGCCGCATCCTTCATTTCGGCGTCAGGTTCCGACCTCTCAGGCTCTTCGCCGGACATCTCAGGTTCGTCCCCCGGCATCGACGTTTCTGGTTTCGGATCATCGACAGCAGGCTTTGACTCTGTGGTCACCGTTTCGCCTGAAACCGTGACGTTGTAATCGCCGTTGAATCCGAGCGTGCCGTTTGCAAAAGTCCGTCCCTGGATCTTGAAAACCTGCACTGTCTTCGGCAGGCAGAAGTACAACTGCCCCAGTTCATCCTCAGCGGCGCAGGGGAAAATTGTGGAATCCGCCCAGGCCTGAATCGCATAACTCAGCGAACGACAGCTGGCATTCAACGCGACCTGGTCCCGCACGGCCACAGCGTCGATGGCGATTTGTTCGCCGTTGATTTTCAGAAGTTTGTCTTTGGCATATTGTGTCACCGCGGTGTGCAATTCATCCAGCCGTATGCGATCCAGGTGCGGACCTTCCTTTCGCCGCCAGATGGCCAGTGGTTTTTCAGCAGCCACATTCACCACGATCCACTGACTCTCCGACTGCGCTGCCAGCGTTACAAGAATTCCGTCATCACTTGCCGAAAGACGGCAGGACAAGACCTGACTGGCAAGTGATTCGGGTTGTGTGGTGAGGGCCTCCTGGAGGATTCTGCGGTCGTCTTCGTTGAGACGCATATCGCTCCAGGGAATCACAGTCTTCGGAAGACTCAGGCCAACCAATCTTCGCCCTGTGAGTTCGCCATGCAGTTGCGGCAGACTGCCAATGAGACTGTATGCAATGACGCCGAACAAGACCAGAAAACAGATCACCGGCACTCCGATCACCAGCGTCCGGCTGGGCCGCTGCCGCGCATTTCTGCGGCGAGATTTGACCACTGGCGTTGTCATTGGACGTACGGCAAACGGATCATCGGAAGCTGCCACGTTTCCGTTCGTGACGACTGGAAGCCCTTCCGGCACCAACGGTCCCCCGCCATTTGCCGCCATCGGCAGAGTTGGTACGTTGGGCAACTGTGGAGCCGCCGACGGACCAGGCAGTGGCACGCTGGGAATCAACAGTTTCGTATCACACTTCGGACACCGTCCCTGTTTCCCCGCATACGCATCCGGCACCCGAATCGTGGCCGTACAATACGGACAGTTAAACTCAATCGCCATAACACAGGTCTCTGCTGCTCCGAAGACTCAAGTCACCGACATTTCCGGTGTTCGACATACTGACTCGCGATCAGAGTGGGAATCGTACTGTGTCACCTCGGGATTTTCGAGCACAGCTCAACACCTGTTCCTTGTGAAATGCAACACATTCGGTTTTCAGTCCGGTTGCCGGAGCCAGCGTTATACTTCGCGCGATCATGAGTGAGAGAATTGGCGAGCGGCATGCGTCAGCTTGCCGGTACAAAGACGGGTTCGACGACAAATGAAGTGCGCGGTGACATTTGTGCGTTCAATGTGTCGGCGTTGATCGACGATGTGAGTGCTGCGACTGAGCCTGAAAGGCTCGCGCACATTAGCCTGGGGCAAGAGAATCCGCGAATGCGGATGAACGCCGCCCCAGGTTGATATCCCGTCTGAACACGAACCCTGAAAGGGTTCCACAATGCTGGTCTGCGTTGCCCTTTCAGGGCAAAACGTGTTGCTGCCGTGGAAATATGGGGCGTTGCCCCAGGCTGACTTGCCGAGGCCCGTGGGGCCGAGTCACAGTGGTTTAACGCCACAAGCAGGCTCAACTCCCCCCAGAGCCCGCCATTTCTAAGTCGCGCACTTCATTTGTCGATGAACCCAAAAACGACGTACCGGAGGGCTCACGCCGCTCCGCTCGCCGGACTCATGTCATTGACCGTTGCCGACGGGGCTCAATTTCCAGCCGCCCACTTCAAGAAAGTGGGGCTTCACAGGTTCCGGCAGCGGTTCTCCAATCATCCCCAGTGCCCACCGCGCACTGTCCGGAATGACGGTATCCGGAAGGTCAGTCTGGTACGCTTCCAGCAGGCCTGCTTTGGCAGGTTGCGCCTTCATTAACCCCAGCGCAATGGCTGACATGCGTTGCACTTCGTGCATTTCCGGCGGTACACTCGCTCGATCTGCGATCCGCTCAAGAAACGATTTCGCAAGAGCTGGCACCGGATCGTTTTCGTGGAACAGTCCCAACGTCCACATTGCCGCTGCACGTTTGAAAGTTCCACCAGGCACAGTCTTGCCAAAATGGGGCTCCATAATCGCCTGCAGGTCCTTCAAACGCATCAGACCAGCACATTGAATCAGATACGATGACTGTTCACCAATGTCGGCTCCCGCTGGGGCTGTGGCCGGATTCTTAAGCATTTCCTCGTTTCGCATCAGATGCTTCCTGACAGCCTCTTCCACTGCCGGGTCCGGGAAAAGATGCAGCAGCCATGCCGCTGTGACAAGCACTTCATTCCGGGGATGTTCAAGTAATGGAACACAGCGATCCGAAAACTGTGCCGCGCGAAGTTGTCCCAACAACAGCAGACTCTGTTCAATCCCTTGCCAGTTTTCGCTGTTCGCCGACAGCGTGTCACTGGCCATCGCAATGATTCCGTCTCGCAATGGAGCCTGTGCTTCCGCCACCAGAAACAGCATTTCACGGGCGACATTCCGCACTTCCAGATGTTGATCGCTCAGTTGTTCGTGGAGCCATCCGGAACGTTCTGCATCCGGAAAAAGTCGCATGATGCGGGCAGCCGCCATGCGGACGAATGCATCGCGATGATTGCGTCCCGTTGGCAAAGCCGGAATGAGTGTCTCCGGACTTAAACGGAACAGTGCCGTCCATGTCGCAGACGCGACAGCGGCGGACGTGTCGGTACACATTCGCAACAATTCGGCATGTGCTTCTGGCTTGTCACTGGACAGCAGTTCGATTCCCAGCAGCCGTTCCAGCACACTACCATCGACAAGAGGCTCCGCTTCGGCCAGTGCCATGTCCGGTGCCAGAACACAAATCGCTTTCGCCGCTGCCCGTCGTTTTTCGTAAGGGAGCAACTTGCCATGCAGGACCGAACGCAGCAAATCCAATGCGTCCGGATCACCCAGCGCTGCGAGTCCGTCGCAGGCCAGTGAAACTGCGACTGTGGTCTCAGAATCTGCCGCGAGTCTTTGTTTCCAGATGTCGGCTGCAGCCGCGAATTTCCAGCGTGCGAGCGCAGGCTCGATCCAGAGTCGCTGTGCGTCAGAGGCATGTTCATTCAGCTTCAGGACGTTGGCAGCAGATTGCGGGACATCGGCATTCACGAGGGCGCGGGCACACGCAAATCGCACGCGGAGATTTGAATTTGATTCCAGATGCTGCAACAGGATGTCGTTTGAGATACTGATATCCTGAAGTTTTTCGTGTGCGACTCGCGCCAGACTAAGAGCTGCCGTTTCCTGCACTTCATCATCGTTCATTTCGCGGAGCGTCCTGTCGAACAACGTCACATACCCCGACCCCAGTGTTCTGACATTTTCAGGTGGAATCAGATACGGCTCCAGAAACATCCGCCTTGGCAAATCATTGAAGCGTGCGATGTGAGCAATATTCAAGGGGCCGAGAAACGGGCCTTGCGGGGAGAATTCAGGATCGGGAAGCTCATTCTGCAGCACCCCGGTGCTGCGATGCCTGTCTGCACCATCAGACTTGTCCTGAGCCACAGCGCCGTGTGGCGACATGGGAATCAGAATCGAAAAGGCGTGCCATGCCAGGCAGGAACAAACAATTCGGCGAGGCCAGGACGTCATATCGAAACTCATGTATAAAAAAGAAAAATCAGTCAGACGAAGACATGCGACGCAAATGCAGAGATAACACATTCAGCTACGGTAGGGATCGCTCGATAAATAACTGTTCGATATGAAGTGAGCAGCAAGGCGCCAGCCGCCGGTATACTGTTATCTCTATCACGGGCGGCTAGCGCCTTACCGCTCACTTACTGATCGATTGATCCTATACTCCGCGCGGTAAAGAATGAGAGAATTAGCGAGCGGCATGCGTCAGCTTGCCGGTACAAAAACGAGACACCGGAGGGCTGACGCCGCTCCGCCCGACGGTCTCATTTCTGGCCGCGCGACGTATAAATTCTTTTCTGCCGCTCGCCGTTGAACCGAATCAGTGGACCACGGAAATATAAAACATCTGATTTTGTCCGAAAATGCATCGACGAGCTCGTGCTTAGTGGGACAGCGCCACTCTTTCCAAAATAATAGCCCGAAGTGTAAGCGAGGGAACGAGTTGAGGACAATCCCTCGCTTACGCTTCGGGTTGCAAAAACGCTCGGTCTCCGCCAAAACTGGCGCTGTCCAATCAGAGAATAACACGAGACACGCCCGCCCGCTATCCAATACGCTGTCGGAATTGAATTGGTTCATTCTGCGGCTGACTCAAACGAAATTGTTGACCAGGCCTTGTGATCGCCCTGGCGAATCGTCCAATAACCCGGTGCAACGTCAGTCACGATTTCTCGCTCACCGCCTGGCCAGAGAATCTCAAGATCGGCGCTTTTTGCATCGGCAAGGCCAAAATGAATTTCATTCGCATTAGCTGATTGAAAGCCGCCTCCGCCAACAAGGTGTTCACAGGCTGTCGGTACAGTGTTTATGAGCGTGACGCGAGCTGTGACCGGTGTGCGACAGCATTTTCGTCCAATGAGTCGCAGGAACAATGATGATCCCGCAGACTTCGTTTCATTACGCAGAATGACAGACGGATCGATCTGCTGTGAAACCACCGCATCGACGCGCCCGTCTCGATCAAGGTCACCCATCGCCATCCCCCGCCCAAGCAACTCGCGACGGAAATAGCCCCCTGCCCCGCTGGAAACATCGACAAATGCGGCGTGGCCCATGTTTTCAAAGACCTGTGGTGTCATGCGGTAAGGAGCGCTGGGCCCGGACCAGGTTCGATCGTTCGTATGACCGTTGACCACAAGCAAATCCTTCCATCCATTATTGTCCACATCAATCGGGACGACGCCGAACGCAAGTTTCGTCAGACTTGGAGAGCCCAGCGCCGAGACTCTGGTGGCATCCTGAAACACGAGGGCGTCAGATGTCGACTGATTCAGGTACAGGGTATTCGACTCGCCGAAAAAATGCGTCAGGAAAACATCAACCAGACCGTTGCGGTCCAGATCTGAGGCCGCGACTCCCATGCTGGCCTGGGCGAAACCCTGTTCGTTGAGTGCGACATTTGCGAAGACCGCCCGTTCTCTCAAAATCACGCGATCCGGGCGTTCAGGCTCTCCGTGGCCAGGGTCAATCTGGAGGCTGAAGAGAAAATTTGCCTCTCCATCATTCGCTACGTAAATCTCCGGAGCAGGGCCTTCCCCAAAGTCACAGATGGCGACACCCAATCCCTTGCCGACCAGGGTTGATAATCCGGCCGCTACAGATTCGTCCAGAAACGCGCCGTGCCCGTCAGAGAGCAGCAATCTGTCGGAGACACCATCAAAAAAAGACGGCGAGCAGCCTGTGTCCCCAACGTCCGGCTTGGAATCATGACAAAGTTTTGGTTGTGTATCAGATTCCGCGACGTAGTTGGCAACATAGATGTCGAGCGTGCTGTCGGCATTCAGATCAGCTAATGCCACACTGGCACTCCACTCCGGAATCTCCGGAATGTCTGTTCCTGAGACGAAGGAAAACGTGCCGTCTCCGTTGTTGACCCAGAACTGGTTCGGTCCGAATGCCGCAACGTAAAGATCTTCGAACCCGTCCTCATTCGTATCTCCCACGGCACAACCGGTGCCATAACCGTATTGCACCAGACCGGAAACCTCACTGCAGTCACCAAATTTCATTTGCTGGTGATTCCGAAAAAGCCTGCCGGGAGTTTCTTTTGACTGCAACGCGAGTGGAACACGGCATCCGTTGGTCATGAAAACATCCAACCACCCGTCCGCATCGAAGTCAAATACGGCAGTTCCTCCACCATTGACTTCAAAGAGCCGCTCCTGTCCATGCATGTCGTCATTCCTCACGAAGTCAAAACCGGATTCGGAAGTGAGCATTCGAAAAGCCAACGACGTCGCCACGGATGGTTGCCCAGCCCGAGCCTGCGACGATTTTACGTTTGTCAGAGGTGTCACGGCTGACGGATTGGAATCACCGGTCGGAGCAGGGTTTGCGGGCGATTGCGGCTTGCCGCATCCGACGGGAATCAACGCCAGTCCGATAATTATCACAAACGGCCGAAAGTGTCCGCATCGAAATATCACGAGTGAGTCCCTGTCAGAAACATGGTGATGTTAGGCGATCGGCAGGTGAAAATCTACACCCGATGCTGGCAACATCGGCCACGTGGCTGACGCTGCCAGCGTCAGCGACGGTAGTTTCATTTCTGCCGCTCGCCTTAATTTGACCGCGCTACTTTATGGGAAATCAAAGTGTTTTTCAGCGTTGTCGCTAAAAAAGCACTGATCCGATTCAGCCACGGCAGTGGCGGCAGCATGTAGCCGTGGGTGAAACTACGGTTCAGCGTTCACATATTCCCCCAAAGCCCCGACAGGCAACGCCGTGAAGGATTTTTTGCAGGAGAATCACGCCACCAACGTAGTAGTTTGGAAACAGGATGCGATTGAACCCGGAACGGGTTTCACAACAAAGCCTGGGGTCGCCGCAACGCGGCGCACCCCAGGTTGTGAGGATTGCGATTTAAACCCCCAACGGGGTTTCACACGGTCGGCTGCGAGTGCCAGGAACGTGTCTGGAACCCCATTCGGGGTTCGAACGCCGAACGTTGATCGACACCCAGGGTGTGCCGCTCCACGGCGACCCTGGGCTATGTTGTGTAACCCCGCTGGGGTTTTCCAATCCATAATTTGCCGTCCATATCGTCCAAAAGGCCTAAAACACAGCGGAAAATCCTTCACGGCGTCGCCCCTCCGGGGCTCTGTTTAGCTTTGTTTTCTCCCAAAACTGGCGCTGTCCAACTAAGTTCGTTCACCGTGTTCCGTCCGGCATCCTGGCTGCAAAGAACTCCAAAATGGCTGCGGCATCCTCCATCCCCAGTCGGCGTGCCGAGTTGGCAACAGACCTCGCTCCTTTGGGATTGTCATGAGTGATCGCTGAGAGATCCACTCGCAATTTTGCCACCAACAGGGAACGCTGGAGCATGGATGCTCGTTCCTTTGACTTTCCCTGGCCAGCGTATGCTCTGGCAAGTCCCATCAGGCACACAGCATTGGGTGGATCGATTTCCAGCATGTATTGAAAATGTTTCTCGGCTTCCAGCCAGTTATTTTGATGGAGCGCCCACTCACCCCGCAGCTGTGTCAGCAGCCAGGGCTCGTCTTTGCTGAAGGCGGGAGCTGTGGCAAACTCATTCGCGAAGGCTGACCAGTCATTCATTTCATAACAGCTTTCGAGCAACACGGCCAGTGTACGCAGGTCAAGGGGGTCTTCACTGCGAAGCGATGCAAGCTGCTCGCGAGCTTCCTTCAAATGACCCTCACCAACGAGATATCGAGCGGCCGCTACCCGAAGTTTCCTGTTGTGCGGGTCCTTCACAAGAAGCTCGCCAACCCTCTTGCTTCCAAAGGCCGTCTGCCAGATTAACAGCGATTCAAAATAGTATTGTTTCACGTCATTGATGTCGGCCTGATGATCCTCCATCAAGCCGTGCAGCACGATTCGACGGTCCTCATGCCGAAGTTCTACACCATAAATCAGGCTCAGCCAGTGCCTTGCATGTGCAACCTGACGGTCTGGAAGCTGAAGTCCCTGCTCCAGCAATTTCAGGAATTCGTTAAAGCTGTCCTCCGCCCGCTGGACCTGATCTGTCGCCGCAAAAAGTTGCGCTTCTTGATAACGCGCTGATGGCCCGTAGCGAGCATGTTTTGTAGGAATCTGTTGGTAACAGGCAATGGCCGTGACGGAGTCTTTCTTCTCCGCAGCCATCGCCGCAAGCGTCATCAGCACATCAAAATGGTCTCCGTTGCGGTCGTTTTCTTCCCTGAAGTCAGCCGCCGCTTTCTCAAAGTCCAGGCGTGAGACACCAGGTGGCAACCGTGGATCCAACGATCGATACGTGATTAGAACGCCAATGACGACAAGAATGCACAGAACCAGAACCAGCAATTTTCGATTGCGCCAGCGATGACCGACAGGTTCTTTGTTAACGCCAGTGACTGCTTCGACCACATTCGCCACCCATCGTTTAGCTACGATTACTTTTCAAAACATGTTATCGCCGCTACCGACGGGGCAACTGCGATTTACGATCCAATTGTCTGAAACGAGCCGAGCGGCAAAGCCGCGATGCCTTGCTGGAAACCTTGACGGTCAGTGACCACAAAGCGGGCTTCGCCCACAACCCAAAGTAGCCATCACGCTCCGCCGTGATGAGCATTTGTCAATCGACATTCATCTACCAGGACGGAGCTCCACGATCTGCCCCTGCATGGGCTGAATGACAGCCAGCGTGAGGGCTCCATTCATGTGGCCCAGTTCATGGCTCGTCACGGCGGAGCGTGACGGCTACGTTGCAATTTA
>Ga0105046_10017513_pt1 | contig 10955 bp, 8 predicted proteins | sample MAT03_FD_78385 | JGI IMG/M metagenome (GOLD analysis project Ga0105046, IMG submission 78385) | Freshwater microbial communities from Lake Fryxell liftoff mats and glacier meltwater in Antarctica - MAT-03 (megahit assembly) | ecosystem: Environmental > Aquatic > Freshwater > Ice > Liftoff...
GAAGATGTTAAGCCCGCCAACCTCCAGACGCGTGCCTGTCGCCTCGATCTGTAGCGCATATTGCAGGTCAACGGTCGTCACCGGACGCAAACGGAAGCCATTGATCGGACTTGCCAAGTTCGCGAGATTCTCGCGGTAAGCGCTGATCCGTCGCAAGTTCGCGGCCAGGCTGTGCGCCCCAAGCGTCCAGTCCGCCGAAACGTTCGTCCTTAGCTTCGGCAGCGCCGGTGCGAAGTTCTCGAAATTGCGGAAGCCCGCCAGATTGCCATTCAGTGTGGGCGACGTGACTTGGTAGCGCGAGAACCAGGTCAGATCCGCGCCCAGCCCGAAGGTGCCGGCCGACGGTGTTGCAATGCGCCAACTCAACGTCGCGTCGATGCCGTCCGCAAGCACCCGGTTAGCGTTCAGGAATGTCACATTGACCTGCGCGATCTGGCCTCTCGGCAGCCCGCCCTGGCGGATGATGCGCGGATCATTCGGGTTGGCGTCGACGATTGCCTGCGCGCTCTCCTTCACGATTATATCGGAGTAGCGATAGTTCCAGTAGTCCACGCTCAGCCGAAGTCCGTCGAGCGGCTGGAGTATGACCCCCAGATTAAAGTTGGTCGATTTCTCGGGCTTCAGCTCGTTGTTCGGAACCGTCACAATTGCCCGGAAGAAGGGGATAGTGGTACGGTTCAGAGGATCAGCGATCGCGCCGTTTATGGTCGAGATGGTTGTCACCTGCGAAAGCGATGGTGCCCGAAAGCTGGTTCCGATCGAACCGCGCAGCGTGAGCCAGTCGACAGGGCGCACACGCACCGCCGCCTTCGGGTTGAAGCTGCCGCCGATGCCGCCGCTGTAGTGCTCATAACGCGCCGCCAGCTGCACATCCAGCCACGTCAGGAAAGGCAGGCCCAACTCGGAAAACCCGGCGATTATGTTGCGCGCGTCATCGAAGTCGGGACCGGTGAACAGGAAAGACAGATTGCGGTTTTGGCTGTCCACATCCGAGCGGAAGCCAAGCGTCTCGCGGCGAACCTGCCCTCCTACTGCCAGCCCCGCTGTGCCTCCGGCCAAGGCGAACAGGTCACCCGTCACCACGCCGTCGACGGTATTCAGGCTCGTCGTATAGGTCCGGAAACTGTCGGCAAGAAAATCGGCAATAACCGCCTCGCTGTTCGCAAGCGCCGGGTTCAGTACTGAAGAAGCGAACGGGTTGAAGAACGCATTGTTGTTCGGCCCACCCCTGCCGGCGAGCGCCGCATCGAACCGGTCGATCTTCACGTCACGCACGCCGGTTGCCCGAAACTGGTTCCAGCTATAGCCGTAGGTCAGGGCCCAGTTCCAGGCCTCCGACGGGTCGCCTTCCAGCCCAATCACCGCGCGTATCATGTCACTCGAGCGGCCTTGCACAGTCGGCCCGAAGTTCGTCGAAGACAGCGGCCGCCCGAAGAAGGTGACGGGCACGCCGAAGCCGCCGTTCGCGACGAGGTTGCCTGGGTTGTTCGCCGGCACCACAGGGAACTTCAGGTTCGGAAAGGAGGGTCCGCTCTGGACGGTCGACCGGTTTGTCGCAAAGCCGAGCTCGGTCACGAGCTTCAGCGTGTCGGCAAGGTCGAGATGTCCGGTCATATAGCCGGTCAGCCGCTGCTCAGCCGTCACCAGGTTGAAGTCGCCCGAGAGGTCTACCCGGCACAGGCCGATCTGCGGCGCCCCCGGGATGCCGAACGGCGCCGGTTGCCCACCCGCAGCCGCGCAACCCGGATCGATAATGGGAAGCGCGCCTGGCGCGAACGCACCCGGAAATCCAAGCCCCGAGACCGTTCGGCCGCGCGAGAATGACCGCTCGTTGAAGCCGAGCGGAGTCCGGTCCAGATACTCTATGCCCAAGGTTACCCCGCCGCGGCCCATCTGCAGCCCACCAATGCCGCCCACGTAGATGTCCCGCTGGCTACCTTTAGTCGTTTCCTGCCAGGACCCGCGAAGTTCGAGTCCTTGCATGTCCCGACGAAGGATGAGGTTGGCGACACCGGCGATTGCATCGGAGCCGTATAGTGCCGCGCCGCCATCCTTCAGTATTTCGATACGTTCCAGCATGATAAGGGGAATCTGGTTGATATCCACATAACTGGTGCCGTCGTCCGCCGGGACGGCAGACGAAACATGGCGCCGCCCGTTCACCAGCGTCAGCGTCGACGAGAAACCCAGGCCCCTCAGGTTGATCTGCGCTGTCCCTATCTGAAAGGGGCTGTTGGTGCTGTCCGGCGTCAGCCGCGAGCCGGATGCGGACGGGATAAGCCGAACGAGATCCGTCGTATTGCTGATGCCGCTCGATTCGATGGCACCGCGCCCTACCACCGAAATCGGTGCCGCACCGTCTAGCGACTGGCCGCGCAAGTAAGTGCCGGTCACGACAATGTCACCATCAGGTGAGGACGTGCTGGGCGATGTCTGGGCCCTGGCGCCCGCCGGCAACAAGGCCGCAACCGTAGCCGAAAGAACAAGAAATCCATGCACAATTCTGGCCATAATCCGTCTCCTCCCCACCGACTTCCGCAGCATTGATACCGCTGGGCCGACGCTCCTATCGGGCGCATCGGATATTCGATTGAACTATCTATAATCTGGCTGTAAGTGATCTGGCAAGAGATGGAAGCTAGGGCAGTGAAGGCATCGACAGACAAGCGACGACGGGACACGCCTGCGGTCGGGGAGCGCCTGGCCAGTGTGCCACCGGTTCAGCAGGCGCGGCTTCGCATCCTGGAAGCCTCGGTCATGCTGTTCGCCGCGCACGGATTCGAAGGTGTGTCCACGGGCCGCATCGCGGCCGAGGCGGGAATTTCGCAATCCGTGGTGCTGTATCATTTCGGCTCCAAGCGGAAGCTCTGGCGCGAAGCGATGCTGCACCTCTTCGCCCGGATCGGCGTAGCCGGCGTTGCCACGCCCACTGACATGAAAGACTTGGAGCCGCTGTCGCAGCTACGCGTGGCTTTGCGCAGGTTCGTCCGCATCTCCGCCCATCACCCGGAGCTTGGGCGCATCATCATGCGCGAGGGCGCCGAGGGAGGAGAACGGCTCGACTGGCTGGTCCGCAACGCCCTTGCCGCCAACTATACCGTCTACATCGGGCTCGTTGTCGCCGCGCAGCAGGCGGGCACAATCAAGCAGCACCCGCCCTTTCTGCTTACCATCCTGCTCCACGCCGCATGCTCGATGCTCTTCAATTTGCAGCCGCTGGTCGAAGCGGTCGAGGGCGGCCGCCTGGGCGAATACAAGCTTGAGGAGTTGGCCGACATGATCCTGGACACGCTGTTTTCCGGCATCTGCGTTCCCGAAGGAGTGAGCCAGTGACCAACGCTCCCGCTATCCTCGGCACCCATCACGTGGCGTTCCGCTGCCGCGATGTCGAGGAAACGCGCCGCTTCTACGCCGACATACTCGGGCTCGAGCTTGCCGCGGCGCTTCCGTTCACGGAAAGCCCCGGCGGCGGTCCGTTGCGCTACATGCACCTTTTTTTCCGAATGGCAGACGGGCGGTTCGTTGCGTTTTTCGACCTACCGGACAATCCGCGGCCGGAGCTTTTCCGTCCGGCCAGCGGCTTCAATCGCCACTTGGCGCTCGAGGTCGCAGACCATGCGGCCCTGCTCGAGGGAAAAGCGCGTATGGAAGAGGCCGGCCTGAAGGTGGAGGGGCCCATCGATCACGGCTTTGTCCACTCCGTCTACACGTATGATCCCAACGGTATCCAGGTAGAGCTCACCTGCCGCGACGCCGGCCATGACGCCTACTTGGCGGCCGAAGCTGGAACTGCCCGCGAGGCCGTTGCCCAATGGGCAAGTAGCGTACCCGGACCATGACGGTGATCGTCAACAGTCTGCTGCGCGCCGGCCAGCAGCTGGGCGACTTGACGGCACATCTGGGGGACGGTCAACCGATCGGCTGGGCCGATACCGTGCGGCGCACGCTTGCGATAGCCAATAGCCTGGCTCGCCTCGGCCTGGTGCCGGGCAGCCGCGTGGCCATCCTGGCTGCCAACGGGGTCGACTATTTCGAGCTCTCCTACGCGCTTATGGTGGCGGGCATTGTCATGGTGCCTCTGAACACCCGCCTGGCACCGCCTGAAGTTTGCGAGCAGCTCACCGACTGTGCCGCCGACGCACTTGTCGTGGATTCCGCCTTCCTGGCACTCGGCCACGATCTCCAGCGCCGCCTGCCCCACATCCGTCATTTGATAGGCGCAAACGGCGCCGAAGCGCCGCTGACGCTCGCCGCCATGAGGGAGGCGGGCGACCCGGTCGAGCCGCCCCCTCGCGACCCTGGGGACTTGGCCGCAATCCTCTATACCGGTGGCACCACCGGCCGGCCCAAAGGTGTCATGCTTTCCTACGCCAGTCTCGACCATGATCTCGCCTGCATCCTCGCCGACATCGGCTGGCCGCGCGGCGTGCGCTACCTCCACGTCTCCCCGATGTTCCACTTGGCCGACCTTGGCCCTTGCTGGGCGACGACGGCGTTGCTCGGAACCCACATCTGGCTGCCGCGTTTCACCGTCACTGACTGCCTCGACGCGCTCGAAACCCACGCTTGCTCGGCAACTGCTCTTGTCCCTTCGATGATCGCGATGATGCTCGACGAACTTGCCGCCCGGCCGCGCCCCCTCTCGGACCTGCGCCACATCGGCTATGGTGCCGCCGCCATCGGCCGCTCACTGCTCGAGCGGCTGCGCAACCGTTTTCCCGACATCACCCTCGTCCAATTTTATGGCCAGACCGAGGCGGGTGGCAGCTTCACCTGCCTGCGCGCGGAAGACCATCTGGCCGACAGCCCCGCACTCGCTTCGGCTGGCCGCCCACATGCCGGATGCCGCGTCCGCATCGTCGGGCCCGACGGCCGGGAGCTGCCGCGCGGCGAGGCAGGCGAGATCGTCGGCCGCAGTGAAGGCCTTTTTCGGGGCTATCTGAACCAGCCCGAGGCCACTGCCGCCGCGCTCAGGGATGGCTGGCTGCACACCGGCGACGCTGGCTTCATCGACGCCTCGGGCTATGTGCACATCACCGACCGGCTGAAGGACATGATTGTCACCGGAGGCGAAAATGTCGCTTCGAGCGAAGTCGAGACGGTCCTCATGCGTCACCCGTCTGTCATCATGGCGGCGGTGGTCGGCCGGCCCGATCCGATTTGGGGCGAAGCGGTGCACGCCGTCATCCGGATGTCCGGCACTGCTCCCGACGAAGCGGAGCTCGTCGCCTGGTGCCGCGAGCGGATCGCCGGATACAAGTGCCCCAAGAGCTTCGAGTTCAGGGATGCCCTGCCGCTGTCTGCTATCGGCAAGATCCGGAAGGACATTCTGCGCGCCGAGGTCCGTGCCCGTGGCTGACGACATTTCGGCCCGCTATGCGGCGGACGGGGTGATCTGCCTTCGTCAGTGCCTCAGCGCCGACTGGGTCGCGCGGGCAACCGCGGCGCTCGACCGGCAGAATGCCTCGCCGGGCCCGTTGTCGCAGATCTTTCCTGCTTCCGGCGGCAAGGGGGCCTTTGTGTCCCACCTGCATGGCTGGCGCCGTGACCCCGACCTTCGAGCGGTGGCTCTGGAAAGCCCGCTAGCCGCCGCAGTCGCAGCGACGATCGGGGCCGATCGGCTGCGCCTCTTCTACGACCAGTCCTTCACTAAGGAGCCGGGCGCCGACGCGCCCACGCCGTGGCACCACGACATCACCTTCTGGCCCGTAAGCGGTGGCCCGCTGGCCAGCGCCTGGATCGCGCTCGACCCTGTCGACGCCGAAAGCGGCGCGGTCCACTTCGTGCGCGGCTCGCACTTGGCCCCCGACCTCTACCGGCCCACCCAGCCCGACACGCCGGACACCCGCACGCTCACCAACATGGAATTGCCGCCCGCGCCAAACGGCTGGGCGATCGATCCCCCGGCGCGGATCAGTTTCGATTTGCTCCCGGGCGACGTGCTGCTGTTCGATGCCCGCACGCTGCATGGCGCGCGGGGCAACCGCCGGCCCGACCGCTCACGCCGTGCGCTGACCGTCCGCTACGCCGGAGACGGCGTGCGCTGGGTCGAGGGGCGCCACGCACTCGCCTTCGAACATCCCGTCGCGCTCGGTCATGGCGATCATCTTTCCGGTCCGGATTTCCCGCTTGCTTTCCTGCGCTGAGCCGCTCGCCCGATTCGATCCGGGAGCGCCGCTGCTTGCCGAAGATCCGTCAGCCTATTGGACCCTGGTGACTTCGGGCCCGGACCGGCTGCCGGCCCCCGGCAGCGGGGTTGCCTTGTGGCGCCATGCCGAAGTGGAGGCGCTGCTGAAGCATCCGACCGCCCCCGCCAAGTGCCCCGCCCGCGCGCTTCACGCCTTCCCGCCCGGGCCATTCCGCGATCACAACGCCGCGACGATGACCTTCATGGACCCGCCCGGGCACGGGCCTGTCCGGCGAAGCTTCGCCCGGGCCTTCGCACCTTCCGTGCTTGCCACGCTCACGCCTTTTGTCGAGGCAGCATCGGCGCGCCTCCTGCGCGGGCTTTGCGGAGAAACCGACCTCGTCTCCGCCTATGCCGAGCGGCTTCCGGTGCTCGTGATCGCCCGCATCCTCGGTGTCGATCCCGCGGCCGAGCGACAGCTGCGTGCCGCGGCTGCAACCGTCGTGGCCGGGCTGGAGCCCGCGGCGCCACCAACGGCGCATCGCGCTGCCGATGCAGCAGTAACGCTGCTGGCACGATTAGTTGCGCCTCAGATGGAAAAGCCCGCCGCCGACTCTCTGTTTGCCTGGCTTGCCGACACGCCAGCGGCCGACCTGCCATCGGCCGCACACCGCCTCCACAATGCAATCTTCCTGTTGAATGCCGGTCACGAGACCACCAGTCGCCTGATCGCCGCGCTCGCCGTGGCGTTGATGGACGATCCTGCGCTGGCCATCCGTGCCGAAGGGGAAAAGGGGGCCGCCGCTCTCGTCGAGGAAGTGCTACGCCTTGACCCGCCGCTTCATTTCGTGCCGCGCTTCCTCGCGGAGCCTTGGCGAGACCTGGCAGAAGGCAGCCTTGTTTTCCTGCTCCTCGCCGCCGCCAACCGCGACCCTTGCGTCTTTCCCGATCCGGCCCGCCTCCAGCCCGCGCGCCCCGGCGCCACCCGCCATCTCAGCTTTGCGGCAGGCCGCCACCTTTGCCTCGGTGCTTCACTTGCCAGGATCGAGGGGCGCGTTGCCTGCCGTCATCTCGCGCGGCTGGTGCCTCGTCTGCGCCGCGTCCCCGGCGCCGTCCGCACGGCAGGTCGCATGTTCCAAGGCTGGGAACGCCTGCCGGTATCTGTCGAGTGAGCGACCGGGTCAGCGGCCGCGCATGGTTCCTGCTTGGCGTGCTGATGCTCGCCTACATGTTCGCGTTCATCGACCGCGTCATGCTTGGCCTCCTCGTCGGTCCCATCCAGCGGGACCTCGGCATCGGCGACACCGCCTTCAGCCTGTTGGCAGGCTTCGCTTTCGCACTTCTCTACACCGTGCTGGGCATTCCGATCGGCGTGCTTGTGGATCGCCGGCCCCGGCTGCCGCTCATCATCACCGGCTCTGCTCTCTGGACCCTCGCCACCGCCGCCTGCGGCTTTGCAGGCAGCTTCTCCCAGTTGTTCGTTGCCCGCGTTGCCGTCGGCATCGGCGAGGCAACCCTGTCGCCGGCAGCGAGCTCGTTGATTGGTGACGCCTTCCCGCCCGCTCGGCGCGGCGTTGCAATGAGCCTTTATGCGTGCGGCATCACCGTGGGTGGAGGGCTGGCGCTGATTGGTGGCGGTTTCCTGGTGGGTGCCACCGAGCAGATCGGTACAATCAACCTGCCGCTGCTGGGCGAGGCAGCCGGATGGCAACTGGCATTCCTGCTCGCCGGCGTGGCAGGGCTGATCGTCCCGTTGCTGCTTGCTTTCTGCCGCGAACCGCTGCGCCGCCTGTCAGGTCCCGGGCTTGATAAGCGGGCACTGCCGTGGCTGAAGGCCAATCTGGTACCGGTGGCGCCGATCTTTCTGGGCTATGCGTTAATGGTGATCGTCAACTATGCCCTCGTGCTGTGGGTGCCGGCCTTCTACGGCCGGGTGCATGGGTTGGAGCCGGCTCAGATCGGCCTTGCCATCGGCCTTTCGCTTCTGCTCGCCGGTTCAGCGGGCATGCTGGCGGGCGGTACGCTGAGTGACCGGCTGGTGCGCTCAGGCCGCCCGCACGGACCGATTCTCGTAGTGCTGGTCAGCATCGCGATCCAGCTTCCGCTGTTCGTCGGGGCTATGCTTGTTCCGTCCACTCCGCTCTCGATCGCGCTTCTGGCGATGGCCACCTTCGCCATCTCGATGAATGGCGGCCTGCAGACCGCCTCGGTGCAAGCGCTTGCGCCCAATCATCTGCACGGGCGGGTGACTGCGCTGTACCTGCTTTGTGCGAACATCGTCGGCCTCGGCCTCGGCCCCACGCTCATCGCGTTGGTCGCTGAGCGGCTCCTTGGCGGCCCTTCTGAGATCGGCTTGGCGCTGGCACTTGTTGGTGGATCAGCCCTGCTGGCGGCTGCCGTCTTGGTGCTGGTTGCTTTGCCCAGGGCTCGTCGGCTGTGCCAGCAGCAGACGTCGGTTGCTGCCGCTACCCACGGAGCGGGTTCATGAGCATCGCGCTGACCAAAGTCTTCTTTGACGCGGCTTTGTTGCATAACTGCGTTGAGGGATTCCCTGTGTGAATCCGGTAGTATAGGTGGCGGGGATGCCGAAGCCTGCTGCCCCGAAATATCGCACGACGAACTGGAGCGCGTATAACGCGGCGCTGAAGCAGCGAGGTTCTTTGGAGATATGGTTCGATCCTGAGATGACCTGGCTGTCAGCGCCGTGTGGTCATCCTGGTCGGCCGATGCGTTTTTCGGACAGTGCGATTGAGCTGTGCCTGACGCTCAAGGTACTGTTCAATCTTCCCCTACGGCAGGCGACGGGGTTGGTGGCGAGCCTGCTCAAGCTGGCTGATCTGGATTGGCCTGTGCCGGATTATACGACGCTTTGCCGGCGGCAGAAAACCTTGGATGTAGCGCTCAGCGGGCGGCCCAGTTCAAGCGGGTTGCACCTGCTGGTCGACAGCACTGGCATTAAAATGACGGGCGAAGGCGAGTGGAAGACCCGCAAACATGGAGCTTCCTATCGCCGCCAATGGCGCAAGGTTCACTTGGGGATCGACGCAGAAACGCTGGAGATCCGGGCCATTGAGGTCACGACCAACGCGATTGGCGATGCTCCCGCCCTCATCGATCTGTTGGCGCAGATCCCCGAAGGCGAGAAGATCGCCAGTGTCGGCGGGGATGGTGCCTACGACACCAAAAAATGCCACGCTGCGATTGCTGGACGGGGTGCCGCGGCGGTCATTCCGGTTCGCCGTAATGGGCAACTCTGGATGAAGGAAGGCCCTGGCGTTGAGGCTCGCAATGAAACCCTTCGCGCTACAAAGCGACTGGGCCGCACCATCTGGAAGAAGTGGAGCGGTTATCATCAGCGCAGCTTGGTCGAGACGAAGATGCATTGCTTCAAGCTCCTGGGTCAGCGCGTCGCGGCACGCACCTTCGATCGCCAGAAAACCGAGCTCAAAGTCCGTGCTGCAATCCTCAATCGCTTCTCCCAAATCGGAACCCCCAATACCATCCGGGTAGCGTAGAATTATCAAGTAAAGACAGCAATATGCCTGTCGGTAGTTATGCAACAAAGCCCCTCCGGGATCGAACACCGGGAGAAAAGCCGATTAGGCTGCGGCAGCGGCGCATTGCAACGCCCAATCGCGAATGATGGCCGACGCTTGGGCTGCTTTGTCCGGCTGCCCGAAATAGTAATGATTTGCGTCCTTTACGACTTGATGCGTGAGCGTGCTACGTGTCGCTGCCACCATCAGTTGCGCTGCGTGGCCTGGCGTGCAGGCGTCATCGGCACTGTTCTCGATAACCAGCATGGGCACCGTCACCCGAGCCGCGGCCCGGACGCCATCGGCATTCGATTTGTCCCATGACCATTGGCTGAGCCATGAACGCAGCGTGGAAAAGCGGGCGAGGCCGACGGGCCCGTCGTTCACGACTTCCGGGTCGCCTAGATAGCACCAACGAGGCTTGCGGTCGCTCGGCTCCAGCGCAGGATCCAGAAACCGGGGGTCGGCCATGGTTCCATGCACCACGAAGCCCCGCTCGATTTGGGGCTTGCCGGCACGGCGTAGCGCAACGAGCTCCGCCTCAACCCACGCCGTAATCCGCTGATTGCGCGCGATCTGCGCTGCGCGGTAGGCAGCAACGAAGTCAGCCGCATAAGGAGGCTGGCTGGGGTTCGCAGGGTCGTACAGGTTCAATGAGGGGTCGCGGTCGAAGGGCCGCGCCTCGTCAGTGATCGACGCGTCCATCCACTCGGTCAACGTCCGGTTGCGCGACAGATGCGCTGCGAGCAGCATCACGCCGTCCGCCGGAATCAACCCCGCCCGCGTTAAGTCCAGCGGGTCGCCGGCCGGCGTATGCGTGATCGAGGGCGCCTCCGCCTCGGCCTGGTAGAAGAGCGACAGGGCGCCCCCGCCGCTCCATCCGCCCAGCAGCACGCGCCTGTAGCCCAGCCGCTCGCGCGCATCGCGAATGCACGCGCCGAGGTCCAGGACCACCTTCTCCATGATGAGGGCAACGTCGGTGCCGCGATACCGGCTGGCACAGTTTATGACGTGGACGCCTGCGCGCGCCAAGGCGCCTGGCAGCGGCAGATAGGCGCCGCCGCCGATCGGGTGCATCATCACGACGACCGTGTCCGACGGTGCTTCGGGCCGCAGCAATTGTGCTTCCAGCGCGACCTTGCCGATCTGGCCGGCATAGGTGTCTTTGAAGGCAGCACTTTCGTCGAACACTACCAGATAGGGGATGCGGCTATAGTCGCCCATCTTCAAAACCGCTGAACGATGCGGGCATAAAGCATAGCTCCGCGCGGATCGTGCGTCTCACTGTCGAA
>Ga0105046_10017514_pt1 | contig 10955 bp, 5 predicted proteins | sample MAT03_FD_78385 | JGI IMG/M metagenome (GOLD analysis project Ga0105046, IMG submission 78385) | Freshwater microbial communities from Lake Fryxell liftoff mats and glacier meltwater in Antarctica - MAT-03 (megahit assembly) | ecosystem: Environmental > Aquatic > Freshwater > Ice > Liftoff...
CTGCATTTCGAACCTTGGACCTCGCGGCGGTGAGGCAGGATCTCGTCGCGCTCATGACGACCTCGCAGGACTGGTGGCCCGCTGACTACGGCCATTACGGCCCGTTCTTCGTGCGCATGGCATGGCATGCCGCCGGCACGTATCGCACCGGCGACGGTCGCGGTGGCGCATCGGCAGGTACGCAGCGATTCGCGCCGCTCAACAGCTGGCCGGACAACGGCAACCTGGACAAGGCACGCCGCCTGCTCTGGCCCATCAAGCAGAAGTACGGCAGCACGCTCTCGTGGGCCGACCTGCTGGTGTTCACGGGCAACGTGGCACTGGAGTCGATGGGATTTGCGACGTTCGGCTTCGGTGGTGGCCGCGCGGATGTCTGGGAGGCCGAAGGCGACATCTATTGGGGTCCCGAGGCGGACTGGCTGGGCGACAAGCGCTATGCCGGTGAGCGATTGCTGGCGAACCCGCTGGCCGCCGTGCAGATGGGCCTCATCTACGTGAATCCCGAAGGGCCGAACGGCGAGCCCAACCCGCTCGCCGCCGCGCACGACATTCGCGAGACCTTCGCCCGTATGGCGATGAACGACGAAGAGACGGTCGCGCTGATCGCCGGCGGCCACACCTTCGGCAAGACGCATGGCGCCGGTGAGACCACGAATGTCGGCCCGGAACCCGAGGGCGCCAGCATCGAGATGCAGGGTCTGGGCTGGAAGAACAGCTTCGGCACCGGCAAGGGTGGCGACACGATCACCAGTGGGCTCGAAGGCGCGTGGAAGCCGAACCCGACCCAGTGGGACAACGGCTATTTCGACACGCTGTTCGGGTACGAGTGGCAGCTGACGAAGAGCCCCGCCGGTGCACATCAGTGGACGCCCACCGATCCGGCGGCGGCAACCGCGGTCGTCGACGCACACGACCCGACGAAGTTCCACGCTCCGATGATGGCGACGACCGACATCGCGATGCGGACCGACCCTGCCTACCTGGCCGTCTCGAAGCGCTTTCACGAGAATCCCGACCAGTTTGCCGATGCATTCGCGCGCGCCTGGTTCAAGCTGACGCATCGCGACATGGGTCCGCGTGCGCGCTACCTCGGCCCGCTCGTGCCGACGGAAGTGCTGATCTGGCAGGATCCGATTCCTGCGCTCGATCACACGCCCGTCGATGGACACGACGTCGAGGTGTTGAAGGCGAAGATCGTCGCGTCGGGCCTGCCGATCTCCCAGCTGGTCTCGACGGCCTGGGCCTCGGCCTCCACCTTCCGCGGATCGGACAAGCGTGGTGGCGCCAACGGCGCACGCCTGCGCCTCGCACCGCAGAAGGGCTGGGATGTCAATCAGCCGGCCAAGCTGACGCGCGCGCTCGACATCCTCGAGACGATTCAGCGCGAGTTCAACGATGCGCAGACTGGTGACAGGCAGATCTCGCTCGCCGACCTGATCGTCCTCGGTGGGTGCGCCGCTATCGAGCAGGCGGCGAAGAATGCAGGACACGAGGTCCACGTACCGTTCACGCCCGGTCGCATGGATGCGTCGCAGGAGCAGACGGATGTGGAGTCGTTCTCGGTGCTCGAGCCGATCGCCGATGGATTCCGCAACTACCAGAAGACCGCGTACACCGTGTCAGCCGAGGAACTGCTGGTCGACAAGGCGCAGCTGCTGACGTTGACCGCGCCCGAGATGACGGCACTCGTCGGCGGCATGCGCGTACTGAATGCGAACCACGCGCAGTCGCGGCATGGCGTCTTCACCACGCGCTCCGAGATGCTGACGAACGACTTCTTCGTGAACCTGCTCGACATGGACACGACGTGGACCGCGACCTCCGACGCAAAGGATGTCTTCGAGGGCCGTGATCGTGTGACGGGCGACGTGAAGTGGACTGCGACGCGCGTGGATCTGATCTTCGGTTCGCACTCGCAGTTGCGTGCGATCGCCGAGTCGTTCGCCGAGAGCGATGCGCAGGGCCGATTCGTGCAGACGTTCGTCGCGGCATGGACGAAGGTCATGAACGCGGATCGGTTCGAGCTGGCGTAATCCAGGTCGCAGGTTCTGCGTGAGATCGTGCAGAGTGGCGTTTCGGTGAATACCGGGACGCCACTTTCTCATAAATCAGTGACGCAGGTCGCGCAGATGCGTGCCTGGCTCACGAACGGGTTAGTCAACACGGCGATTCGCGTTTGCTCACCGCGCAGCAGTCCCGAACCGCATTTTCAGGTGGGAGCGCTCACCGAGGAACAACCGCGTATCCTGCCCGGTCCACGCGCTCGTGCCGCGCATCGACGGATCGCCGAGCGCCTGTACGTACCAGGCGGGTACGGGACCATTCGGGAGCGAATCGAGGCGGATCGGCACCGCGGGCACGGCCACGGGACGCGATGCGTCCGGCAGGAACGCGAGATAGTTGCCATCGGCGTCGAATGCACGTGCACCCGAGACCTTGTTCAGCAGCAGCATGAACGCGCCGACATGCGTGTTCCACGAGAGCGACGGCCCCCAGTACCCACCGCCGTCCGCCTGAAGCCACGAGCGTGACGGCGGCAGCAGCGACGTGGCCTGACCTAATGGCGTTGGCTTCCACAGCTGGCCGACCCGTGGCCCTGGCGTGCCCTGCAGACCGGGCGCGGCCCACCCGCCGTCATGCCAGCGATGCGCCTTGCTCACACCATCAGCCGAAACCGGCTCGTCCAGATCCGTCAGTGCGATGCGCGCAAGCTGAATGCCCTGTGTGCGCGGATCGTCACCGGTGTAGTCGGTGAAGGCGATGTACGCATACGTGCTGTCCGGCCCCACGGCCATGCTCGGATCGCCGACGCCGCCCGCGAAGAACCGCACCGGCAGGTCGCAGCTGATCTCGAAGCTGCCATCGCTGATGATGATGCCGCGATTCTCCCACGTGCGCCCGTTGTCGGTGGAGCGCCCGAGTCCGATGTGCGGAACCGACAGATACGGACGCTCGAATGGCGCCGGGCACTTCACGTACGGCCCCTCCTCCAGATGGTACAACCCGTACAGCACGCCGGTACTCGGCTTCCGATACACGGCCTCCATCCACCGCATCCGCGTCTGCGTCGGGCCGTCTGCGGAATTGATGTCGTGCACGTACCACTTCGTACCCGCGTCCCATCGGAAGCGTGGATCGTCGTCCGTGAACCGCATCGGCTCGAATGGCTGCGCACTGGCTGCATCACGGCCGCCACGACTGCGCCATGGATGCTGGTTCGACACCATCTGGAACAGCGTGTCCCCCACCCACCATGACGGCCGGTTGCAGTCGCTGCCGACAGGACTCGTGACCCGCACCGTGTCCACCGGCACCAGTGTCACCGTCGGCACCACGAAAGGCGCTGCGGCGACGGCAGTGTCACCACGACCAGGTGCTGCGTCGCGCGCGCAGGCCGCGAGCAGCAACGAGCACGACACGGCGCAGACAGTTTTCACGAGTGACCCTCCGTGATTTTGATTCGTAAACTGCAGTGGCCAACGACGATCAGGGACGGCGCGAAGGCCTCGTCATCGCCGGTGGCACGATGCGGCGCACACCGGCGGCATCCACTGCCTTGAGCACTTCGGTCACCGCTCGCTCGAGCTGCGGATCACGACCGGCGGCGACGGACTTCTCGTCCATGAACACCTCGATGTCCGGCGCCACACCTTCATTCTCCGCGATCCACGTGTTGTTCACCGCATCGAACACGCGGCTGACCGGTGCCGTGACCGAGAGGCCGTTGACCATCGGGTAGTGCGACGCGGCCGACACGAGACCGCCCCAGGTGCGGGTGCCGATGATCACGCCCGCGTTCTGCTGCCGGAACGCCCACGGGAAGTAGTCGCCGCCTGAACCGGCGAGTTCATTGACCAGCAGCGCCTTCGGGCCGAGTACACCCTGCGGCAGCAGCAGCGGCGGTCCGGACGACGCACTGGTCGTGACACCGGCGCGCAGTGTTCGCGTGAGATGATCCACCATGTAATCATCGAGCGAGCCGCCTCCGTTGAACCGTTCGTCGATGATGGCGCCCTGCCGATCCTGCTGCGCGAACACGTATCGATCGAAGCTGTTGGTGCCCGGCGCGCTGGTATTGGGAATCCACGCATACGCCAGTCGACCGCCACTCAGTGAATCCACCTTGCGACGATTGTCCTCCACCCACGCGCGCGTGCGCAGCGCATTCTCGTCGCTGCCTGGCGTGACGGTGATGGTCCACGCGCTGTCCATCGTGGGACGCGTGTTGACGTGCAGGATCGTCTGACGCCCCGCAGTGCCGTCCAGCAGGCGATACGGGTCGTCAGTGGCCGCCAATGGCCGACCATTCACGCCGACCAGGTACTGTCCCGCCTTCACCCGCAGGCCGGGCCGATCGAGCGGTGCACCGAGCCCGGGATTCCAGCTTTCTGTCGTAAGGATGCGCGCGATGCGCCATCCACCGCGGTCCACGACGAGATCGGCGCCGAGTGTACCGACGCGCGACGTGTCCACCGCAGGCAGATCACCGGCTCGCACGAAGCTGTGCCCCACCGAAAGTTCACCGTTCACGAGATCGACGATGTAGGCGAGATCGGCGGGGTGACGCACCCACGCGACCAGCGGCCGATAGCGTGCACGCACGGCGTTCCAGTCGTTGCCGTGCATGTTCGGGTCGTAGAAGAAGTCCTTCTCGAAATGCCAGACTTCATCGAAGATCTGCGTCCATTCGGCCTGACGATCGAGCTGCATGCGCAATACCACCGGCACGATGCCCTTGCCCGGCTGCGGCAACGCGTCGGTGCCCGTCACCGTCCATTGCTGGCCAGTGAGCAGCATGATCTTCTTGCCGTCATTCGAAACCGACACGCGCGTGACGCCACGCGTGAACACCTCGGTCTTGCCATCGCTGAGCGTGAACTTGTGCAGCGTGACGCCGGGCTGGTTCTCGACGCGTTCCGTCACGAACACTGTTCCGCGCGGTCCCACCTGAATGTCGCTGTAGCGTCGCACCGGAAGCGGCGAGGCGACGATGCGACGGTCGATGCCGGCGAGGTCGATGCGGACCTGCACGGCCGACGTGTCGGGCTTGGCCGGCGGCGGCGCCGCCTCCTCATCACTCTTCGTCGGGAACGGCGTCGCGTCGCCATCGCGGAGCACCATCACGTACATCCCGTACCGCGGATCCGCGAGGCCGGCGCTGGTGTTCGCCCAGCCACTCGCGAGGCCCACGTTGGTGCTGGCGAAGAAGTACAGGTGCCGGCCATCACGATCGAACACCGGCCGGATCGCATCGGCCATCGCGTCGGTGAGCTGCGACACCTTGCTGCTCTCGACCGACCAGACCGTGATGCGGTGCAGGTTATTCGCATACGACTTCGAATACACCAGCCACTTCGAGTCCGGCGACCACTTTGGGCCCATGCTGCCACGGTCTGTCCCTGACGTCGCGGCATCGACCGTGGTGACGGCACCGCTGGCCACGTCCACCACGCGCAATCGTGCGACATGGTCCACGAACGCGAGCCGCTTGCCGTCGGGCGACCAGGCGGGTTCCCACGCCATCTTCGATTCACCGATGTCGATTGCGCGCGGCGTGGCCATGCCGTCCTGCGATGCGACCAGCAGCGTGTAGCCGTCGCCCTTGTCGCTGAACCATGCCACCTGCTTGCCGTCGGGCGACCAGGTCGGCACCCGATCTGCGGCCCCTGAACTGCGCGTGAGGTTGCGCGTATCACCCGCCTCGACCGGCACAGTAAAAATCTCGCCGCGCGATTCGAGCAGGATCCGCTTGCCCGTCGGTGACAGCGACGCGGCAGCGAGACTGCGCGTCACGTCCTCCCAGCGCGTCTCGGCCCACGGAAAATCACCCTGCACCGTGATGTCGACGCGCGCATGCCTGCCCGTGGCCGGATCGAGCGCATGGATGTAGCCGTCCTGCTCGAACACCACCTGCCCCGCGCCAGCACCAAGTGACTTGACCTCCGCATCCTTGAATCGCGTGACCTGTGCGAGGGCCTTCGTCGCGACATCGTACGACCAGACGTTGCTCGCCCAGTCACGGTCGGAAATGAAGAACACCTTGCCGCCCACGAACGTCGGCTGGATGTCGGTCGAACGCTGGTCGTTCGGGATCAGCACCTCGTCGCGCGTCTGCGTGTCCAGGATGCGGAGCGGGATGTTCTGGCCGCCGCGATACGAGCGCCACTCGGGGTCCCAGCGCGTCATCCGGTCCACGACCACCTGCCGGCCATCGGGCGACCAGCTGCCATCGAAGCCCCAGCCCATCGTCACCTGAGACGCCACGCCACCCGTGCGCGCGACGGACCAGAGCCGATGGTGCGGCGACGGCGCCGTGCCGAACGTCGTGGCGTACAGCACTCTCGCGCCATCCGGGCTCCAGCCGCGCGCCAGTGACGCCGCCGGGTACCAGGAGAGTCGCGCAGGCTCACCGCCCGAGGAGCGCACGACGTACACGGCCGGCGTGCCGCTGCGGTTCGATGTGAACGCGATCCACTGGCCATCGGGCGAGAGCTTCGGATCACTTTCCACCGCCGGCGTACTGGTCACCCGCCGCGCGAGGCCACCCGCCTTGGCCACGATCCACACATCGGCGCCATGCGTGAACGCAATGTCCGTCGCCGAGACGGTCGGCTGCCGCAGCAGGCGGGTACCCTGTGCGGCGAGTGGTGCACTGGCAGCCAGCAGCAGCGCGAAGGGCAGGCGTGACGATCGCATCGAGGCAATGGAGAAAGTGAAAGTTGTCGTGACGGGTCAAGTTCCCGTCTGGCAGCGCCGGTCGCTAGGGTCACAGCGCCGCCGCCCCGATTCCGTCGCCCGGCTGTATCCTGTCAGGCATGAGCACCGAGCACGCACGCCACCTGGTCACCGTCTGGAATCCGCGCTACGCCGCCGACGCGATGGAGGCGCACCTGCGGGTGCTGCTCGACTGGGACGCCCGAGCCACACGTGATGAATCCGGCGAGGAGGACGTGGTGCACGTCTGGTGGGGGAAGGTGCGATCCAGTCAGCGTCAGCACGGCATGCCGCACCTGAACGACGTGATCCAGCTGGGTCTCGATGCCGTCGCCCTCGACGACAGCCACGAGACGCACCTCTACATCACCGACTACCAGTCGCTGTACGTGGCCGATGTGCGCTGGATCGTCACCGAAGACCCGCGCATCGCCGATCCGCGGCACGTGCCGCCGTACTACACCGAGCTGGAACTCAACTGCGATTGCTGGTTCCAGATCGCCGACATCCGCCTCCTCGTGAAGGACGACCTGCAGGGCGTGATTGCGGAACTCGGTCAGCTCCGCAACACCCGCTACGCCGACCGGCCCGTCTCGCTCTACGGTGGCATGGTGGACCTGCCGCTGATCGTCTCGCGGACGGATGGTCGTCGCTACTTCGACCTGCGCGAGCGCGAGAAGTACGCCGACGACAAGCTCTGGGCCCGCTTCGATGCCGAGCAGGGTGGCGTCGGCGCGCTGGAAGCGACGTTGCGTGACGATCATTTCGGTGCCGAGGCGTGGGCGTTGCTCGAGCCCGGCGCCGGTCGCTTCATCGCAATGGCGGAGCGGACGCTGCGCGATCACCGTCGCGATCCCGCTGCGGATCTGTCGCCCGTCATGGTCGGCTACGGCAAGGCGCTGGAGCTGCAGACGAACGCGATCATTCGCGCAGGCATTCGTGGCGCGCCCGACGCGGCACGGCGTGCGAAGGTGGACGGTCACACCGAGCTGCTGCCCGACGCCCTGCCACTTTCACTCGGCCCGCTCGCGCGCGTGCTCGGCGGCGAACGCGAGCTCGGCGATCACCTGCGCCACGCGCTCACCGACGGCGCGTGGTTCACCAACGAGCTTGCGGTGATCCTCGACGGCTTCGCGTCTGAGGCGCGCAATCCCTCGGCGCACGCCGCCACGGTATCACGGGCGACGATCGTGCGCTGGCGGAACCGACTGCTTGGCGTCGGCTCGGAGGGCGTGATGGGTCGGCTGGCGAAGGTACAGCGGAAGTAGCCGATCCGATTTCACGTCACTCCATCATCGCGTGGCGTTCATCATGTCATTGTTGCCGGTCAAGCGTGCGGCGCAGTTCGGCGCATGTCGCAGCTCGTCATCAAGCCTGCTCGCCGTGCTCGCACACTGCTCGAGACATGGCCGACGTGCGCCCTGCAGATCGCGAGCTGCGCTCCTGCCGCACGCGGTGGGGCCCTGAGAGGCTGCGGTCGACGAACGGTGTGGCATCACGAGCAGCCGCCTCGGTTGACCGCAGACGACAAACGCTCGCTTGCACGCCACTTGCGCCATCGTCGTTACAAAGTGTACCCTATTCTTTGTTTTCTTGATGGTCGCCATAAGAACGAAAAACTCACCGTCGCGGGAGGCTTCAGATGGGACCGAGCCGGATTTACGGGACCTGGACCGATACAGTCCTGCAGTCGCTCGAGATCGCTACGCAATCGACGTCGTTGGGGCTTGGCCCTCCTCCGGCGGCGCGACTGCTGGGCATTCTGTACAGCGCGGCCTTCGAAGCCTGGGCACCATATACGGCATCCGCGAAAGGACCGGTGAATGGCGCCGCCTTGCGGCGGCCGGCAGCGGAGCGCACCGATGTTCGAAAGGCTGAAGCAATCAGCTTCGCTTTCTACTTCGCCGGAACCAGAATGTTTTCCGGCAATCCTGCTGCCGCGACATCTGCAACCGACCCGCATGTCCTCGCGCTCTTCGACGCGACGATGGCAAAGCTCGGATACAATCCATCGGGTCCGGCCAGCGCGACGACTCCGGCAGGCATTGGCAAGAAGGCTGCCGCCGACACGCTCGCCAGTTACGCTGCTGATGGATCGAATCAGGCAAATGGGTACGCCGACACGACCGACTATGCCGGCACGATACAGCTCAATAAGATTCCTGCGGCACCGTTCCGGCGTTCCTCACGCAGCGACCTCATCGATCCATCCCGTTGGCAGCCGCTGACGTACTTCGATCCAGCCCGCGAGCGAACGCGTACACCTGGATTCATCACGCCACAGTGGAAGGACGCGAAGCGTTTCGCGCTGACCAGTGCCAGTCAGTTCCGTCCGAAGGCGCCTGCGCCGTGGCCCAGCCAGACGTTCATCGATCAGGCCCGTCACGTCATGGAGATCCAGCGAAATCTGACGATCCGTCAGAAAGTCATTGCAGAGTTCTGGGCCGATGGTCCGAAATCCTGGCTGCCGCCCGGCCACTGGTGCGCGCTGGCGCTGCACGTTTCCGAACGTGGCTTCGTGGTGCCGCAGAGCGACGGGTCTACGCTCAACAAGCCGTTCGGCATCGACCAGGACGCCAAGATGTTCTTCGCGTTGACGAACGCCATCGCCGATGCTGCAATTGCGACGTGGGAGGCCAAGCTTTTTTACGACTACGCCCGGCCGATCAGCGCAATCCGCTGGCTGTTTCAGGGCCATGTGATCGAAGGGTGGCGCGGTCCTGGTCGCGGTATCGGGCCCATAGCCGGTGAGAGCTGGACACCGTTTCAGCGATCGACATTTCCGACGCCACCGTTTTCCGAATACACATCCGGGCACAGCGCCTTCAGCATGGCGGCAGCGTCCGTCCTCAAGTCGTTCACTGGTTCGGACAAGTTCGGCGGCGCCTTCATTCAGTCACTCTCACTGGCTGCTGAGCCTGATCTTTCCGAATTTCCTGTGGTGCTGGAGTGGCCGAGCTTCACGGAAGCGGCGATCGAAGCCGGGGAATCACGAATGTTCGGAGGCATTCATTTCCATGAGGGGAATGCCGAAGGCCTGGAACTTGGTCGCAAGGTCGGAGAGTTGGCCTGGGCCAAGGCGCAGACGTTCTTCTAGTTCGACGCAGGCGACCTTGTCCGAGTCCGCGCGCAGCCTGCCCTGGGGCTGTACGCGGTGTCGGTCACCGGTAATCGGATTTCGGAAGCAGCACTGGCACGTTGCCAGTGCCGTACTTCGTCCGGATCGCCAACCACGCCGCACCCGGTGCGCGTCGTCATGTACTCGGCGGGTACCTGATTCGGTCGCGCACAGACCTCGATCGCAGCCATCATGTCGGGCTGCTCCATTTCCTCGACGGTCTAGTTCGCCATGCCGCGGCCATCGACTGGCATCCCGTCCACGAAGAGTGATGCGCGGCACTCGCCACCCATGAACCCGCGCATGACGATCTGCGGCTCGTAGCCCTGATTCGCCTGCCGGACGAACACACCCGCGAGGCCCTGCAACGCATCCGTCGTGAACTTGCTCGTCAGATCCCTGACGCTCCTCGCGTCCAGGAACTTCCCGAGTACCGTAGGATAGCGCCGTTCGATACCACGCACGTCCCAAGGAATTTTGCGGCCGACCACCACGCGGATCGGATCCAGACCACGTTGGTTGTCGCCAGCACCAGCGACTCGTCGGCCACGCCGGTCCTGCTCAGCCGCACCGCGCGCCGATGCTGCTGATAGCCGATCGCGCGGGCCTCGATGCTCTGCATTCCGGCGACGGCATTGGTGCTGACGAACTCACCCGTCACTGACGTCTGCTCTTGGACACCGCTGCCAGGCACGCGCACGGCGGCGTTCGGCAATGTTGCGCCACCAACCGTGGTGACACGGCCGCGCACAGTCGTCTGCCCGCGCCGCAGCCGGACCGAGGTGGAATCAGCCGTTAAAGCGTCGGGGAGCACACGGCGATGTACTCCACGGAACCCATCGCGAAATCCTGTATCACGTAGCCTGTCGGCGGCACGATCATTTCCACCACAACACTGGCGTCGGCGCCGTGCCACGTCACGCTTCGGAGTGTGCTGCCGGCCGGGGCACCGCACAGCTTGTAGCGCCCAGCGGAATCGGTCGTCGCGATGTGGCGCGTCTGGTCGGTCGACAGTGCGCGCTTCTGGAGTACCCACTCCAGCCACTCGGTCTCCACCGTCGCCCACGCAATCGGTGCCTCATCGTCGGCACGCTGCACCTCAGCGATGATCACGCTTTGATGA
>Ga0105046_10017517_pt1 | contig 10953 bp, 9 predicted proteins | sample MAT03_FD_78385 | JGI IMG/M metagenome (GOLD analysis project Ga0105046, IMG submission 78385) | Freshwater microbial communities from Lake Fryxell liftoff mats and glacier meltwater in Antarctica - MAT-03 (megahit assembly) | ecosystem: Environmental > Aquatic > Freshwater > Ice > Liftoff...
TCTAGCCAGAGACAATCGCTTTTGGGTGTCTGGGAGACTTTTTCCATATTCGGAAATTTGCCTGTATTGATACAGTGGGCATTCTGGATGATTTGGCTTGCCTGCGCTTGGCGGAATACTTCGGTGAGGGTGATGACTGGGACTTGCTGGGAGTCAATTAAATCCTTTAGAACATTTCCAGCTCCCACGCTGGGCAGTTGATCGGTATCACCTACTAATAGGAGTTGTGCGCCTATGGGGATGGCTTTGACTAGGGAGAATGCCAGAAATAGATCGAGCATGGAGGCTTCATCGATCGCGATCGCATTGGCAGTTAGAGGATATTCTTGATTCCGTTTAAAACCCATAGAACTGGGGTCAAATTCTAAGAAACGATGAATGGTCTTTGCCTCACAGCCTGTAACTTCCTGCAAGCGTTGGGCGGCTCTGCCTGTGGGCGAGGCTAGGGCGATTTCTTTTCCCATGGCTTTCCATAGAGCGACAATGGTGCGGGTGGTGGTGGTTTTGCCTGTACCAGGTCCACCTGTAAGAATTAGCACGGATGAACTGGCTGCCATCTCTACGGCTGCTCTTTGCTTGGATGAGAGTTGGATATTTTTTTGACTGGTATAGCGATCGATCCATGAATTGACACGTTCGAGGTCGATGTTGGGTTTCCGTTGTAGAAGTTGATAGACTCTTTCGGCTAAATTCTGTTCGGTGTGGAAGTAAGTTGGTTTGTAGCAAATGAATTGCCCTTGAGAATCCCCATGCATGATCAACTGGTCGTTGATAGCGAGTTGGTGGGTTAGGGCTTCGATAGTGTCAGGAGTGGGCTGGTATTCCTCTAGGGTCAGAAGTTTAACGGTGCGTTCTATGAGTTCGGGTTGCGGTAAATAACAGTGCCCTTCTTCGGCGGCGGCTCCAAGGCTGTGAAAGATGCCAGCGATAATGCGAAATTCAGAGTTGATTTCAATGCCGATGTTGCGGGCGATCGCATCGGCGGTAAAAAAGCCTATACCATAAATATCCGTTGCCAGTTTGTAGGGATTCTCGGTGACGGTGCTAATGGAGTTATTGCCATACTGCTTGTAGATTTTGACAGCGTAGGTAGTGGATACGCCGTGTCCTTGGAGGAATACCATCACTTCTTTAATGGATTTCTGGGTTTCCCATGCTGTCTGAATCATTTTCACCCGTTTTTTGGCGATGCCGGGAACTTCAATTAATCTCTCGATCTGGGTTTCTATAATTTCTAAGGTTTCTAAGCCAAAGTGGGCAACAATGCGTTTGGCAGTAACAGGACCTACGCCTTTGATTAAGCCACTACCTAAATATTTCTCAATGCCTGTGAGGGTGGCGGGTTTGGTTTCTCGGTATTGGTTGACTTGAAATTGGTCGCCGTATTTGGGGTGGCTGCGCCAGATGCCTTCGAGGGCTAAGGTCTGTCCTGCTTGGATATTGGCAAAGTTGCCGACTATGGTGATGAGGTCTTGGGCTTTGGGAACTTTTAGTCTAGCGATCGCATAGCCTGTTTCTTCAGAATGAAACGTTAGTCTTTCAATTACACCTTGCAAATAGTCGTTTTTTTGCTCCATAGTCTAATTTCTCCCAAAACCCATATCCTTTTTAGCTTAGATCATTCTTTTATTCCCATCTTTCCCTACTGTAATTGCTTTGGAGTCGTAATTTTAGCTTTACTGGGTGGAGTGGTAAAACTTTTTGGTTGGTTACTATCAGTCTAAAAAGATCAGTCTAAAATCTATCCCATTTTACGTTTTAGTCTGGCAATTTCTTCATCCATTTCCCACTTTTGGAACTTTGCCTCTAGGGGGTCATCGGCATTACGATTGGGCGGAGGATTGATACTTTCCCAATTAAAGCTAGTCTCATCTATCGGTTTAGACTTTGCCACCTGCTCAACTTTCAATTGCACTTCTTGAATCCGTTCTTTAATTTGGCTATATAGTTCTTGGGTTTGGCTTAATCTTTGCTTAGTTAGTTTCATTTGTCCCCATACCTGATTTCCCTGTTTTAAGAGAGATGCCTCACGATCGCTAGCAGCATTGGCAAGGTCTTGGCGGTTAGATTGTGAGGCTTTAGTAGCACGCTCATGCCATAGCTTTATATCCTCAGCGATCGCTAATATTTGCTCTTGGAAACTTTGCTCTTTTTGCTCAAAATCAACAATAATCCTCAAGACCTCTGCTTCCTGTTGCTTAAGTTGCTCTAGAAGGACTTGTAATTCCATTTGCGGATTCTTGCGAATATACTCATCAAGCCGAGTTTCCAAAAATCTGGATATATCTTCAATTAATCCCATACTAGCTCCTTGAGAATTCTTAGCTAAAATTTCTGACCAACTGTGACTGTAGAATCTTCGTTATTCCTCTTCAGGATTACCTTTTCTTGGGCAATGCGACTAACTACCCAGCCTGACTCTCCCAGCACTGATCCAATTTTAATAGACTGCACTGAGCCATTAACATCAAATATGGCAGAAGAGCGATCGCCAAGATCTAACACGCCAATTAAAGTATAACTACCTTTCGGTAAAGCTTTAGCCACAGGTTTCTGCACAGGAGCAATTGGTGGTTGAGGGGAGCTAACGGGATTGCTAGAAGTCGTTGGAGTAGGTGGTTGGTAGATCGGAATATAAATCGGCTTAACGGTTGGAGTCGTAATGTCAATAACTGGGCTAGAGCCTGAAGTTTGGTTGCCCGTAGTCGGAGTATTAGTAGGTTTAATTTCCCAGAGCGATCGCCGCAGGTTCTCTACTACAGGCGTGGAAGGATCATAAACCTGTTGAACTTGAGTCTGAGGTAATGGAGCAGAAGTTTTTAAGTTTATTAATCCCAAAATTACAGCAAAAATTGCAGATGTAAAAGCAGAACCAAGGAGGATACTATCGATTAACCCTAAAGCTTCTTGGTTGGAGCTAGATTGATCGGCTGGACTAGGTGCAGCAATAGTTGACTTAATAGTGGGAATATTAGATCTTGGCGAAATTTTGATCGACTGGGTAGTAATGTTACGATCTTTGGGCATAACCAACGCGATCGCCGATCCTAACTTAGAGTTGCCAGATTGATAAAAACTAGATTCAAGATCATAATTAGCAATATCATCAGGCATTAAATCAATACCAGAATTTATATCAATAGATAAAGCTTGTTCCACGCCAGAGAAAAGAGAGTTCATTAACTCCTGAGCTTCATCTTGCAGGGGACTTAAGGATACCTGTTCTATGTAACTGCTGTTTTGTTGCATATCAAGTCTTTTGACTATACTCAAAGCTTTCTACATACTAGGCAAAGATACCATACTAAGGACTGCTAAATCTTTCTGACTATGACAAATTTCCTAGAGTTTTAACTATTAAAGACTTATGGCAAATTACGATCTAACAGGCTAGGGATAAATCCATCAAAAGCAGTACAGGCAAACTTTTTGTAGCGAATTTAAAATCCAATTGCCATAATTCCAATTGCGATAGTAAAGACGTATTTCATCCAAATTATTTATGCCGATTTTGGGTTCACAAGAAACCAAATAAAAATATGTTGCAAATCAAATTGACAATTTCAGTATAAGTTGTGTATCCTTAGAAAGGTCAAAGATACGCCCCTATCGTCTAGAGGCCTAGGACACATCCCTTTCACGGATGCGACGGGGATTCGAATTCCCCTAGGGGTATCACAAATACAAAAAAATAGTTTATGACCCGCGATCTAAGATCATTTCTCGGAAAATTAGAGCAGCGTGGACAACTGAGGCGAATTAGTGCGTTAGTTGATCCCGATCTGGAAATTGCGGAAATTAGTAATCGGCTATTGCAATCTGGTGGCCCCGCATTATTATTTGAAAATGTTAAAGGTTCTCGTATCCCTGTAGTTGTAAACCTGCTCGGCACGGTAGAACGGGTGTGCTGGGCAATGGATATGGAGAATCAAAGCGAATTAGAAGAATTGGGCATTAAGCTCGGCAAGTTACAAAGCCCCAAACCTCCGAAAAAAATATCTCAGGCGATCGACTTTGGCAAGATTTTATTTGATGTGGTCAAGTCCCGTCCCCAAAAGATTTTATTTGGCACTGCTCCCTGCCAAGAGGTGGTTTTAACAGGGGATCAGGTGGATTTAAATATTCTGCCCCTAATTCGTCCTTGGCAGCATGATGCAGGTAAAGTTATTACTCTGGGGCTAGTGATTACTAAAGATCCAGAGAACGGGATTCCCAATGTTAGTGTGTATCGATTACAGCAGCAATCTAACAATACAATGACCGTGCATTGGCTCTCGATCCGAGGTGGGGCTAGGCATCTGCGTAAAGCGGCAGAAATGGGCAAAAAATTAGAAATTGCGATCGCCCTTGGTGTTGATCCATTATTAATCCTAGCGGCAGCAACGCCAATTCCTGTGGATTTATCAGAGTGGATTTTTGCGGGACTCTACGGCGGCGAGGGTGTGCAACTGGTTAAATGTAAAACCCTAGACCTAGAAGTGCCTGCCCAAGCGGAATTTATTTTAGAAGGGACAATTACGCCTGGTGAAGTGCTGCCCGATGGTCCCTTTGGCGATCACATGGGTTATTACGGTGGCGTAGAAGATTCACCTTTAGTTAGGTTTCAGGCAATTACCCATCGCCAAAATCCGATTTACCTGACAACTTTTAGTGGGAGACCGCCCAAGGAAGAGGCAATGATGGCGATCGCGCTCAATCGCATTTATACGCCAATTCTGCGCCAACAGGTAACAGAAATTACGGACTTTTTCCTACCGATGGAAGCACTCAGCTATAAAGCCGCTATTATTTCCATTAAAAAAGCATATCCCGGTCAGGCACGGCGGGCAGCCTTGGCATTTTGGAGCGCATTACCGCAATTTACCTATACCAAGTTTGTAATTGTGGTCGATGAATCAATTAATATTCGTGATCCGAGACAAGTAGTGTGGGCGATTAGCTCTAAGGTTGATCCTGTGCGGGACGTGTTTATTCTGCCCCAAACTCCCTTTGACTCCTTGGATTTTGCCAGTGAAAAAATCGGACTAGGTGGACGCATGGGCATTGATGCTACGACCAAGATTGCGCCTGAAGCCGATCATGAATGGGGAGCAGCCTTAGAATCTGATCCTGAAATTGCGGCTATGTGCGATCGCCGTTGGGCAGAGTATGGACTAGCAGATTTAAACCTCGAAAGTGGTGACCCTAATTTATTTGGTTATATGATCTAAATGTCTTAAATCTAAAGCGGTCAATAGAGAGGTACAAAAATCCATGCCTAGCTATGAATAAAAATGTCCTACTCCAAAGTATTCCACTATTTAAGGGGTTAAGTAGTGAAGACCTCAGTTTTTTGGCATATGCAGTAAATATCCAGAACTATAACGCCAAGGGCATAATTTTCAAGCAAGGGGATATGGGTGACACCATGTACATTGTGGTTAAGGGCTGTGTCAATATTTCGGTGCTTGATAGTAATTCGGAATCCATATCCCTTAAGGACTTAACCCGTGGCGAATATTTTGGCGAATTGGCTTTAATTGATGACAAACCTCGAAGTGCCAGTGCGATCGCCGCCACGGATGTAGAACTACTAGAACTAACTAGAGAAATGCTATCCAACTATATTCATGCAGAACCACGGGTAGCAATGACCATTTTGAGGACGATGTCCCAACGCTTACGGGAAACTAATTTATTATTATCCCAACGGGCATCGGTCAATGTAGAAGAGGAAATTGAGCGGAATTTAAGTTGGAGCGATCGCCTCGCTGACCGAGTGGCAGAGCTAAATGGTAGTTGGATGTTTATTATTTCCTTGGGGGGGCTAACTTTGCTGTGGATGCTAATAAATTCACCAAATATCCTTAATCAATCTTTTGATCCCTATCCCTACGTCTTTTTTAATTTACTCTTGGCAATTATTGTGGCATTGCAAGGTCCTTTAATTGTCATGAGCCAAAATCGTAGATCTATTCGCGATCGCATTCGCAGTGAAGCTGGCTACAAAGTAAATCTGAAAAATGAAGTAAATATTGAAATGATTTTGCAAGAAGTCCAAGATTTAAATAATCATTTACAACTACTAGAGTCAGAATTACAAGCTCGAAAATAGTTGGACTAGCTGAGGTCGCAAGATTTCCATAGCTTTGGCACGGTGACTGATCTCGGATTTTAAATCTGGAGCCATTTCGGCAAAAGTTAATTTATATTCAGGTACATAAAATACTGGATCGTAGCCAAATCCAAATTCTCCACGGGGTAAGTTAATAATTTCACCAACACAAATTCCTACTGCCTCCGCTTGAATTTTGCCATCGGGATCAGCTAGGGCGACCGCACAGACAAATTGCGCTTGACGATTAGTTTCTGTAGCCAGTTCAGATAGTAATCGCTGAATCCTTGCACTATCAGAATTTGCATAGCGGGCAGAAAAGATTCCAGGTGCGCCATTAAGAGCCATTACTTCTAAACCAGAGTCATCGGCAATTGTCCATTCATGGGTAGCGATCGCCACTTGAGATGCCTTGAGATGAGCATTAGCAATAAATGAAGTAGCTGTTTCTTCGACTTCTAGATCTTGGGGTTTGAGCCTGAGATCAAAATTTAAACTGTTATTAAAATGGTTTAAATGCTCTTGCAACTCTGCCACTTTTCCCGCATTGCTACTGGCAATTATTAATGTTTTGAGCATTGGTACTAAAGATTTTTACTGAGGATTTTTATTTAAAAAGAATTTATAGAATGATCAAGCCCAGTCATCTCTATCATTTTTTTTAATAGATCCGTAGACCTTGATCTCAGTATGAATTTTGCGGGTTTTGGCAAACAACTCTGATTCCGACAATTGCCACTTTTTTAGGAGTTTTTCTAAATCAGCTTGAATGTCTCTAGCACCTGGAAATCCTCTATATCTAATACATAGTCTAGCTAGATCAGCCAGATTATGATCGCTTGGTTCTGCTACCCGCATTAAATCATTGACAAGCGTGCGATCGCCCCGATATTGAGGATGTTGCTGATCCGTAAGTTCTGCCATAGTTTTAGTGAAAAATTAGCGACGAAGAATGATCATTGCAGGACTCCCATCTTGAACTATAGCGGGGGTTCTTGCCAATAGATGCTGATCACTATCTACTATAAATAACTTTTTGAAGCTTAAAGCTTGCGATCGCTTTTCCAAATCTGTGACTAACTGTTGTTGCAGGTCTGGATTAAGCTGATACCAAGACTCGGACAATTGTACAATTAATCTACCAAGTCTAAAATTAGTTTGCACCGAATCAATTAAAGCTTCGCCATAGGATTTAGAAATATCGATCACCTGAGCTTGAATACTACTAACTAGAACTTTTTCTGGAGAAATTGGCACATCCCCACTTTCTGGGGGAAGTAACTCTACAATAGCCTTCTGCCCTAGTTTCTGCACTGTTACCGAAGCAGCAGGATGAGGTCGAAGAGATAATAAAAAAGTCAAAGCCAAAATCAAAGCAAAGGTACCAAGCGGTTTTGCTAAAAGTGGCTTAAAGCTATCAGAGGTAGTTATGGGCTTTAGAGTTTCCGTAAGCGATCGCCAAATTGGAGCTATAGCGATCGAGGTCTTTTGCCAAAGATTAGTTGACTGCAACTTTTGCCAAGTATTAATAACTGTGGGATTTGATGTAAATTTAGCAACGGCTTTACTCAGGGGAGGATCGATTTTATTGACCACATTAGAGACAAAACCTAAGAGAGTCGGGAAAAGTCGATTTTGAATAAACGCCCATGCCTCTAGTAATTCCCCCTTTACTCGATCTGAAAGTGGCGAAGTATTTGGGGATTTGCTGGCACTAGGATTCATATTTTGAGCGGTAGTTTTACCCGAACCCTGCCCCAATTTCATCCCTTTAGATAAACGTTCTTGCAGTTGAACAAGCACCACCTTAACTTTTTGCCCCAAGCTTAGCAATTGGGATTTGAGATTATCCATATTTTTATATGTTTTTGTAGTATTTTGGTATTGTTAGTAATACTTTTTCACAAATCTGCCTAGAAATATTAGGTCTGACAAAAACTCTCAAATCATAAGAATCTGAGGGTTAATGTAATAGAATTAATCAACAAACACCTTACCCTAAAAACTTGTTTTAATGGCGATTCAAGGTTGTCGAAATGCAATTGAAGAATTAGTTGTAGAAGAGACAAAAGCCCAAATTATGCGATTGTCCGAGAATGTCAAAGCTAAAACTAGCATTGATGATATTGCCGCTTATGCTCTAAATCGGCTACCTCCGATGTATGCCACCACCCGCCGTGGATATCTCCAACAGCAAAAACGTGCCCATACAGAACTCAAGCAGGAAATTACCCAAACTATTAGTAAAGGCATCCTTGGGGTTAGGAAAGATACACTCAAAGATGCAACGCCTCTGCCTGAAAGTGAACTAGAAAGAGAGGAGCGATCGCTTTTGCAGCTCCAAGAAATCTTAGGGATAAGTAATTTACTATGGCGGGATGTCCCTAAGGCTGTAGAAAAGATCTTAATGGACATAAAGCTTAAGGGAGCAGTTGCCTTCAGTACCTATAAGAGTAAAGCTGCGCGTAGTGCTGGTACTGCATCTGATTATCTAAAGCGCCATACTGAAGAAATGAACTGGACTACTAAAAACTCCAGACCCAATTTAGAAAATAGTTTTACGCAGATGGCTGAAATGAAAGAGTTTGGGGCATATATGGCTCCAGCCTCATGGCATTTTGTTAACACCTTAGAAAATTTAGTCGGCTCCGTAGCTCATCGCCAAATTAGTAAGCTTTCTCCATCCTTGAGACAGCAGGTTACCCTTGAGGAGGTATCCGCCTACGCGCTTAATCGCTTACCACCAATGTATGCCACTAGTGAAAATGGCTTGCAGTATTGGCGAGATCGGGCACGCACCGAGTTATCTTCAGATATTTTGATTACGGTACGTCAAGGGGTGATCACGATTCTCAAATCACCATCCCGATTTCTACCACCTTTACCTTCAGATAAGTTCTCAACCGAACAGGAATTAGCAATTGTCGAACTCCAAGATATCTTACAAATTACCGATATAGATTGGCGGAATGTAGCTGCGATCGTCCAAGATGCTCTTGAATTATATCAAAGGGGCGAATTTATTTGGATACCACGCGATCGCCGCGAGCAGATAACTGATGGCAGAATTAAAATTTAACTACGGCAAAGTCGCCATGATACTGACCAAATACAGGAGTGGGATCGAGCCCAGTGATTTGCTGAAACTGTGATGGTGTAAGCGTAGAATTGCCGTTAGAATCTTCCCAAGCTTTTAGCAATTCATGTACCTGCTCTATAAATTCTATGCCTTTAGTTAGAGGTAGTTTGAGCCAACTAGCCACGATTGTTTCGACGATCGCTACTTCAATTTGTGGTGGAGCGTAAGCAATTAATAGTTCTTGCAAATAGTCATCAAAATCTTCAGTATAGTCTCCATACAATTCGTAACTATCAATAATGTATTGCACCCGTTGGCGACTGATTTTCTCCCAAAGTTCCATAGTTTTGGTGATTATTACAAGGACATGACAAAAACTGAACTTAGAGTAATATTAACATCTTCGGTTTTATGATTACTTTTGCTTAATGACTAGTAACGTAATGTCATCAAATACTTGCTGCTCTCCGATATGCGATCGCAAATTGGAAATCACAGCTTGACGAATACCCTCAGCCGATAAATCGGAATTTTCTTTAATCACAGTACAAAGCCGCTCTAATCCGTACTGATCTCTATCCATATTCTCTGCTTCAGTTACCCCATCGGTATAAAGCACAGCCACATCATTTAAGTAGAGTTCTAATTCGGTTTTATTGATGAATTCACTAATCTGGGGTTCTAAACCAATAGGAAAACCTAAATCTATGGTGTCAATTCTCTCTACCTCCCCAGTCGCTCGGATAATAATCATTTCTTCATGTTGCCCACTGATCGTTAGTCTGCCAGCTTCATAATCTATGAGGGCTAGGGTCAGATTTTTGCTTGATTCCATACGTTGAGCATTATCGTAAATGGTGCGATTAAGGGTGTTGAGAAATCTAACTGGGTCGGTTTCATTATTGACCAGTAAAGTCCGTACTGCGGTTTGTACCATGATCATCAATACACTACTTTCTAAACCATGCCCAGTCACATCACCGATGCCAATTTTGATGCGCCCTCCATCCTCTACTAAAATATCGTAGTAATCGCCCCCTACTTCTGATGCAGGCTCCATATACCCAGAAATATCTAGCTCTTTGATTTTTTTTAATTCTTTATCCTTAGGTAAGATCATTTGTTGAAGGCGGCGGGAAATCGATAACTCCGCACTCATCCGCATATTTTCAGCTTTTAGTTGCTCATTCAGCAGAATAATGGATAGATTTGCCTGTGCTAGAGACTTTTCGGCGGCTTTGCGATCGCTAATATCCCTAACTGAACCTTCATAGTAAAGTAAAGTTCCCTGCTCATCTCTGACTGCACTTGCATCTTCTGAGATCCAGATAGTTGAACCATCTTTACGATAAATTTCCGACTCAAATTTAGTAACTTGATGATCCTTTGTCATCATCTCAATAAAATCTTGACGGCGCGTAGAACTGACATAGAGTTTGTGTTCAACATCTGTGCAGGTTGTAATCATTTCTGTATCAGAGGCATAACCGTACATTTTGACCAAAGAAGGATTAACACTAATATATTTGCCTTCAAGAGATGTCTGAAAAATCCCTTCGATCGCATTTTCAAAAATACTCCGATATTTAACTTCAGAATTCTGGGCAGAATTAATTGATTCAACTAAAGCCTCAGCAATGCGGTTAAACGCCTCTACAACCATGCCTAATTCATCTTTAGTATCAAGGCTAATAGTTTCCAAAATGCCAGCGTTCCCATTTGTCATTCGTTTAGCAGCTACATCTAAACATTTAACCGTTGCCATCACTGATTGATAAAA
>Ga0105046_10017518_pt1 | contig 10953 bp, 10 predicted proteins | sample MAT03_FD_78385 | JGI IMG/M metagenome (GOLD analysis project Ga0105046, IMG submission 78385) | Freshwater microbial communities from Lake Fryxell liftoff mats and glacier meltwater in Antarctica - MAT-03 (megahit assembly) | ecosystem: Environmental > Aquatic > Freshwater > Ice > Liftoff...
AAAAGGGTCACATCAAGCATGTGCGAAAGCCAGGTCAACGGGGCGTAGTTGCCGTAGAAAAGAGTAGTAAAGGCCCACTGCAGTGAGTGACTGTTAAGCCCAGATCTCACAACGAGATTCCCGGTCACATACGCACTATCATCGATGATAATGAGCGGATGCAGCGCAACCTCCGAGAAGGTCAACGCAACAATAAGCGCAAGGCAAAAAGCCTTAAAAATGTGCTGATGCAGGGCTGAGGGCTCCATGAGTTGTCAGCTTAACAAGCTCCATGGCTGCGCGCACCGAAATTCTAACGGTAATTCTGCGCTGGATAAAACCACATCATAGGAGTGCCGCTTACAGAAGAATACCGTCCTTTCATTTACCGCCCTTCAGCACATCCACCATATCGAAATACCGTGCGCGTTCTCCTGCTTGCCAGCGCTCGAGTATAAATTGGCAGGCGTCTAATGCGCCTTGTGCATACATGGCGCGGCCACTTGCGCGGTGTTCAAGGGCAAGTGTAATGCCGTTTAGTTTGGCCTCGTAACGGTGCCAGGCGTGACCGGATAAATGCTCTTCTGGCACTCCAAATGCGCGCTGCTCTTCTGGATTACGGAGACTTTTTATGTTTTCAACTTGCGCTGTAGCAAAGCCTAGCGCTTGGAATGTTGGCAATAGTGAGCGCGCGGTGCCGCTTACATCTTTTTTCATTTGCTGATGGCTCTCTGTGCAGTGAAAATCAAATCCGTTAAAGACATCAGGAAACTCGCTAGCCGCCATGCGCAGAATCGCCTGCAGCGCAACTAAATGTGTAGCGAGATTTGGTGCGAGAACTGCTAAGCAGCCAGAAGACTCGACCGTCTTTTTTAGTTGATCGGTATCAAATGCAGTCCCACCGATAACACACGGTATTTTTAGCTTCTCCCAAAGCGCGCAATGTTTAATTGCTAGTGGTGAAAAATCTAGCGCCACAAAATCCTTATTATCAGCGCTTAAAGTAGCTGCGATTTCCTGTGCTGTGACTAGTTTTATACTAGCAGGATCCGCATCTGCCCTGCCATTATTCGCAGTCCATACTGTGCCAGCATTTCGCTTAGAGCTTACAGCATGCGTATGAAGAAATTGCGCCGGAATATTCTCAGCCACTGCCGCAGCAACTTTTCCTGGTAATCCGACTAAGATAATTTTCATACGTTTTTTTAAAGGCTATAAATTTGTGAATCCTTAAGTTATTCTATAGCGCGCAATATATTTATATGCAGGTCTACGATTTATAGTTGGAGCACAGATGAAGAACAAGTTTCCATCACAATTTGTTTTTGGGGTAGCAGACGCTGACTTACAGGTTATAGGGGAAAAATGGGCGCGTGCTGCGGAGGGTTCTGAAGAGTCTATGTGGAGCGGCTTTGCGCGTACTTCAGGCAAGGTGCATCAGAATACCGGGCCAGATTTCGGCGTTAATCGTCATGGTTTATGGGAGCAAGATATCGCGTTGATGCGAGATCTGGGTGTTCAGCATTACCGCACCTCTATTTCGATGGCGCGGCTATTAACTCGCTCTGGGCAAGTGAACGTAAAAGCCGCTCAATGGTATCAGCGTTATTTTTCAGGTTTACGCAAAGCTGGCATCACCGTTTATGCAACGCTTTATCATTGGGAATTACCACTTTTTTTGCATGAGCACGGTGGTTGGAAAAATCGGATGATGGTTGATTGGCTCGTTAAGCACGCAGACGCTGTCTATCAAACATTAGGGGAATATATTGAAGAGTATTTTATTCTTAACGAGCCATGGTGTAGTTCGTTTTTAAGTTATCATTTAGGAATTCACGCACCGGGTGAAACAGATTTAGCTTCAGGCCTGCTTGCTGCCCACAATTTACTTTTGGCTCAAGGCGCTACGTTTGAAAAACTTAAAAGTCTTGATCGTTCACTAAAGGTTAGCACCGTTCTTAATTTAGCTTCAACCTATGCTGCAACTACCTCGTCTGAGGATCAATTAGCTGCGCGTTACGCGGACGTTTACTTCAACACCTGGTTTTTAGAGCCGATGTATAACGGGCGGTATCCAGAATTAGGATTAGAACTATTTGCCAAAAAACTGCCTTACTTTGCAAAATCAGATTTATTACTGATGCAGATAGGCCCACGATTGAATGCGTTAGGAATTAATTACTACCGCGGCGAGACAGTCGAGGAGGATGCTAAAAGCGAACTTAAATTTCGTGGAGTGCGCAGGGCAGGCGAGAGTGTCAACGATCTTAACTGGCCTATTTACGTGCCGCCAGTTTATCGTGAGGGGCTTTACGATCTGCTACAGCAAGTTTGGTTTGCGTATCGCGGGGCTGGCCTTAAAAATATCTATGTCACTGAAAATGGTATGGCCCAGGCTAGCGCGCCTGCAACGAATCTGACTTTTGTTGACCGGTCTGGCCGTAAACAAACACAATTAATTGTGCGAGATGAACGCAGACTAGAATATCTTAAAGCGCATATCGCGCAGTGTGCCGCGGCAATCGGGCGGGGAGTGCCGTTAAATGCGTATTTCTTGTGGACGTTAATGGATAATTACGAATGGGCAGAAGGCCATAGGCCTGAGTCATGCTTCGGAGTTATCGATGTTGATCGCAAAACGATGCGACGAACAAAAAAAACCAGCGCTGTTTGGTACAGTGAATTTTGTAATCGGCAGCTTAACGACAGGGAATCCGGTATCGCGGAGTTTGTGTCGGCAAGCCCCATGAAAGAGAACGTGAAGCCAAAACAGAAGCTAGCTCCGAAGACAGCGCCACTGCAGCAGAAGCAGCGGAATAAAACTGTTGCCCGCGTTGTAAAGAAAATAAAAAAAATTAAGAGAAAGTAAACGAAGAGAAAGTAACTGAGTAACTTACTTCTTTCGTAATGCTGTAGCAGTTACATCAACTTTGTAGAGATTTAGTATGTAAGCCCAATACCATCTCAATTTTCTTCGCTATCTTGCGGGATGAGAACCCTTCTGTGCAGGACACACATTATTGACTATTTTGTGAAATATTTCTGAAGTGGTTTAAAATCACTATGCTGATGTAACTCGAAGAGTTGGATAAAAAGATCTAGCCCAGCAAGTGCATTTTTATCTGCATCTCCGGAGCAGTAACCGCGTACACGACCGATGAATGTATGATTTACGATTTCTACGGCTTTATAAAGCTTCGCTAGAGCTTCTTTGGATGCTGATGCTTCCACTCGTTGGTTGGCAAAAAACTCGGAAAGTAGCTGTAAGCTCAAAACTCGAAAAAGTGTTTCATCTGGATTTGCGAAGGGAAGGTGAAAGCGTGCTAAGGGACGTAGCCATGAAAGATGAGGGCATCCGCTTGATGCCATGATCAAGCCGAAAATAGATTGCAGTCCCTGCTGTGTTGCGCAGGTTTTGGTGTAATCGCGCTCTGGTGTCCGCGCTGTAATTTTTGAGACTTTATAAGAGAAGCAGTTTTTTGATTTCTCGACGATATCGTCAATGTCGCGTGCCACAGGGCATTGTGGATGCTCTGTATTGTTAAGGGGGCAATGCGAACATTTGTTAAATTCAAGTTTAGTCCATGCTCTATTTTCTTTGGTGGGCGATGGAATTAGTCGCTGTTCATCATCAAATTGAAGATCGTATTTCCAGTTTGTATTATCTTCAAATTCAAATTCGTAACTGATAGTGCGCATGTCGATACGGTACTTGAGAGTAGGTTGTTTTGACTAGTTAAGTTTTGACACACCTAGCGGGCACCCCCCTAGTCTCCTCAAAGAATAGATGTAATTAGCGAGCTCACTCACCAAAGACTAATATCAGAAATGCTGCGAAATCGCCCTTCAGTGGCTTATTTGCGGAAGCCCAAATACTTGGCGAAGAGAGCGGGGCTGACAAGAAAGATATAGCAGCTATAATTTGGATTTTATGCCGCGTTTGGTGCCGATTTATCTTTATGGATTAAAACTTTGGTGACCAGTTAAGCGAAGAATTTATCAGAGCGCGCTGGATGGCAAAGTTTCATCTTAATTCTCCTCAAATTAATGGCAGTGATGGTGTATGTAATATTTCAATTGGCGATTTAGCTACTGGAGTCTAATAGTTGCGGCAAAGAAGCCGCAGGAAAGAAACGGCTGTGCAGGGCGCGCACGCATTTTTCAGCTTCGTTATCATTTACGATAAAACCAAACTGCACCTTTGAAGCGCCGTGCGAAACCATCTGAATATTAACATTTACGGCTTTCATGGTGGCAAACGCATCTTGTAAAAGCTGCGTTGAATGGCGCACATCACCGATTAAACTGATGCTAGCTTTACTTTGTGTTATTTCAACTTTTGAAAATTCAGAAAGTTCTGCCCGTAAACCTTCAAGGTCGCCGCCATCATCCAGGGTTAGTGAAACGCTGACTTCGCTTGTCGCTACCATATCGACTGAGACTGCATGCTTTTCAAAGATCTGAAAAAGACGGGCTAAAAATCCTTGCTGTCCTAACATGCGTAACGAAACAATATCGACCAAGGTTAATTCACGTTTGCATGTAATCGCTTTAACTAATCCAGCGCCCTGTTGGTTGTGAATACCCTGTTGAATATGAATAATAGTACCCGGATGGGTGGGATTATAGGAATTTTTTACCCGCACCGGCACACCGCGTTGCATCGCTGGTATTAGCGCGCGCGGATGCAGTACGTTAGCACCAAAATAAGCTAGTTCAGATGCTTCCTCAAAAGAAATAATCGGTACTGGCAGCGCCTCTGGCACGTATTTTGGATTAGCTGTCAGAATCCCATCAACATCTTTCCAAACCTGCACTTCGATGGCCATTAAAGCTGCACCTAGTGCACAAGCTGTCAGATCGCTACCGCCCCGGCCTAAAGTAGTAATATTGCGGTCCGAGTCCATGGCGATAAAACCGGTCACAACGGGAGTAAATGTATATTCACGGTCAAGGATAGCTAAACGATTGTGAGCTTCGATAAAAGAAGCTGAGGACAGTTCAGCACTACCGAATTTTGAGTCGGTAGTGAAGCCCACCTCCCAAGCATCAAGCGGCTTGGCGGGGATACCAAGCTTACTAAGATACGCGGCTACTAATCTGACAGAGAGTCTTTCGCCGAATGACACTAAGTAATCTTTGGAGCGCGGTGATAACTCTTTTAGCAGTGAAATACCGCGCAAAAGATCGTGCAGGTCTGCGCTAAGTTCACCAAATACATTTAACTCAACGCCTAACTCTTGCGCTATTAAAGTGTGCCTGCCAATTATTTCCTCTCCAACCATTCGACCCGTCAGCGCAAGCCTCCCTGCTTCAAGTAATTCGTCTGTCGTATCGCCAGTAGCTGAGAGCACCAATACCGGTTTATGTTTTAGATTCTCACGAATAATTCCCGCTACGTGTTTAATTCTTTCCGCATTTGCAAGCGAGCTTCCGCCAAATTTCATTACGATCATAACGTTCTTATCTTAAGGTTAATCGAGGCTTCTTTGGCGCATGACATACATTCCCGCCAGTTTTACTCGCTAACTCACATTTACAAACCACGTCTCAATAAAAGGGTCTTGTCAACTCTTCACATCGTCAGACACTACATCTCATAACAAAGTCACCTTTCACAACGAGTGTAAAGGAGCATATCGAAACTAATATGGGAATATCTTCTATTTCTCCACCGCTGCAAGATTTTTATTAAGTTCACAGCCAATCTGGCCGAACTAAGTGAGAGCAATAGTAGCAATTTAAAAAACATCTATCGAATCAAATATGAATAATCAAAGAATGAAAGCAAACAGAATTCTCTCTAGCTCAATGTTAGTTTTATTGACTTCATGTTCCGGGGCCTCTCCACTTTCAATGCTTCCTTCAACGCTCGGTGGCACTCAAGAGTCCAAACAAGTTACCTCTGCAAAAGTTAAAGCAGGGCAGCTTCCGAAAGCGCAGTGGGGAGAACCAAATGGCGCTCCTTTTGTTGCCCTATTATCTGGCAATAAAGCGATCGACACCCAAGCTCTATTTGAAGGAAATTTAGCAAAGAAAAAAGATGTTTTGACTACTTTAGAGAGAGCCCGTTCCGCGCAGATTATAGGAGAATTTGATAAGAGTGTTGCTATTTATTCCAAAGCGTTAGACGAGATCAAGTCACTTGAAGACTCTGCGCGATATTCCTTATCCGGAGCGGGCGGACAGCTCTTAGCGATTGCAGTAAACGATACTGTGCTTTCGTATGATGTTCCTGCATATGAAGCCGTTCTTGCGCATCATTACCAAGGATTAAATTACCTTTTTAAGGGAAAGCTTGAGGAAGCTGGTGTTGAAGTTCGTATTTCCAATGCTTTGCAAACAGAGCAGCTAAAAAGGTATGAAAAAGAAGTTGCTAAAGCAAAATCTGGTTCTTCCAAAAGTACTTCGTGGGATTCCACTTCTGCAGGATCCTTTAAAGAATTTGCGTCCCTCAATACTGCAGCAGGAAAGATCAAAAACTCATTTCAAAATGCCTACACTTTCGTGTTTTCAGCCCTGATACATGAGTTAATGAATGAACCAAACGATGCTTATATTGATTATAAAAAAGCATTGGAAATTTATCCCGAAAATGCATTTTTGCAGGGCGATGCAATAAGACTGGCAAAGTCTTTAGGCATGACTGAAGACTTAAGCGATTTGAAAAAACGCTTCCCACGCGCAGTGGTTAAGGAGTCTAACAAAGATAAATCAGAAATTATTACATTCTTTGAAAATGATTTTGTCGAGCCAAGAGTTGGCGTGATGATACCAATTCCTATTCCTGGAGTAGGTGTTTCAGCGTTAGCTTTCCCTACCTATAAAGGGGTTACTTCAAAATATACAGCGCCAACGCTTTCTCTTAAAGCTGGCGGTCAAATTGCGGCGCCCCAGCCGATAGTAAAAATACAAAGCTTGTCTGCTAAAGCGCTGCAAGAAGACGTTCCATTCATCGTTACCCGTCAAATTCTTAGAACAGTAGGAAAAGGCTTTATGGCCGATGCCTTAGGACGGGTTGGAGGAGGTTGGGCAGCAGCAGCGGCATCTACATACAACGTATTATCCGAAGTTGCAGACACAAGAAGTTGGATTACGATTCCTGCAAACGTAGGATTCTCAAGGCAATACGTTTCCGCGGGTGCAAACCAACTAACGGTCCGGCATCCACAAGCTGGTCAGGAATCAATTGCACTTAACATTGCTCCTAACTCAAAGACGATACTTATTGTACAAAAAACAGGAAAGTTCTTGCGCATTCATCAAGTATCGATACCTTTCAATAAAAAGGCTTAAATAAAAATGAAAACTATTCGCTTTCTAATATTACTAGCTCTGTTATCAGTGCCATGCAGCGTCTACGCAGAGTTACCCGTAGAGTTACCCGCAGAGTCACCTGCAGTGGCCCTGCTTGTTCAAAATAATGCTGGGGCTATTTATGACCAAAAAATGGGCTCGTTAAAGGATTTGGTAATCAGCAATCTTGCAAGTGAGAAGCTGACTATTATCGATCCTGAAACAACACTTGCTCCAGCGAGAGTTTACGCAAAGGGTGATTTGCCACTGGTTAAATTCGAAAGAGATACACTAAGACAGGTAAAGGAATTTAAAGACGAAGCAATGGCCGATGCGCCATTAAGGAGTGCTTCGCCAGCAAGAATAGCTGAGCTTACTAAAGCGCAGTATATTTTATACGTAAATCTCTCCTCAGTTTCCTCTGAAAGAAAAGAGTTTCAGGGGCAGGGGACTTTTTATAAAACAAACTCAATGGCTCATGACACCATTGCTAGGCTTACCTTGCGCTGTATTTTAGCTTCAACTGGGGCAGTCAAGTTTGCTGATACCGTGGTCGTTACCCGTCGGGATGCGGCGGTGGCGCCATCAAGTTATGGGACAGATCTTTTGCTCAATGAGGATCTGCTTCTTCAAGCTGCAAAAAAAATCGGCGAGATCGTGAATTCAAAATTTGCTACGGTCTCTGCTCTTCCAGCGGCTGTTCCAGTGCGGGCAGTATCAGTACAGGTTAACTCGAACGTAAAAGGCGCCACAATAGATGTAGATGGTGTAACCATTGGTTCTACGGATGGAACAATTCAAGTTACTCCCGGTATTCACGTTATGCGCGTTTCGAGGGAAAGATACGCCACTTGGGAAAAAACTGTTAATTTTTCCCCTGATCAAAAGCTATTCGTCCAGCTAGAATTGAGCGCTGAAGGTATTGCTCGGGATAATGTGGAGAAGGAATTAGCAACCCGACGCAAGGTAAAAGAATTACATGCTGAAGGTAGCAAAAACTTTCTGGATAAGAGCAGCGTAAATATTGATAAAGCTGTTATTTTAGATCTCGATATTTCACCAAATGAGTAATAGATCAAGGGGATTTAAAATATGCATAGTGTAAAAATGCCAAAAATATTTAAAGCGTCTTTAACAGTCTTAGCAGTCGCATGTTTACAGTTTAATTTTCACTGTAATAGTGCGCTCGCTCAAACCAACGCTATCGGAGCGGGAGAAAAAGATACTATCTTTATCGGGCCGGTTAAGGTGCGCGATTCTGTAACGGAGTTACTAGAGAAGCAGCGTAAGTCTATCGTACTTAAAAGGGCACAAGACGTCTTACAATCAGAATTAACAGCTGCCTTTAATAAAACAAGGGTGTTCCAACTTGTTGAAAGAGAGCGCGCTGATGCGGTGCAACTTGAGCAAGCATTCAGTGCTGTTAACGTAGATTCAAGTGATAAAAATAAAGCAAATATGGCGCAGTTTGCAGGTGCTAAATTTGCTGTTCTTCCTGAAATTAATTCTTTTGAAGATCAAACTTCTGTTACTGAATATGAACGTATCGGACGTAAAGATATTTCACGAAAACTCTCCGTCTCAGTGGTATTAAAAATCGTCAATACGACTACTGGCGCGATACTTCCAGAGTCTCCTTCGGTGCAACTCTCCACTAAAGATGCTGCAGAGTACGCAAGAATGGGCGCGTCTGTTGCCACCGACGATCAGGTCACGCAATTAATGATGCTTGCGGCACACAAACTAAGCTGGGCGGTAGTGGGGCAAGTACGTCCACCAAAGATATTAAGCGTTACGGGTAATGAAGTAATGATTAATCGCGGGTCTGACGCAGGATTTGTAAGTGGTAGTAAAGTCGAAATCTTTGCATTTAACGAGGTAAAAGATGAGGATTCGGGCGAAGTGTTCCGTAATGAAGTATCGGTTGGAAAGGCTTCAATAACACGCGCTCTTCCAAATCAGAGCTGGGCAGCTCTGGACACAAAAGAGAATTTAGGAGTCACTAAAGGTTGTATTGTCAGACCCGCGGAGGTCAAAAAAGCTAAAGCAGCAAAAAAAGTACGTGAAGAGGAAAGCCCTGGATCAAGCGAAAAACCGATAGACTTTCAATAGTATTAGAAACCGATTATTTATTTCTTTTCTTGTTATTTATGATCAAAAACAACAGTTCATTTAAAATCACTCTCAAAGCTTTGGGACCCGTATTATTAGTTCTTGCTCTAGGCGGATGTTACGGAACATCCGGCATTAAAGCAGGCGCTGCGAGTGTCGATGTAAGTCCCAGTCCTCTTCCTGAAGTAACAAAGAGGTTTCGCTATGAAAATCAAGCCCTGGCATGGGACGTGAAAATTGTTGATGCGAAGCTTGTAGCCGTAGGAGCGCTGATGAAGGGTATAGCCCAAATTCAATCAACGACTAATTCATCTTTGAAACTCCAGTACCGTTTTACTTGGTATGATTCTAACGGTATCGACATTAATCCCGGAGGGCTTCCTTGGCAGCCGATATTTTTACATGGGCGCGAGGAGACCGCTCTACAATCTGTGGGGCCGCACTCCGGTGCTAAAGATTTTTCGGTGACGATTAGAAGAGTTGACTAAAAAAATAGCGGAATATTAGACAAGTGGCAGAATAAATTGCGAGGAAATTATGAAAAATAAATTGGCTAATATCTTTCTTTTGGGCACGTTTCTTTGCACGGTTGGTTGTGCAAGTCATTCAAAGGTTGGTTATATCGAATCAGCTGAATTGAGGACAACCTCCGCTGATTTTGGGGCGTCTGACCTTCAGCAGGTAGCGGTGAAGATGGTTGATTCTTTGCTATCTTTTCCACCGATTGTGCAGCTTACCAGTACGCGCCGCCCAATTTTGAGCATTGATCGTGTGAAAAATAAAACGATGCAGCACATAGATACCGAATCTATTACAGATCAAATCCGATCTAAGCTGATACAATCCGGTCGATTCCGCTTTATTGATCGAACAACCGACGATGCCGCAATTGATGAAATAAAAACACAACAAGAGAGCGGCCTTGTTAAGAAAAGTTCACAGCTTAAATTTGGTACTCAATCAGGGGCTGAGTTTTTAGTTACGGCAAATCTCTCGGAAATTACACAACGCAACGGTGATTTAAAGGAAGTGTATTATAAATTCACCATGAATCTAAAAAATCTAAAAACTGGAATTCTCGAATGGTCAGACGAGAAAGAAATTCGTAAATTATCTGAGCGCTCTACTTTTGGTTGGTAGAAATTATTAAGTTCGATTAAGCAGTACGATTTCTCAGAGCCGCGATATCACGCCCGAAGGAGTCTAGAGCAACCATTAAACTGGTTGCTTGCTCGGCGTTCTCTATAAAGGAGATTGAAGCACGCAGGTCCTGAAGTGCTATTTCTGCCTGGTCTAGTGTTATCTCACTGTTCCTAACTTCAGCTTGAATGCTCATCAGTTGCGTAATAAAGGGGTCGGAATCAGGTACCTCTGCGTAAGCTGGCAAAGCGATTAGGCCGGTAACTAAGATTGAAACGATTAAACTTAAAGCTCTTTTCATATTGTTTTGCCTCTGAAGGAAATGGAATTCAAAGTATCTAGCTAAGTTGGTGCCCGAGCCTATAAAAAGGAAGGCACTATGGGTAATAAAGGACTACGACGGAGTTTTGGAGCAGCGGCAAAGGT
>Ga0105046_10017527_pt1 | contig 10950 bp, 8 predicted proteins | sample MAT03_FD_78385 | JGI IMG/M metagenome (GOLD analysis project Ga0105046, IMG submission 78385) | Freshwater microbial communities from Lake Fryxell liftoff mats and glacier meltwater in Antarctica - MAT-03 (megahit assembly) | ecosystem: Environmental > Aquatic > Freshwater > Ice > Liftoff...
AAGCTGTTGTCATGTAGTTTTTGAACCCATCGGGCGAATCATGGAGCATGTTGGCATTGGCATTCGGGATCCAATCCCCATGCTTTGCCCATAGCAAGAGCGCCGCCACCAACAATACCCCCAAAAGCCCCCAAAAGGTGTAACCACGCTTGGGAGATACTAGGTTGTGTAGGCTATGCTCTAAATTGCTCATATTTTAAATTGGGTTTCAGGTTTCAAGGTTTCAGGTTTCAGGGTTACTTTGCAAAGCGGTTTCATGGTTTCAGGTTTCAAGGTTTCAGGTTTACGCGATTGGTTAGTTGCTTTGGAAAAGTATTTCAAATTTAACAGAGATCGCGTAAACCTGAAACCCGAAACCTGAAACTTGAAACCTACTTTCTAAGCAACAATTTCAAAAAGTTCTTCCCCTCCGTCGCCAGTATCTTCATTCCTACTTTGCTAAAAACCACACCTTCCCGAAGTTCTACAGGTACGGGTGTTATGGTGACGCGGCCTTTTGCCAGCATGAGAAATTCCAGATCGAATAAAAAGCGGTCGATGGTTGTTTGGAGAAATATGGCTTTCCCGGCATTATCGAAGCCTTTTAGGCCACATTGGGAATCGCTGATGGGCTGCCGCAGCATGTTGCGGAGTATCCAGCGCAGCACTTTTGAAATCATGCGGCGAAACAGCGGCACGTGGGCATAATAGCCTGTGTCGCGGTTCCCGGCAGCAATGCCTCCTTTTTCGAGCAAAGTTTCTACGATCCTTTTCATGCTTTCCATGTCGTACGGGAAATCGGTATCCGTTACAAGATGGAAATCCGCCTCCGACTTTGCCACACCTTGACGCAGTGCGTAACCCTTGCCCCTGTTTTCTGCATAATTCACCACCGTCACACCTGGAATTTTTTCTGCTAACGCCTTGAAATTCAAAGCTGTAGCATTGTTTTGTGATCCGTCGTTCACCACAATTAACCCGACATGTTCCACGACACCATCAATGGTTTCTTGAAACGCCACCCATCTTTTTGCCAAGGCGCTTTCCCAATCCAGGGGCGGGTTGTAGCAAGGCACGATTACATTGAGGCGAACGGGTTTCAAAATAGGTACAGCTTTCGGGGAGCAAAAGTAGGAAAAAGGGCGGGAGTGTTGGCGTAGCTTTGCAGCACTAACTTGATAAATCCTCACAAACATCCAATACATCAACATTCATACGCACCATCCGAAGGGCGAAGCAGGCCAATTGGAGATAGAAAACCTGCGTTTTCAGCAGGCTGGCAGTGCTATGGCGGCCTATCGTTCCGCCGGTTTGCATCCCTGGGATTTATCGGCAGAAACCTTGGAGACTGCCAGCAAATGGCTGCTGGAGCAGGCAGAATCACCGCAGGTAATTGCCATCGGCGAGGCCGGGTTGGACAAGTTGATTTCCCCTCCCTGGGCGCTGCAGCTGGCTGCTTTTCAACGTTGTGTTGAAATATCTGAAACCACTCAAAAACCGCTGCTCATCCACTGCATACGGGCTTTCAATGAAATTATTGCGTTGAAAAAACTAAGGCAGCCGCAGCAGCCCTGGATTTTTCACGGCTTTAATAAAAACCAGCAAACGGCAGATATGCTGCTGACCGAAGGCTGCTTTTTGTCTTTCGGCAAGGCGATTTTTCAAGAAAAAAATCACGCCGCTGCGGTACTTGGCCAAATGCCTGCCGACAGGTTCTTTTTGGAAACAGATGACGCTGCCGAATTGGATATTGAAGCGGTGTACCTGAAAACGGCGGCATTGCGCGGTATGCCATTGAAAGATTTGCAGGAATTGTTGGAAGCGCGTTTTCGGGCGGTATTCCTTATGAAAATGTAAAAAGCAACTCGCTTGTGTAATCCAAAGCCGCTTTCTACGTTTCGCTATTCAAAAATCATTCAACATGAATTTTCGCAACATCATCCTTTTCGCCTTCACTTTTCTTTCCATCGTTGCAAACGCCCAAAGTTCCCGAAAAATCAAACTTAGTCCGGTCAACCTGGGCATGGACCTCCCGCAATCCTATAAGCAACGCACCTTTATCAAAGGCTTGTCTGGCTTTACCAATAAGATAGACCAATTGGTGGGTGCCATGATTCTGGTGGAGGATAACAATACTTCTGTGCTTACCCGTTTTGTGCGCAACGACAAACCGCCCGTTGTCACCACCTCCACTTCCGACGTGGTATACTGTGCCAAGATCGACAGCAAGTTTAAGTTCAACGGCGCGTACAGCATTGCCTCCACCAAGGTCGAAAAGGACAAGATATACGAGCTGATCGTGACGGATATCGGCTATGCTTTTTTGCCGGAGGACTATATTCCTTATCTCGAAATTTGCCGGGCAGCTATAAATGTCGCGCCCGAAACCCGAAAAAAGACCTATTACGTCCGTTCTGCCAAGCTCAGCACCGTTTATACCCGGGCTTACCAAAAAGTAATCGGCAACAGTGAAGTGAGCGGTGTGGTATTCAGCGTTGGCGGTGAGGTGTTCAGCAGCAGCGAACAGTTCAAACTGGACTACGTGGTTTCTGTGGACCTGGTCAGCCTGGAAAAATTGCTGTCGCTACAGAATTGCGACGATATCATCAGCAGCGAGGAATTGGTGCGGCGTGAAAAAGCCGATCAAGCGCGTATGGCATCCATGAAAGCAGCGGAGGATCGCCGCATCCGGGCCGAAGAACTCGCTTTTGCCAAATCGCAGGTAGAAGATATGAAAAAGTCATTGGGTGAAAGCATCAGCCGCAGCGCGGCCATGCAGCAAGAATTGAAGGTAGCCCAGGATAAAGAACACGCCGCCCTGCTCCTGCTCAATGCCGCCATCCAACAGGCCAACGACATGGCCGCCAATGCCCAAGCCGCCCAGCTAAACGCCGACAGCCGCGAAAGCGTAATCTTGACTTTCAAAAACAAAGACGGCAAAGTGCTCGAAATCAAAACCCTCGACGAACTTTCGGAAGAGAAGTTGCGGTCGCTGGGGTTTGATGTGGAACTGCTGAAAAAATAGTTTCAAAAAAAAGTTGTCAAAGCTGTTCGGTGGCTTGGCCTGGCGGCGGAGTGAGAATTTGTCAACATTTTTTTATGTTGACAAATTTGGGCGAATGTTCAAATCCTTTGCTCAAATAGGTATTATTCACCCATCGAAACTGCCTTGACGGCCCACTAGCAACGAAACGCCAAGGGCTCGGGAACGAACAACAATCAACGAACAACAATCAACTAATACCGCACCACTTTTTTCGCAGTACGTCCTTTGCCCCCTTCTAATACCAGCAAATAAACCCCGGCGTTTTGGGGCCCTTCCAAATACCATTCATTGATCCCCTTTTCAGCGTTCAGCCGCTCTTCCAGCAATAAACTGCCATCAAGGCTAAACCACTTTAGGCGAACAGTTTCCTGCTCAGCGGCCAGGTAGTTTAGGCTTGGCCTATCGTGAAATGGATTTGGGTACACCTGAATATTGTCTTCAAAAACAGGCGATGGTTCGGGGTATTCCCGCAGGATCAAGGCCTTTTCTGCTGGCGAAAGTGCGCTGTCGTCAACAGTGCCGCCCAACATACGCACCCGAAGTTTTGTCTGTTGAAATTGACTGAATTGATTGGTTAATACCGCATTTTCTGTGAAAATAAGTTTCGCTCCTACAGGCAAATTTAATTCTACAAATTGGGGCATCGGGCTGTCATTGCACTCCGATAGGCTCAACATGCCATCCATGACCAGCGTCGCGTTGCGCTCCAAAGCGATGCCCGCATCGGCACATACCATCAGCATACCTGCGCCTTCGTTTCCGTAGTGGAGCGAAGCACCTTCCAACACCCGTATTTTACTGCCATCGCGGAATTGCATACAGGAGCGTGGGTGATTCATCGTGATGTTGCCGCCGCCGTGCCGGTATTCGTCGCCGCCGGAGAAAATGAGGTCGATAAAATTGAGGCAAAAATCAGCGCCCATGTTCACGAGGTTGGCGTTATGCCGTACGGAATCGCTTCCAGCCACTAAGGCTCCTCGAAAGTTGGTATATGGCTGGATTTCAAGCGTTTCAAAAGGATTTACAATCAGATTTATGGTTTTTGCTGTTGCCGTGTTTGGAACCGGGACAGCCTCCACGTATGCCTGGTGTTGTGGGCTAGGGTAAGTTGGCGCATTATACCGCATCAAATAGTTGAAGAAAAAACCTGGATCGCTGGCCTCGGAGATTGGAATGTTGTATTCATTTCCACTCAAATGCTGTGGAAATGCCTTTGCTTCAAATACCATCCCTGGAGCCCCCCAAATAATCGGCTCTACCAATAAATAAGTCAAGTATAAACCTTTTCCACTCAAATCAGCACCTGGCGGGAAGCTGAACTTCAAGATGAGGCGACGTAGGTATTGTTCCTCAAAATCCTCTGTAGGAAAACAAGATTCAATATTGCATAAGATGCCGGATTTGTTTGCCAAGGCCGTCTGGTACCGCGTAGCGCCGTTCATCACCCAATTGGAATCGGGAATGGCGATGCCGATAAACATGCCACTGCAAATACCTTCGGCACAATTTGTACCCGTTGACAATAAGAAGGTGTCGGGATAAAAATTAATACAGGCGGCTGCAGAAAACATGGAGTTGGGTTCAAGCGGAATATCCGATGGCAGCGCCGATTCAAATCGTAAAAACAGCGGCTTTACTGGATCCACCTGATCCAGCGAGATATAAATACTGCCGAACGATGCAGCCTCCTCAACTGAAATACAGCGGCTACTGTCGACAGGGCCGCCCCATAAGCCATCTTGTGTTTGGTAAACAAGCCAATCATGCGGCTTTTTCACCTGAATAGTGGCATCAAATGGGCAAGGAACCTGTTCTAATGGAACAAAATTGGTGAAGTAAGAACCAGATTGAGCATGTACAGCAGTGCTGCACACGAAGAGGATGAGTAATATTTGGTTTCGCATGTCAATTAGATTTGTGTTGAACGTTTGATTGGATAACCAAAAGTACGGGCACAAAACCTTGAATGTTATGCGATTATGGCCAAACGGCGACAAAATAGTTGATCGTTGCTAGTTGTTGGTTGTTCGTTCTCATTCACTCAATTCTCGCTGGGTATTCTGATAATGCTGTATCCAGCCAATAGAGAGCGATGAAAACGCCGAACAACTATCAACGAAAAACGAAAAACGAACAACTATCAACTATCAACCCAATTTTAAAGGTCAAACGTAATCCCCTGCGCCAACGGCACCGTATCCGAATAATTGATCGTATTTGTCTGCCGGCGCATGTATGCTTTCCAGGCATCAGAACCAGATTCACGGCCACCACCTGTTTCTTTTTCGCCGCCGAATGCCCCGCCAATCTCGGCACCAGAAGTGCCGATATTCACGTTTGCAATGCCGCAATCAGAGCCGCCAACGGCGAGGAAACGTTCTGCTTCCCGCAAGTCGGAGGTCATAATCGCCGATGAGAGACCCTGTGGTACGCCATTTTGCAGCGCCAGTGCTTCCTCGATGGTTTTGTATTTGATCAAGTACAGGATGGGTGCGAAGGTTTCGTGCTGCACGATGTCCCAGTGGTTTTCTACTTCGGCAATGCAAGGTTTTACGTAACAGCCGCTTTCGTAGCCAGGGCCGGTAAGCACGCCCCCTTCTACCAGGAATTTGCCTTTGACCTTCTTGATTTCGTTGATGGTGTTGAGGTAGTTTTCCACCGCTTGTTTGTCGATCAGCGGCCCTACGTGGTTGTTCGCGTCAAGCGGATCACCGATGCGCAACTGCGGATACGCTTTGGCCAGGGTGTTTTTCACCTGCTCGTACACACTTTCGTGAATGATGAGTCGGCGCGTACTGGTGCAGCGCTGTCCTGCTGTGCCTACTGCTCCGAATACCGCACCTGTGAGCACGATCTTCATATCAGCAGAAGGCGTGATGATGATGGCGTTGTTGCCACCCAATTCGAGAATGCTGCGGCCAAAACGCGCGGCAGTCGCCTGGCCGACGATGCGGCCCATGCGGGTGCTGCCCGTAGCAGAAATAAGGGGAATCCGCGTATCATTCGTCATATACTCGCCCACTTTGTAATCGCCTGTAATGATACAACTGATGCCTTCCGGCAAATTATTGGCTTTCAAAACTTTTTGGAAAAGGTTTTGGCAAGCAATGGAACAAAGCGGTGTCTTTTCAGAACTTTTCCACACACAGACATCGCCGCAAACCCAGGCAAGACAAGCATTCCAGGACCAAACGGCTACTGGAAAGTTGAACGCCGAGACAATACCGACAATACCCAGCGGGTGCCATTGCTCGTACATGCGGTGCTGCGGGCGCTCACTGTGGATGGTGAGGCCGTATAGTTGACGCGAAAGCCCAACGGCAAAATCGCAGATATCAATCATTTCCTGTACTTCGCCGTATCCTTCTTGCAGGCTTTTGCCCATTTCGTAGGATACGAGGTTGCCCAGAGGTTCTTTGTATGTGCGGAGCACGTCGCCGAACTGGCGCACGATCTCGCCGCGCTTGGGTGCTGGCGTTTCGCGCCAAACCTTAAAGGCCGCTTCGGCGGTTTCGATCACTTGATCGTATTGTTCACGGGTGCTAACACTGACAGAACCAATGTGCTCGCCATTTACAGGAGAGTGCGATTCAATATGTTGATGGCTGCCAGTGATGTCGTTCAAGCCAGTAGAGGTGCCTTCGTTGCGGGTTTTGAGGCCGAGTTTTTCTAAAAATTCTTTTGGTAACATGTATTTACGGTTGACGGTTGACGGTTTACGGTGGACGGGGCTTTCGTGGTGCAAAGGTACTAAAAAAGGTTTCAGGGTTTCAGGTTGTCAAGGTTTCAGGTTTCAGCGGTTTAAGGTTGGCTTCGCTTATGCCAGTAGTATGAAATTTAGTTCAAACATTGCAATGGCTTTGAACAACCACAATACCAAGCGCAACGCGAACCTGAAACCTGAAACCGCTGAAACCTGAAACCTTGACAACCTGAAACCTTGACAACCTGAAACCTTTTTTTGTACGTTTGCGCATGTTTTCCATCGAAGCGCTCTACACCATTTATCAACAGCATCCTGTTGTCAGCATCGATACCCGGAATTTACCTTCCGGCTGCCTATTTTTTGCCCTAAAAGGCGGTAATTTTGACGGCAATAAATTTGCCGCGCAAGCACTGGAGAGCGGCGCGGCTTATGCGGTCATTGACAACCCGGATTTCAAAACCAACGATCGTTGCCTGTTGGTGCCAAATGTTTTGGAAGCTTTGCAACAATTGGCCAATTATCACCGGCGGCAATTCGACATTCCGGTCATCGCCATCGGCGGCTCCAACGGCAAAACCACGACAAAGGAGCTGGCCTCAGCCGTTTTGAGCAGCCATTATCCCTGCCATTTTACAAAAGGAAATTTCAACAACCATATAGGTGTGCCGCTGACTTTGCTGGCCATGCCGCGCAACACAGAAGTGGCCATTATTGAAATGGGCACCAACCAGGCGGGCGATATCGAGGAGCTTTGCCGGATTGCGCTGCCCACACACGGCTTGCTGACCAACATCGGAAAAGAGCACCTCGAAGGTTTTGGAAGCCTGGCAGGCGTGAAAAAAGCCGAAGGGGAACTGCTCGATTTTTTGCGCAACCACGACGGATGTGTTTTTGTCAACCTTACGGAAAAATACCTGAGCGCTATGGCCAAGCGCAACCGCATGAAGGTGGGTTACCTGCGCTCGGAAAAGCTTATCCCTGAAAATGGCCTTATTGAAGTGCAATTGCTCGATTCTATGCCTTTTGTGCATGTCGCATTTCTTTCCGATGATGGCCCAAAGGTAGAAGTGCACACCAAGTTATTTGGAAAGCACAATTTCAACAATATTATGACGGCCGTTGCGCTGGGTGTTTATTTCAAAGTGCCTGCCCGAAAAATTAAAGCATCACTCGAAAGTTATACGCCCTCCAACAACCGTTCGCAACTCATCCAACGCGGCAACACCACCATCCTGCTCGATGCCTACAACGCCAACCCTTCCAGCATGAAACCGGCGCTGGAAAGCCTGCGCGATATGCCTGCCGCTCGCCGCATCGCCATCATGGGTGATATGCTGGAACTGGGCGACGACAGTCAAAAAGAACACGAAAGCATCCTGCGCTTCGCAGCGCGGCAGAACATTGATCAAATTGTATTGGTGGGGGAGGAGTTTAGCAAAACGGGCTTTCTGAAGGCTGGGGCCTTGCATTTCCCAGATACAACAGCAGCAAAAAAATGGTTTTCAAATCAAAACCTGGAGGATACGCTGATTTTGATGAAAGGATCGCGGGGGATAAGGCTGGAGAAATTGTTGGATTAAAATCGACTCATCGCCTGCAACAACCTATCCGGCAACTCCTCCCGACAAGCTGCTTGATAATCCTGATACGAACAAGGCACCAGCCTGTGCCGTTCGTGTTTTCGCTTGGTCGGTACTGGCACCTGCATCCACCAGCGACCGCTTTTATTGCTTTTCCAAAACGTTAGTTGGTAGTTGAGTTTTCGAAATTCTACGACGTACTCCGTTAATCCGGTCGTACTGGCAGGGAAATCTCCTTTCCTGTTGAAAAAGCCTTCAAAGAAATACCAGAGCATTTGAGCGGCTGCCTGGGCGGTTTGGCCGTTGTGGTCGTGTTCGGGCGCGTAGCCGTACAACCCAAATGACGTGAGCTTGTCGCTCATGCCTGCGTAACGGCAAAGCTGACAGGCTTCTTCCACAAAAAAGCCGGAAGGAGACGGCTGCGCTACGCCTGGTGCCTCGCATTGTTTGAGGGCAGCGAGGTGGAAAGCCAGGAGGTCAGCGTCGCGTAACACGGGTTCTGTCTCCTCGATAGCCGCCCGCGACTTGCCGAGCCGTATCAGGTCAAAATTATTTTTCGATAAAAAATCCAGCGCTTCGCCAGGTGTTTGATGCACCTGCACCCCCAACAACCCGAAGTGGAACAGCAGTGGGTGACGGGGACTCAATATTTGTCCGTACACCGTTTCGCGGCGAAAAGTTTCATCCACCACGCTCATATTGACCAAGGCTTTGGCATCCTGATATGCCAGAAACTGAGCGCGTGCCAATGCATCCTTTGCACCCAGTATCACGGGCAGCACTTTTCCACTAAGCAATTCAAAGATGACCGGAATTAGCAGGGAAGCCTCTGCTTTTCGCAGGTTTCCGAGGTCGGCAACGCTGCCTTTTGGGAAAGGGAACGCACAGCGATAGAGCTGTTCGCGCACGGCGTCGGCCTCTTTTTCACCCACCCCGATGATGGCAACGCGCACTTTTTTCAGATCCGGTATCTGTGGATGGTTCAAGAGAATGTTTTTCCCAAAAGCGGTAGCAGGGAGGCTGGCTGCCAATTTGGCGAGCGAAGGGATTGGGGTAAGCCAATTGTCTAGCATAATGGGCCAAAAGTAAAGAGTTTTCACATCACCGTATTAACCATCGCTTTTTAACTACTTTTGCGCCGCACTTACAGCCTTAACCATAATTCACCACTATACATGGAATCCCTCCTCAACAAGTACAAGGAGAAAGCCCCCGAAATCGTTTTTGAATGGCACGATGAAGAAACAGGCGCGGAAGGTTGGATCGTCATCAACTCTTTGCGCAACGGCGCTGCTGGCGGCGGCACCAGAATGCGCAAAGGGCTTACCCGCGACGAAGTTACGTCACTTGCCAAAGTAATGGAGATCAAATTCAGCGTTTGTGGCCCTGCCATTGGCGGTGCTAAAAGCGGTATTAATTTTGACCCCAACCACCCCGATCGCCACAAAGTGCTGGAACGCTGGTACAAAGTGGCGCTCCCCTTGCTCAAACATTATTACGGCACTGGCGGTGATTTGAATGTGGATGAAATAAAGGATGTGGTGCCGATTACCGAGGCGCTGGGTCTTTGGCATCCACAGGAAGGCATCGTACGCGGGCACCTGAAAGCTGCGGAGGGTCAGCAGATCAATTTGATCGGCCAATTGCGCTATGGATGTACCAAAATTGTGGAGGATGCAGAGTTTTTACCCGAAGGCGACCAGGCTAAGCACGCCGTTGCCGATCTTATTACGGGCTACGGTGTCGCAGAGTCGGTACGCCACTTTTATGATTTATTCCATAAAACATCTGCTTCCGGGAAAACCGCCATTATTCAGGGCTGGGGTAATGTAGCCTCTGCCGCTGCCTGCTATTTAGCCAAGGAAGGCGTGAAAATTATTGGCATCATCGACCGTGAAGGCGGCTTGATGGCGCCAGAAGGACTCAGTATTGAAGCTGTCCAACAATTATTTAACAATAAGGCAGGTAACAAGCTTGTTGCTCCAGACATGCTTCCATATTCCATTGTCAATGATGCCATCTGGGATATGGGTGCCGATATCTTTATCCCTGGAGCAGCCTCCAAACTTGTGACACGCGATCAGGCAGATCGCCTGTTGGCGGGTGGTGTGGAAGTTGTTGCCTGTGGTGCAAATGTGCCTTTTGTGGACGATGAGGTGTTTTTTGGGCCCACGGCGCGGTACATGGACGAGCACACGGCAGTGATTCCAGATTTTATTGCAAACTGTGGAATGGCGCGGGTTTTTGCCTACTTGATGCAGCCAGATGCGCTGATGACAGACCGGGCAATTTTCGGCGATTCGTCTGCGACAATTCGTCAAGCTTTGGAAGAAGTTTTCAAAAATAGCCCTGTTCCCCGAAAAATATCAAGCTCTGCCCTATTTTTGGCATTGAAAAAGCTAGGTATCTGAGTACTTTTGCAGATATTTGCGTGTTATTTTCCTTTTGTAATCAAACACTATCCCACCATCCGATAAGCGAAATGCCTCAAAATTCATATTCGCAACAAAACTTGTTCACATTCATCTTTCAAAAAGAATCAACCCTATGATGGTTCGAAATCTATCACTTGCTCTATTTTTTACCTTTGCATTTGTGAGCGTTCAAGCTCAAGATGCAGCACCCTACCGCTCATTTAC
>Ga0105046_10017530_pt1 | contig 10949 bp, 5 predicted proteins | sample MAT03_FD_78385 | JGI IMG/M metagenome (GOLD analysis project Ga0105046, IMG submission 78385) | Freshwater microbial communities from Lake Fryxell liftoff mats and glacier meltwater in Antarctica - MAT-03 (megahit assembly) | ecosystem: Environmental > Aquatic > Freshwater > Ice > Liftoff...
GATGACCTCGGCCCAACTCGTCGCGATCGAAAGCATATTTGCGTTGCGAAACGGCACGTAGCTGGTCGGAATATCTTTGCTTTCAAGATCGGCTTCGGTAACCGCGATGTTCTCATCCGTCAGAGATGAGCCGCCGATCTTTGCGAGATACTCGATCGAAAGATCGAGACGCTTTTCAACGCTGAAATGATCGGCTAGGTCGTTAAATGCCCGCCGTTCCCGTTCCTCTGTCCGCTGGCCGTATGAGATATGGAGAAACGCGAGTTCCGCATTGTCATGGTTCGCCATGGCCGCCGTGACGCAGCTGTCCATTCCGCCCGATACGAGCACAATTGCTGACATTGATTATTTTCCTAGCCCGTCCTGAAGTATCTGCGACAGCTTCCAGATCATCAACAGCCCCGGATTGTCCTCGTCGTAGGCCACGACGCGCATGTCGTCGATCGTGATCGCCATGGCTATTCGTCCGCGACGCGTGTAGATGATGCCGACGTCGGAGCGCAATCGGTCGAGCGAGCCCGATTTCGAGGCTGATGGAATTGTGTCCGGCAAACCACGACCGATGCCGTCCTTAAATTGCTGGCGTTTGAGAATTGCGATCATTTCGGCGGACGCTTCTTTTGAAACAAGTGTGCCGTTCTCCATCATTTCGATCAGTTTGGCCATTTCACGCTGTGTCGAGCGGCCGATCCCAAATAGCTTGTTCTGCGAATCGAGACCGGCTTTTGAATCGCCGCCGCCGCCGATCTTTCGCATCGACTTAATGCCGACGAGGCCGAGGCTATCCATCAGGTCGTTGACATTGTCGACGCCCACCTTGTCGATGACCAGATTGGTTCCGGTATTGTCGGAGACGACAGCCATAAGATTGACTGCGGACTTAAGGTCGATCTTGGTGTTGTCGGAAAGTTCTGACAAGACGCCCGAACCGCCGACCTTTTTTTCCTTGGAAAGAATGATCTCGTCATCCCATTTGAGTTTTCCCTGAGCGACCTGACGAAAAGCCTCGGCCATGACCGCAAGCTTTATCGTGCTGGCCGTTCGTGTCGGCTCATCGGCTCGAAACGAGTATTCCTTACCGGTGTCGAGATTTTTTGCATAAATCCAAGCTTTCCCTTCAAAACCGTTGAGAGCGGCCTGTACGCGATCGTCGAGCGTGGGGGCAGGCGAGGCCACCGTTGCCGGTTTCGGCTTTTGGGCGATCGCGATACCGGCAAAAACAAGCACCGCGACAATTATCAAAATACAATTTTTCATATTATTTCTTCCTGTCTGTCTTTGCGTCCTTAGCGTTTTTGCGTGAGAAAATTGAATGTCACGCAAAGAACGCAAAGGAAAAAAAGTCATTTATACTCCGTGGACATCAGCCCCCCAAATATACTTGTGCAATTGTAAATTGAGCCGCACTTTTAGCCCACTTTGAGCGACCGCTTCGGCGATCTCGGGCAGATTTTCGATGCTGTACACCGGCGAGATCAAAATCTCTTTTGCACAGCTTAAGAGATCGTATTTCTCGATGATCATTTTCGCAAAGTCCCAGTCGGCCATATCGGCGATTACAAATTTTACCTCGTCCTGATCGGCACGTAGCCTTTCAAGATTCGGCCAATAATTTCGTTCCGCTTCGCCCGATGTAGGGCATTTTACATCGAGAATTATCTTTGCCCTCGGGTCGACGTTTTCGGTTGAGATAAATCCGCCGGTCTCGATCAGAACCTCGCGGCCGCGATCACAAAGTTCGGTGATGAATTGGAAAACATTCTTCTGGGCCAGCGGTTCTCCGCCCGTGACCTCGACTAGATCACAGCCGAATTCTTCAAGCTTCGCAAAGATCTCATCGAACGTCATCCGTTCGCCGCCCGTGAACGTGTATTCGCTGTCACACCAGACACAACGCATCGGGCAACCGGTAAGGCGGACGAACGAACACGGCCGGCCGGCGTGTGACGATTCGCCCTGAATCGATAGAAAAATTTCTGTTATGCGTAGTTCCACCGGAGTTTTAAGCAAACGACGCGATCATGGAAAAAAAAGTTTCAGCCTCTAGCTAAAAGATCTCGAATCGCTTATTAATACCCGGAACATTATAGCCTACGACCGATCGGAACGCTTATTCGCAGTTGATATTATCCCGTGTATCGAAGGCAGAACCGGACGGCCTACTTTTTCTCTTTCTCGATCTCTTTTACTAGTTTCAACGCTCGGTTGCGGGCCATAAGCGGGATGCGTTCGTCGGAAGAAAGCTCGGTGAGGAAGGGGACTATTTGCGTCGGATCGGATATTTCTCCGCGCCTCAAGCTACTACCGAGGGCGTCCATCAGGCCGGGAGTTTGGAGCGGCTGGTTTTCGCGAGCAGTGATAATGTCGAATTTCCAGACGTAATACGAACCGATGTTGCGATACTCGTCCATTAGGTGCTTCGCATCTCTATTTGTCGTCCAATTGTATTTTGCCGTGCGCTCACGCCCGCCGATCTTGAAGCGGAAAGTGTGATTACCCATATGGGAATAGTCTTTCTCATACTGGTAACTCTCCGTCGAATCCATAAAGTTGAGGGCTGTAAGCGTTGCCGCGATCTTGTCGAGCGTCACTTTCGAGACCTCGAGCGGATCCGTTATCACCTCATCCGAGCCCTGTTTTTGGAATGAGATCGTTCCCTTTCCGGCATCGTCGTGCTCGATGAAGATCTTTTCAACCAGAAATTCAGGACGAGAAAACTCGTAGAAATGGGTCGGCGTCAATATTTTTACTGACGAGATATCGGCGGTTTTGCTGTCGTTTGGCTTCGCTCCCGGGCGCTCATTTCGTTTGTGGGTCGTGACAGGTGGCGGCTGGGGAGTTAGCAGAGGCTCTGCAATTGTAATCGGATTTGCAACCTTTGTTACAACCGGACGCTTCTTTGTCTGGGCAAACGAAAATGCCGCGACCAAAGCCGTCGCGGCGAAAAGAAACACAATTCTATTCAGAAATCTTGTCATAAACACGCGTCCTATTATTGAACAGATGAGTTTTGATGACAAATCGGGGTGAGTGGTTGGAATTCGCGAACGCATCTATTCAAACTTGACCGAAACGACCTTCGAAACGCCCGCCTCCTGCATCGTTACGCCATAAAGAGCTCGTGCGGACTCCATCGTGCGTTTGTTATGCGTGATGACGATGAACTGGGTTTTCTCGGACATATCGGCGATCGTATTGACGAATCGGCCAACGTTTGCATCGTCGAGCGGAGCGTCAACTTCGTCGAGCAGGCAGAATGGCGACGGACGATATTTGAAGATCGCCATCACGAGAGCAATTGCCGTCATCGCTTTCTCGCCGCCTGAGAGAAGCAGAATATTTTGCAAGCGCTTGCCCGGCGGTTGAGCGACGACCTCGATTCCCGCCTCGAGAATGTCATCGGCCTCGAGCAACGTCATCTCGCCGTGCCCGCCGCCGAATAGTTCGTGGAAAAACTCGATAAAGTTGGTGTTGATCGTCTCAAACGCCGCCCGGAAACGCTCGCGGGAACGCACCTTGATCTCACGCAGAGCCTCTTCGGTCGCCGCGATGCTGTCGATGATGTCCTGCCGCTGCGAAGTAAGAAACAGCAGTCGTTCCTCGGATTCGCCGAGCTCTTCAAGCGCGAGCATATTTATCGCACCGAAATTATCGAGTCTCAGCCTCAGATCGTCCGTCTCACGGCGAGCGTTATCAAGCTCAAATGTTTCAACGATCTCGGTCGTATCGACCAATTCGATCAAGGAGACGTTCAACTCCTGCTGACAGTTTTCGCTGACGTTCCGCAGCTGCGTGATCGCCTCGGCTTGGCGGATCTCGATCGCGGCCCGTTCATTGCGTGCCTCGGCGGAGCGTCGGTTGAGGTCGGCGAGTTGCTCGCTCATTTCATCCGAACTCGCACGGGCAGCCGCAAGAGCAACTATTGCAACATTTAATTGAACACCTTCGTTTGAGATCTCGTCGCCGGCCGACGCGATCTTGCTTGTGACCTCATTGATTGAATCGCTGAGCGTTCTCAACCGTGCTTCCGTTTCCGAGATCTCAAGCGTCTGCACGATCATGCGTGATTCGATCTCTTTGCCTTCGTTCTCAACGCGGCGGAGTGACGACTGGACGCTGCGGCGGCGTTCGCCTGACGTTGCGGCGACCATCCTTTTTTCGTTCAAAACGCCGCTGGCGGCATTGAGGGTCTCGCGGGATTGTGAAAGCTGCTGCGAAACTTTTTCGAGTGCGGTCGATGACTCGCCACGAGCTTTTTCGGCGGCGATCTTATTCGTCAGAGCATCTTCGCGTTTCTTGCGAAGTTCGGTGATCTCATTCGTGATCTGTCCGGATTCGTTGGCGACAACCTTACGATGCCGCTTTGCCCGCTCGATCTCTTCGCGAGCAGTGCGGACCTGGATCTGCAGCCCATGAACGCCGCGATCGACCTTGATGATGAGCGACTGAAGGTCGACCATCTTGCTCTCATTTTCGGCCAGAATAGCCCGAGCCTTATCGACCACGGTTTTCGCTGAATCGATCTCGGATGAAAGTTTTTTCGTGAGCTTTTCGAGGCTGTTTAGTTCGCGTTTGAAGGCGAGGAGCGATTCGTTTTTGCCGTCAGATCGTTGTTTACCTCCGACGAAAAGCCGGCCGCCAAGCAAAAGGTCGCCCTCATGATTGATCAGTATGTCACTACCTGAGGCTCCATCAAGATCATCGACCAGTTTCGCGGCCATCTCACGCGGGAAAACGTCGCGGAGCAATTCTGCGATCTCTTCTGAAACGCCCAGACTTTCACCGATCGTATCGCCATTTCCGTTAACCTTTTCTGCTGTCGACTTGCTTCCGCCCGGAACGATCAGCATCGCAGTGCGGCCGATGTTGTTGGCTTTCAACCAGGTCGAGACCTTTTTGGCGTCGGCGAGGGACTCGACGAGAACGGCCTGTAAATAGTCGCCGAAAAGTGTTTCGACGGCTGTTTCAGCTTTCTCGGTAACGCTTAATTTATCCGCCAGAACGCCCGCGAGAGTGACGCCGATCGTTTTTTGCTCGGCGAATAGCTTTTGGACCTGCGGAGTGTAAACGGCTCGCTTTTCTTCGAGCTCGAGTAGTGTGGCGAGACGGTGACGTTTGGCGGAGTGCTCTTCGTTAAGGCTTCCAAGCGATCGTTCGGTTTCACGAAGGCTCTCGCGGGACGCATTAGTGGATCCAAAAATCACATCCTTTTCAGCATTTAATTCGGCGAGCTTCTTCTCTTCTGAATTTAGCGTTTGAGCAAGTTCTTTGGCCTGATTCTCATGATCGGCGAATGTCTGGTCAGCCCTGAGAACCTCATTTTGCAGGCCGTCGGAACGCTTGATCAGGCGTTCGAGATTAAAATCTATTTGACGGCCAATCTCGTCGAACCGCTCGCCGGCGGCCGTATGCTGGAATAATTCGGCACGGACGAGATCCATCGACGATTCGATCTGACGAACTGCATCGGCTTCGCCGCGATGGACGGCCTCAGCGTCGTGAAGCACGGTCTCGGCCCTACCGTGATCTGCCGTCTCCCTTTGATCTTCTTCGAGCAGGCGTTCGAGTTCTGTCGCTAGCAGGGCAAGCCGCTCTTCGCTGCCCGCGATCTCGCTTCGCAGAGCCTGCATCCGATTATTGAGATTTACGACCTGCTCGGTTTTATAAATGTGTTCGCGCTCGGCACGGTCGCGTTCGAGTGCGTTGCCGGAATGGACGCGCCGCAGTTCGGCAAGGCTCTCCTCGGCGGTTCGGGCGGCGACGGTGGCTTCGCGGGCGGACTCTTCTTTGGCAACGACCTGAGAATTCAGACCGTGTTCCAGTTCCGCCGCCTTACCGAGGTCGAGCTTCAATTGCCCCGAAAGCTCGGTTAGATATTTGCCTTCGGCCGCGAAAAGTTGACGAAGCAGGACACGGAACTCTTCCTGTAAGATCTTGAATCTGCGAGTTTTCGCCGCCTGACGACGGAGAGCGTTCACCTGCTTATCGATCTCGGACACAATATCGGAGATGCGGCCGAGATTATTCTTAGCACTGTCGAGACGCGATTCGGCGGCACGCTGACGTGTACGGAATTTGGATATTCCGGCTGCCTCCTCGATCAGATTTCGGCGATCGGCGGGCTTCGAAGAAAGTATCTGCCCGATCCGTCCCTGCTCGATGATCGCGTAGTGCGCACCGGACAGGCCGGTGCCGGCGAAAAGATCTGAGATATCGCGAAGACGGCAATTTTTGCCGTTGAGCTGATATTCGCTCTCGCCCGACATGTACAGGCGGCGCGTGACCGAGACTGCCTCGCCGGGGGCGAAATCTAGGGCGAATGAACGCGGACGCCAATGACGTTTCGACTTAACTTTGGTCTCAACCGTCTGGATCGAACCGACCTGAGCGGCCCAAACGGTCTCGACCTCGGCGTCTGAATCAATAATATCCTGATGAAATTCGCTCGTCTCGCTGCTGACCGTCAACTGCTCACCGCCAAGCTCTTCAATGCCTTCGATCTCGTCCATATCGACGGTATTTTCGTCGATTCCGCTGAGAGCTTCGTCAATGTCATGAAGCTCGCCATCGTCACCTGGATCGACTGAATCGTCGCGAACGAGGTGCAAAACGACCTCGGCCATCCCGCCGGGTTTGCGGGTCTTGGTGCCGGCAAAAACTACGTCCTTCATCTCTCCGCCGCGAAGCGATTTTGCACGCTGTTCGCCGAGGACCCACGAAATAGCGTCGGAAACATTCGACTTGCCACAGCCGTTCGGGCCGACAACCGCAGTGATACCGTTTCCTGTGAAAACGATCTCAGTGTAGTCCGCAAAGGACTTAAATCCGGTTATTTCGAGGCGCTGAAGCTTAAACATCCTATAGTGCTATTCGATTTGAGGAACACTGTATTTTGTTGTATTCGGTTGGCTAAGTCAACGCTAAATTAGCAGAAAGCAGACGGCAGTAGGCAGGCGATCCGCCTACTGCTGAGTGCCGCTGCATACTTACAAATTCTCGGCCGACATGTTCCGCAGGCCTTGTTTCTCCGCCCGCTCGTTGTCTAATTCCGTAAGAACATCGAGGAGAAAATTAGTGTTACTGCTGACCACGAGGACGACGGCGAACTCTTGCTCGGCGGTCGAAAATTCGAAGGTACCGTGGTTTATTTCGATGATATCGCGAAAGGCGGTGTGGCCGTTTTTGCCGTTGCATTCAGCGTCGACGATCTTGCCTACGTTGAAGGCGACGTTTGCGAGATGCAGGTCCGATTTGATCACCAGGAGTCCGGTCATCTTCGCACTTTCGATGACCTGGACGGCGTCGAAAATACTGACGTACGCGAGATTGCCGGCGAATGTAACGTCGGTTCGGACCTTCTGAGGCTTCTTGTCCCGTGCAGCCGCGAAATCCGGACGGCGGGCACGGCGAATTGCCTCAAGGCCCGGGGCGACCGAGATCCGCGGGTCGAGCAGTTTCGCTTCCTGCAAGCGATCGTAGGCGAGGTCAAAATCTTCGCGGCCGATGTAAAGGCTGACTAACGCGAGACATTGACGTGCGGCCTCGTTCAAATTCCTTTGCCGAACGCAGATGTCACGCATCTTTTCGCGAAGCCCGATCGACCGCGGGCTTCGCTCCAGAGCACCGCGAAGCAGTTTGATCGCTTTATCAGGCGAGCTGTATTTTACAAAAAGATCAGCGTCTAACAGCACCGATTCGATCGATGTCTCAGTAAACGGTATCGCCGGTTCCTCTATTGTCTGATTCAGGTTCATGTCGTTCTTGGGATGATCAAAAATGTTCAACACTTTAATCTAGCACAAAACGGTTGATAATTCACTAACTTTTCAGACGAACCGGGGCAATAAAAAACGGCAAGGATCGAGATCCTTGCCGTGCTGTTTTCCGACGATAGCGTTCGAGATCCGAACTAGAAATCGAAGCGAAGTCCGAGACGTATCTCGCGTTGGCGATAAGTTCGAGTCGGCACGAGGAAGTTGGCCCGCGAGATACTGTGCTGCGGTCGGGGCTATCCGAAAGCATCCAATACTAGAAATCGAATCGCAAGCCGATTCTAAGCTGACGTGGCCGTTGTGCACGGGATGGAACAAGAAATCCGGTTCGTAGATCCTCGAGCTGGGCCGCCGTTGGCGTTCCGACCGGAACGGCCTCGTAATTGATAAACTCGGCACCGAAGCTGAATACGGTGGCGTTAAGGATGTTATTAAACTCGATCTGCGGCCGGAGACGGAAACGCTTGGTCAACTTAAAATCTCGGCTGAGGTTCATATCAAAAATGAACTGGGTAGGCCCGATACCAGAATTTCTCCCGAGATTTCCGGCACGCCCAATCGGAGCCAGCGTGAAGGCACGAGCCAGGTCGAGATTTACAGGGTCGTTTACATCCCGCCATTTTATATCAGATAAATTGCCGCTAAAGTTCGGGCGGTCACTATTTACGTCGTCCAGATTGCGGTCATCGGCCGTTTGCCCGCCGTTCGAGATGTTGAAAGGGGAACTCGAACCGATCCTCAAGATGGGCGATAACCTAAGCTTACCCAACCAATAAGGGGTGTCGAACGAGCCGGATAGCGCGAAACGATGACGACGATCAATCAAACTGCGCGAACGCTCAGAGCGGAAATCTCCCGGTATCTGAGCCGACGAGGTGTTTACGATTCCGTCATCCTTCAAAGTCGACAGCGTATAGGCGACGCGGAACGAAGTGCCAAAACCGTATCCGAGTTTGGTGTAACGTCGTCGCATTTCGAGGATCAATCCACGATACCAACTGTTCCCGATTGAACCGACCTGTTCTGTCTGGCCTCCGGCGGGGAACGGCTTTAAGGCGTTGGCAAGGATCAAGGCTTGGCCGTAAGGCGTAGCCGCCGCAGTTGAGCGGTTCTGACTATTTAGGTTATAAAACGTTGTCGTTCCAACTACTCTTGTGTCCGGAGCGGCGTTGCCCGCGAATTCGAACCGGGCATTTCCTGTGGTAATCCCGCGAGCAAGGTAGTCGGCCAGATCGGAGAAACCGGTTGGAACGCGGGGGGCGTTTGTATTAGTTTCGCGCCACAGCTTCTTTGTGTTGTTTATCGTAAAGTTGGCTTCGAAAACATAACCCTTGAAAATCTCGCGTTCAAAACCGATATTGAACTGGTAGCTTTCCGGTATTTCTAAATTAGGGTCGAGGCTTCGGAAAAAACTGTTGTTGTTCAATCCGGCGGCAATATATTGCTGAATAAGCGGACTGTCGGCGGTCAGCGTTCCTGGGAAAAGGTCGCTCAATGCTCGAAGATAAACGTCCCTCAGATTACCACTGGTAGTGATGCGATTTGTGTCAAAAATAATCTCGGTTTGACCACGCTGATAGTCATCAACCGTCCTGAGCAGAACGCGATTATAGAAAATGCCTGCGCCAGCCCTTATGACACCCTTGTTGTCCTTAAAAGGCGACCACGCAATCCCTAGTCTCGGCCCAAAATTGTTTTTGTCATCGACAACCGCTTCGCGTTCGTAACGGACGCCGAAATTGACGGCTAGCCTCGGAATCAGCTTCCAGTCATCCTGAAGAAAGAATCCGTAGTAGTTATTGGTAATCTCGGAATTTGTGAAGAAATTATGCCGGTATCGCTGAACACATCCGCGCGGGAATGCGTTCACGCCTCCGCGGATTCGCGGATTGGTGGGGCCGGGTGGCTGCGCCGGATTTGTAAGGCATTGCGGCACCGTCGTGGTGGTGAGCGGGTCAGCAAAATTATAAGTTCCGCTGGCATCCGATAAATCGATAAACGTCGAATCCACCTTCTGATAATCAAAACCTGCTCTGAGCGAGTGGTTACCGACCAAAAAGGTAAACGTATCCTGAAACTGAAGCCTGTTCTCTTGGCGCGCGGACGTTCCGAGCGTGGACGAACCTGCAACGAGCGAGGTATTAAAGGTCAGGCCCGGTTCACGAAAGCTGATAATGACAACTGGATTTTGATCCTGTCCTGGTGAGACAAAATCAGGTTTTAATGTCGAACGCTGAAATCGAAACTGGTTGAAAACCTTCGAGCTTATAACATAACTGTACGTGAAATTTATCGCATTCGTTCTCGAACGTTTTGCAATGAGGGATTCGGCCAAGCGGTTTCCGCCATTGAACTGCCGTAGATCGTTTGTTTTTCCGAGCTGATAACCAAGCGTAATCGAATGGCTATCGTTAAAATTATGATCACCGCGGGCCGTAAAACGGTTTATCTTGCGAGGAGTGTCAGAACCCGAAACAAAACGGCCAAGGAGACTTCCAAAATCGGTAATGGTCTCGCCCGATGTTGGCGTGGGAAGCGTAAATCTGGGATTCTGCAAAATAGGAATATACGTATCGGTGATAGTCGTATCGAATGTGTAGTCATTCTCGTAGGACGTGTAGAATGACGTTTTTTTCTTAAAATACCCGATCGGTACCGGCCCCCCGAAAGTGAATCCGGGAACACGCTGCTGCAATGGAAATCTGGGTATACCACGTCTGTTATTGCTCCAAGTATTCGCGTTCAGACTCTCATCCGCAAAAAACATAAACGCGCGGCCGCGAAATTTGCGGGTTCCAGATCGCGTTCTTATATTCACACGTCCGCCCGAAGCCCGGCCATACTCTGCCGAAAACTGGTTGGTAATGACCTGAACTTCGTCAATCGACTCGATGGAAGGCTGAAACCGAATGCCCGCAACGCGGTCGTCGTTGTTGTCGAAACCGTCAATCGTAATGTTATTTGAGTAAGCCGCTCCGCCCGATAGGGCAAACACTCCGCCCTCGATCAGTCCACTGCGGGGAGGCGTTTCGGTGCGACCCCCCTTATCAACCGACAAATCTCGAATAGAAAGTGGTTCTTCCGTGACTCCACCTAGCGTAAACACCAGATCGAGCGCATCGCGGTTGGCGTTTGGCAGTTCCTCAATCTCCCTCTGAGTGACCGTACCGCCAACGA
>Ga0105046_10017531_pt1 | contig 10949 bp, 9 predicted proteins | sample MAT03_FD_78385 | JGI IMG/M metagenome (GOLD analysis project Ga0105046, IMG submission 78385) | Freshwater microbial communities from Lake Fryxell liftoff mats and glacier meltwater in Antarctica - MAT-03 (megahit assembly) | ecosystem: Environmental > Aquatic > Freshwater > Ice > Liftoff...
CAGGCCCCGTCTCGGGCATGATCACGCAGAACTCTTCGCCGCCGTACCGGCACGCGATGTCGCAGTCCCTGATCGACGCGTTGATGATGTTCGCAAAACCCTGGATCACCTCGTCACCCGCCGGGTGCCCGAACGTGTCGTTGATCCGCTTGAAGTGATCGATGTCCAGCACCGCCAGCGAGAGCTTCCGCCCGTACCGCTGGCCCTCCGCCACCTCCTGCGTCCAGCGCCGGTTGAACGCCGCGCGGTTCGCAAGCCCCGTCAGACCGTCAACCTCGGCCCGCTCCGCCAGCAGCCGCAGCAGGTGCTCCACCCGCAACGCCGAACGGATCCGCGCACGCAGCTCAGAAAAATCAAACGGCTTGGTCACGTAGTCCGTCGCGCCAAGGTCAAACGCCGCCACCTTGTCCTGAGACTCAGTCAGACCAGACAAGATCACAATCGGCGTACTCGCCATCGCCGGCGTCGCCTTGATCGCGCGGATCACCGCAAACCCGTCCATCCCCGGCATGTCCAGGTCCAGCAGCACCAGGCTCGGCACACGCGCCTTGAACGCGTCAAGCGCATCGGGCCCGTTCACGTACGACGCCAGCTCGTACGGCTCAGAGCGCAGCCGCGCCTTGATCAAGCGATGGACGTCGGCCGAATCATCGACCAGCACCACCAGCGGCTTGGACTGCTCCTGCGACAACGCTCAGGCCCTTTCAAAGTTCATCAAACCCCATCAACACCCACCACGCCTCCAGCACTTCACATCTGCACACGACGGCACATATCCAGCAGGTCCCCAAACTGGCCACGCATCTGCTCCAGCGTCACCTGCGTGCTCCCCTCGCTCAGCCGCATAAGCGTTGACTCCAACCGGGAAGCCGCGTCGCCCACCGGCGTAAACCCGTAGCCACCGCTCGCACCCTTGATCTGATGCGCCAACCGCTTGAGCTCATCAAGATGCTGACCGGTCCAGACCTCCTCCAAACGCCCGATCCGCTCGGGCATCTCCTGCACATACATCTCCACGATCTCGCGCATGTCCGGGTCGTTGGCAAACTCGCTACGGATAACCCCCGCAGTCATCCCCGCCTGTTCGCCACGACCACCCGGCTCTTCCGACCGCGACTGCTCCGCCATGCGCCACCTCCAGAGGTCAGTCATCGGACGCCCAGACACCAACATTCACCCACCACGCCCTCGCCCACCAGGTTTGACTTCCGCAGCCTTCCAACTTCGCACTGATGGGTCTTGCCTTCCTAATAAAGAACGACTTCCAGATCCAAACGCCAACCTATCAGACAGCCCCGGCGCGAGCGATAACTCGCACCAGCGCGCGCCTGCTAACCCGCTTCATCCTCAACTCAAAACGCACAAAGCCCAGCCGATTGCTCGGCCGGGCCTTGACGGAATGACCCCAATGGGATTCGAACCCATGTTCCCAGGATGAGAACCTGGTGTCCTGGACCAGGCTAGACGATGGGGCCAAGCAACCAATCAGCACGCGGCACGGGCCCGCGCGGTCCAGGGCCACGAGTTTATCCGCGCCTCTTGCCGCGTCAACCCCCCCAGCCCCAACCCGCTCAACGCCCCTCCCGCCGGGCCACCACATACGCCACCCAGTCGCCCTCCAGCCGATCGTCCCTGTCCATCGCCCGCACCACCAGGCCCCCATCGCCACGCTGCGCCACGCCCAGCCGATCATGCACTTCCACCGCGCCCAAACCCGCATCTATCAGCGCGTCGCGCAGCTCGGCGATGGACCACAGCCGCCAGTAATACTCAAACGCCTTCTCCAGCCGCGCCGCGCCAACCCTGAAATCAATCGCGTTGCGAACCATCCCCGTCCGCGCGTCCGCATCCACCTGTCGCCACGTGTACCCCACGCGCCGCCCATCATCCAGCCGCGCGTGCGTGCTAGTCCGCCCCGGCGTCCACGCGTTCTCGCCGCCGTAGATGTCCAGCACCACCACCCCGCCAGGCCGCAGGCACGCCCTCAGGTGCGCAAAGTACCCCACCAGCGCCGCGCGCTCGTGCAGCTCGCAGACCGCAAAGTTCAGCAGCGCCACGCAGTCGGCCCGGTGCTTGGCCGCTCGCACGTCCGCGCACACCAGCTCCACACGCCCCGCCAACTCAGCCCCCACACTCACCAGCCGCTCGCGCGCAAACGCCAGCGGCTCAGGATCAATATCCACCGCCACCGCCCGGTGCGCAGCCGAAAGCCCCGCCCACGCGATCGACAGCGACGCCGGCCCCGAAAAGTCCTCACGCAGCACCCGCGCCTCGCCCCCGTGCGCCGCCGCCACAAAACCCACCATCCGCGACGGGTCCTGCACGCACGCGCGGTACAGCTCATACCGCGACGGCACGCCCCCGCCCCCCGGCCGCTTCGCCACAGGTTTCAAGGTCCGCTTAGACGCCCGCTTGGCCATGCACGTTCAGGCCTCTCGCTCACGCCGCGTCGTCGGCAATCCGGCTAAAACCACCCGAGCGACGCAGCTCACGCTCCGCGATCAGCTTCGCACGCAGCAGGTTCAAACGATCCGCGACTTCCGCCATCTCGGGCCGCTTCGCAGGCTCAACCTCCACGCAGTCCATCACCAGCTTGTCCAGCATCTCAGGCACCCGGCTATTCACCTCGCACGGACGCTTGGGCTTGGGCAACAGATCGTCGTCCAAGCTGCCCATCAGCGAGTCGCCCTTGGCCAGCGCCGTCGGCACATACTGCCGCGTCAGGCACCAGTACATCGTCGCGCCCAGGTTGTACACGTCCGTCTTGCCCGTGATCGGCCGCCGATGCACCTGCTCGGGCGCAATGTAGTCCGGCGTCCCCTGGATCCGCTTCTTCACCGTGTTCACCGCGCACGACTGGCCCAAATCAATCACCTTCGCCACGCTCGCGTCGTCCACCACGATGTTGTTCGGCTTCATGTCCGCGTGCACGAACCCCTTGCCGTGCATGTACGCCATCGCCTTCGCCACCTGCTCAAACACGTCCGCCGCCTGGTCAAACGTCCGCGGCGGCTGCCGGTCCAGGCTGATCCCGTCCACCAGCTCCATCACCAGCCAGATCTCACCAATCGGCCCCAGCAAACTCACCCGACGCTTGATCATCCGCTCCATCCCACGAATCCCAGGGTGGTTCAGCTTCGAGCCGATCTCGTACTCCATCTCCGTCTGCTCGATAAAACGATCGTCCTTCTCCGTCTCACGCACCACATGCTTGAGCGCCCAGATGTTCTTTGTCCGCGGGTCCTGCACCACGTAGATCACCGACTCGGCACCACGCCCGAGCTCGGCCATCACCTTGTACCCCTCCGCGATGTCGCCAACCTTCAAAGTCTGCACCAATCGGGTCCTTGCCTTGTCAGCCCACGTGCCCACGAGCATGGGGCACCTCCCAAGGGCTCCCTTCACAGACGCGCGACCCACCGTCGCACCCCAGGGGCCCAGTATAGTTCGATCCAGCGTACTACGCACGCCGCCAGAGCCAGAACGGCCCAGCAGCCCCCTACCTTGCCCCACTCTTCGCACTTTCTGGCCCAGCGGTTCCGGTCGCACCGTCTGCAGCCATCCCGCCGACCCCAACACCTACCGGATACACCCACGCTCCGCGTTCTGGGTACCCCCGTTCCGCGTTCTCGGCACCCCCGCAATCAGCGTGGGCGCGCTTCCCGAGACCGTTGATGTTGCAAAATCCTACCTGGGGTGGTTCAGCCGCCCGCTTACCGCGAGCCGCTCAGCCGCTGACGCAGCCACGCCTCCGGAAACATCCGCCCCGGGTCGCTGGTCACCGCGATGTCGCGGTGCAGCTTGACCTGCTCGGGCGTGATGTTCAGCTCAGCGCACAACGCCGAGACAAGCTGCGATAGCTGCACCATCTGCGCCTGCGTGAAGGCCTCGCTGTCGCCGTCGCCCACCAGGCAAATCGAGATCGAGTGCTGCGTGAACCAGTTCGCCTTCGTGTCGCGCCCGATCACGTGCGCCCCGGCCTGCTGATTCAGCCACCGCTGCCCGATGTGAATCTCGCCATCGCCAAGCCCACGCCCGTTGCCAATCACAAAGTGGTGGCCCATCGAGCGGAAGCCCAGCTTCGCGTGCTGATTCGCCAGCGTCTCAGGCGTCGCGAACGCCGAGTCCGTGTGGTGGATCACAATCGACTGCCAACGCGCACGGTCGACGCTCTTGACCCGCGAGAACACCGACTCCATCGGCGAGACCGCGCTGGTCGACGCCAGCGCCAGCATCCCCGCACCGCCCACCTGCGGCGCAGGCGCAGAGTCCAGCGCCAGCAGCAGCCCGCCCACCGCCGTCATCGCCCCCATCAGCGCGAGCCACACCGTCCGCGCCCGCTTGGGGCTCGAACCAGACTTGCGACCAACCGAGTTGCTACGACGTGTACGGGCCATGCGCGTTCCTTGCGGCTACCTCAATCATCGTCCGAAATCGGACACGCTGCCACCCGCTCTTGTGAAATGTTCAAAGATTCTCGGCCTCACCCAGACCGCACACCCCGCACCCGGCTTCATCCACGCCAGCACTGCGCGATCCGCCGAAAACCCACCGAACAACCGGTAAATCTCCGCCCCCGGCACCGCCTTCGCCCCCAGCGCCCTCCCACACCACAATCCGGCCCTCATTCCTTCGGCGCCAAACGCTGCCGAAGGTTGATCTCCGAACGACCAAACTCGTTGGTCGCCTGCTGAGCCGACTGCTGCCCACGCACCGCGTCAAACGCATCGAACGGCGTCCGCTTGTCCTCAGGACTCAGCAGCGGCCGCGTACAGCCGCCAACCACCAACCCAAGCACCATTACGAGCCCGAACGCCGCGCGCCGCCCAGGCCACCGCGGCACGCCCTCCGCCGCCTCAGCCCTCCGCCGTTCTACACCGCTTGTGCTCATCGCCTCACCGTAGCCCCAAGGCCGACGCCCACCCTCCAAACCGCGCGCGTTCACTTCTTCTCCGCCGGCACCCACGTGCTCTTGATGTGCACCTCGCTCTGATTCTTCTCAGGCACCGCGCTGGGCGCCTTGGTCATCAGGTCCGCACCAATCTGCGTCTTCGGGAACGCGATCACGTCGCGGATGTTGTCCGTCCCCACAAAGTTCATCACCAGGCGGTCCAGCCCAAACGCGATCCCCGCGTGCGGCGGCGCACCAAAGCTCAGCGCCTCCAGCAAGAAGCTGAACTTCTCCTTCGCGCTCTCGGGCGTCAGCCCCAGCAGCCTAAAGACCTTGCTCTGCAACGCCCCGTCATGGATCCGCACGCTTCCGCCCGCAATCTCCTGCCCGTTGAGCACGATGTCGTACCCCGCGCTCACGATCGCCTCGATCGTGTCGTCGTCCTCGACATCCGCCCGCAGGAACGCGTCCATCTGGTCGTCACGCGGGCTGGTAAACGGGTGGTGCATCGCCACCCACTTGCCCGTCTCCTTGTTCTTCTCGAACATCGGAAAGTCCACCACCCACAGGAAGTTCCAAGGCCCGCCCTCGGCACCAGGCTTCGGAACCAGCCCCATGTCACGCGCCACCTTGCTACGAAGCTCGCCGATTGACTTGGTCGCAATCGCGTACGCGTCGGCCACAAACAGCAACGTGTCGCCGACCTGCCCGCCCCCAAGCGACTCAAGCTCCGACATGAACTCCGCCTTCAAAGGCTCCAAAAACTTCGCGATCCCCGTGTCCAGCCTGGGCTGCCCGTCCTCGCCTTTGATGACCTTCACCACCGCCACGCCGCCAGCGCCAAACCCCTTCACCAAGTCGCTATAACCGTCGGTGATCTTCCGCGTCAGCTTCTCCGCGCCCCCCGGCACCCGGATCATCTTCACCACCCCGCGCTTGCTGTTGAACGCCGGGCGATCCTTGCCCTTCTCAAGCGCGTCCTTGAACACCTTGAACTCCGTCCGCGCCGCAAACCCGCTGATGTCCTTGATCTTCAGCCCATACCGCGTGTCAGGTCGGTCGATCCCATAGTCCTCCATCGCCTCGCGATACCCCATCACCCGAACCGCCGGCACCTCGTACCCGCACATGTCCTTCCACAGCCGCCGCACAAACCCCTCCATCATCTCGATGATGTGCTCGCGACGCACAAAGCTCATCTCAAGGTCGATCTGCGTGAACTCGGGCTGCCGGTCCGCGCGCGGGTCCTCATCCCGAAAACACCGGCAAATCTGCATGTACCGGTCCACACCAGCCACCATCAAGATCTGCTTGAACAGCTGCGGGCTCTGCGGCAGCGCATAAAACGTCCCAGGCACGTTCCGGCACGGCACGATGAACTCACGCGCCCCCTCGGGCGTGCTCTTGTACAGAATCGGCGTCTCAACCTCGGTAAATCCGTGCTCGTCAAAGTACCCGCGCGTCGCCTTGTACACCTTGTGCCGCGCCGTCAAAACCTTCTGCATGCTCGGGCGACGCAGGTCGATGTACCGGTGCGTGAGACGAAGCTCCTCGTTGGCCAGCGCCGTGTTGTCATCAGGCTGGAACGGCGGGTTCGCCGTCTTGTTCAGCACCTCCAGCTTCCCCACCACCACCTCAACCTTGCCCGTCTCCAGCTTCGGGTTCTCGCCGCCGATCCGAACCCGCACCAGCCCCTGCACCGCGATCACGTCCTCGCTGCGCAGCTTGTCCGCCACGTCCATGATCCCCGCCTGCGCTACCCCCGCGTCCTCCTTGTCAAACACCAGCTGCGTCAGCCCGTACCGGTCGCGCAAGTCAATAAAGATCAGGTTCCCGTGGTCGCGGTACGAGTTCACCCACCCGTTGAGCGTCACGCTCTGACCAACGTGCGATTCACGGATCTGGCCGCAGGTCACTGTTCGACGAAGCATGGTGGTCCTTGGGTCGGTCGTGCGATATTCCGCGCCCAACACGCACGCCAAAGCGGTGCAGGGCCACGCGGGCCGAGTGTAGCGGCACACGCACGCCCACGTCCCCCACACGCACTCCGCCTCACACCCCATGCCACCACTCAAGGCTCCGTCGGCACCGACGTGATCATCGGCTCAGCCGCCGACGGCACCGCCCTCGCGGGCTCGATCTTCCCAGCCTCAACCTTCCCGGCACCGGGCCGCGCCGCCGCCAACGCCGCAGCCCGCTCGCGCCCAGCCCGCTCGCGCCCCACCTGATCGCGCCCCGCCGCCGTCCGCGCCGCACCCAAGCCGATCCCCGCCGACCGCGCCAGCGCGCTGCCCGCCAAGTCGCGCGGCCCGTTCGCCCCCGCCTCCACCAGTGTCCCGCGCGCACGCGAGAGCGCCGTCATCAAGTTCCCGGCCGTGAACGTCGCGTTCTCCTGCACCACCCCGCCGCCCGCAACCGCGCCATCAGCCGCACCAGGCAGACCACCCGCACCAGTCGCACTCAGCACCACTGCCACGCCACGCCCGTTGCCCGCGTTTGTCACGCTGCCAACACCCACCGGCGCGGCCGCCACCACCACACGCCCCGCCTTGCCCTTGCCGACCTTCCCACCCGTACCCGCCACACCGCCGCCCGTCGGGATCACCGGCACAGGCGCACCATCAATCATCGATCCGAGCCCAGGCACCTGCGGCCCAAATCCGCCTCCCGCCGCTGGGCCAGGCGTCACGCCCGCCGGCGGCGGCGGCACCGGACTAAACCCCGACCCGCCAGAACCACCCGGAGCCACCGGCCCCACTGGCCCCACCGGCCCCACCGGCCCCACTGGCCCCACTGGCCCTGTCGGGCTCGTCGGAGCTTCCGGCGTCACCGGATCTGCTGGCGCGTTCGGCACGCTCGGCGCGTTCGGCGCGTTGGGGTTCACCCCGCCACCCGCCGGCCCGCTCGGCGGCGGACTACTGCCACCACCAACGCCCGTCCCATCCGGGCCGGTCCCCGGCGCAGTCGGCGGCGTCAACGGCGCAGGATTCAGCTGCGGCGCAAGGCTCGGCAACTGCATGAACTGCCGCAAGAACGGGTTGAGCGTGTCCCTAAAGAACGGCGCCGCCGCGTTGTACTGCTGCTGGTTCTGGATCCACCCGAACACCACCACTCCAGAGCACCCAAGCTCACGCGAGATCTCAAAGCTCCGCCGAAGGTTCCACGCGTTCAGCGGGCCCAGCGGCGCAGGCACGTACGCCGGGTGGTACTGCCAACCGATGAAGTTCAGCACCGGCTTGCCACCCGCCACGCTCATGGCCATCCCCACGTTGCTGCGCACGTAACTCTCAAAGTCAGCTCGCGTGTCAAAGTAACCCGCCGGTGCCCGCTGCGCGTCCACGCTCTGATAGAACACATACGTGTTGGACATGATCACGTCGACCATCGGCCAGAACCACGCCATCTCCGTCGTGTACGCGTACCGCAGCTGCGCCGCACGCTCAGGGTTCCTCCAGCCCCAGTAGTTCTGGCTGGGAAAGTTGTAGAACCCCACCCGCGACCGCGGCCGCAGACGCTTCATCTCGTGATAACACCGCTCGAAGAACTCACGCGTCTGCGCAAGCCACGTCTGCCGAAAGACCTCCTCCTGCCCCGTTGCGTCAAGCCCCGCCAGCAGCTGCGGACGCGACGTGCGGATGTGCTCGCGCCAGTCGTCAATCGGGTCGAAGTCGTCCGCCGTCAACCCAGCAGTGCTCGCGTCGTTCCAGTGCCCGGTCCAGAACGGCCCCCAGAACTCGTAGTCGTAAAACAGCACCCCGTCGTAGTTCACATTCGGCGCCACCAGATCGATATTCACCCGCAACCCCGCGAAATGGTCGCGGTAAAATGCGTCCTTGCCGCCCGGGTAAAGATCGATCATGTGCGGGCCCGCACGCGGATACTTGTCCGCCCACGCCGTCGGGATGCTCGTGCAGTTGGTGTGCCACGGAACGTCCGTCATCTCCAGGTTGTACCACGCCCGCTCAGGCGCCCAGAACGCCCAGTACACCGCGAACTCACGCGGATCACCCGGGTGGTGCGTCCGCGCCGAGTTCATCGTCTGACCAAGCGCCGCCGGCACCACGCACAGCGACGCCACCAGCGACAACGCCACCACCAACCCGCGCCCAAAACGGCCCAACACCCCACGCCCACCACCCCCACCAGCAGAACCCGCGCCAACAGCGACACCGCCAACACAAGCCGGAAGCCCAAGCTCCGCCAAGCCCACGTCGTCGTTCGACTTCAGCATCAGGCTCCCCTTCGTTCCGCTCACCAGCCCGCGCCCCGGCCTCCGTCCGGCCACCCGTGGCCGACCTCGCCGCGACCCGCTCCCCCACAGTATCGGATACCCCTTCAGCCCGGGCTACCAGCCCGTCTGCGCACCTCAGGTAGCTCATGCCGACTATGACGCCTGTCGGCCAGTAGGGCTTCGTTCGTGCCACCAAACGCGATTCACGCCCCTCTTTCAGCATCCAACCCACCTCAGACGCGGAACCCAAAGGCCCCCAGCGACCGATAGATATCCTCGACCGGCTCCCTCATTCTGCCCAGATCACCCACCGAACCCCGAACCACACACCCTCGCAGGCGTATCGCAGCCCAAGCTCCAACGCCCGACGCCGCCAACACCATGGAACTCGCACTCTTCATCCTGTTCGTGGGCCTCTGCGCCGGCGGCGTCGCCGCCTGCGTCATCCGCCCCCCCCTCGCCCTTACCGCCTTCATCTCAATGTTCGCCGTCGAGCAGATCCTCCAGAGCTATCAGCCCGTCCTGATCTTCCAGTACGCCTGGGCCACCAACGCCGCCGTCTTCGCCATCTGCTTCTTCTGCCTCGGCAACGCCTTCCTCCGCGGGCAGGACCTGTTTACCGGTTATATCAACCGCGTCGGCATCGCCCTCACCCTCCTGCTCGCCTGGATGCTCCTGTCCATCCTCTGGACGCCCTCCCCCGACGCCGCCTGGCACTTCCTGGGCATCTCCTGGCCCTACTTCCTCATGCAGATGACCGTCGTCCCCCTGCTCGTCCGCCGCACAGAGGACCTCGACATCAACTTCAAGGCCATGATGCTCTCGGGTATCGTCATCGCCGTCTTCATCGCCGTCAGCCCACGCACCGACATCGTCGGTGGACGCCTGGGCGTTGACCTCGGCTACATCGCCGGCGTCGGTGACTTCCGCACCAACCCCCTCGCCCTCGCCGACTTCGGCGCAGGCCAGGCCATCATCGCCGCCCTTTACCGCGGCAAAGACAAGTCCAAGTTCTGGCTCGCCGTCCAGACCCTGGCCTTCATCTCCGGGCTCATCGTCGCCCTCGCCTCAGGCTCGCGTGGCCAAGTTCTCGGTGCCGTCGCCTGCTCGGCCCTGCTCTTTCCACTCGCCGCCGCACGACGCAACATCGGACAGTTCGTCACCGTCATGGTCTTCGGCGCCTTCTCCGGCGGCGTCCTCTACGTCATCTACTCCATCGTCTTCGGCGCCCAAGGCCAGTCCCGCTGGTCCACCACCGACGTCAGGGGCGGTTTAGCCGACCGCTTCAACATGGCCCTCGTCTCAGCCGAAGCCTACCTCAACGCCCCCGCCTTCTGGATCCAAGGCCTCGGCGCCTCCGCCTTCAACTCCATCTTCTTCAACACCGACATCGGCTTCTGGTACCCGCACAACGTCATCATCGAATCCTTCGTCGAGTACGGGCTCGTGGGCATGGGCTTCCTCGGCCTCGCCCTGCTCTTTACCGCCCTTGCCAGCGCACGCTGGATCAAAGTCCTCGACCTTGACCAGCACCAACGCTCCCTCGCCGTCGCCTGGATCGGCCTCACGCTCTTCACCTTCCTCATGAACCTCAAACAAGGTGCCCTGCTCAACGCACCCTCCCTCTTCTTCTACATGTGGATCACCGCCAAGCTCGTCTACGCCCAAGAGCGCGACGTCAAGCTCGGCCTCGCACCAGACCTCACCGCTCACGACGACCAACCCATCGACTACGACCAAGACGCCGCCGATGCCTACGGCCAGCCCGCCCACAGCGACGCCAACCCACCCGCCATCACCAACCCCTAAGCCCCCACCACACCCACC
>Ga0105046_10017532_pt1 | contig 10948 bp, 8 predicted proteins | sample MAT03_FD_78385 | JGI IMG/M metagenome (GOLD analysis project Ga0105046, IMG submission 78385) | Freshwater microbial communities from Lake Fryxell liftoff mats and glacier meltwater in Antarctica - MAT-03 (megahit assembly) | ecosystem: Environmental > Aquatic > Freshwater > Ice > Liftoff...
AAGACGACAGGAAAACCACAAGAAGCCTAAAGCCCCGCAATACCAACTTTTCAACTGGCCAGGCTCAGCGGCTATGAGCGCCCTTCGACTGATACTGTTTTATGGAAACGCACTGCGTCAGCCGTCAGTCTGTTAGGATTAATCGATCAATCAGTGTCCAGTTTCTGAAGTGGGATAGGCTTCCAGCCGGTCATTTTCAACGCGACAGGCTGGAAGCCTATCCCTACTAATTGATCGAACGATCCTTAGTAGCGCAGCGACGTTCCTGCTCGCGGAAATGCAAAAGAAAAACCGCGAAGGCGAGATGTCTGTTGGACATCGGCCTCGCGGTTTAATTTAACTTCTTTTACGACCTCGGACTATGCCGACGTTTCGCCAAGAATGTAATGCACGAAACTGTTGATCTCTAATCCGTTGCTCTTTGCGTATTGACCAACGCTTTGCTTGTCGTCTTTGACGAATGGCTGATCCAACAAAACGCGCTCGGCAAAGAACTGCTTCAGGCGACCTTCGACCATCTTGTCGACAATCGCTTCGGGCTTGCCTTCTTTGAGAGCAAGATCGCGAAGTGCAATTCTTTCAGCGGCTACAATGGATGGGTCAAGTTCGCTGGAGGATAATGCCGCTGGACGCATCGCTGCAATGTGCATTGCAATGTCCTTGGCCGCTATGTCGTTGCTGCCCTTGAGCGACAGCAGAACACCCGCGACAGTGGTCGCATTGTGGCTGTAGCCACCGCTTGCACCATCCAACCGGACCATTCGGCCTAGATCGAATCGTTCACGAATACGATTGAACAACTCGTCGCGCTGTTCACCAACGGTCATCCCAGGTTTGGATGGCGAGGGCTGCTTGAGCAACTCATCGTGCGTCTTCGAGTCACTCTTTGCAAGTGCTTCTGCAAAATCGTTTGCCAGCTGAATGAATTCAGCATGACCAGCAACCGGTGCGCTTTCGCATTTCAGTTCAACCATCGCCCCAGCGCTCTTGTCGCTGCCCGCGAAAAGTCCGAATCGCCCGAACGCGGTTTCGCGATCAGCACGCTTTTCGCCAAGCTTGATCCCTTTTTCACGTAGGATCGCGATCGCCTTTTCTTCATCGCCACCACCCTCAACAAGAGCGGCTTTGCAATCCATCAGGGGCAAACCTGTTCGTTCTCGCAGTGCTTTGACTGCTGCAGCAGAGATTTCTGCCATTCTAAAACTCTCCTAAAAACAATAGTCAACCGAAAATATGTCTTGAAACTAAAGTGCATTCGAACCCAAATAAGGTTCGAATGCTCGGTACGAAGCTCACCGTGGCAAGCTATTCCAATATAGCAACACCCAAAAACAATTAGGCCATGTCTTCGGCTTTGGCAACCATCTCACTGGTTGGGTCCGGCAAATTGCCCATCGTCTTTAGCAATTCTGGGTTCTCTGCTTTGCCAGCCAAAACAGCGTCTGCTAATTGCTTCATAATCAAATCGATCGAACGAATACCGTCGTCGTTGCCAGGAATCGGCAAGTCGATTTGTGTTGGATCGCAATCGGTATCGATCAAGGCAACCGTGGTGATGCCCAACGACTTGGCTTCACGAACAGCATTCTTTTCCTTCTTAGGATCGACGATGACCAAGCACTCTGGCAGGCGATTTAAGGAACGCAGACCGTTAAGATTTCGGTAGATCTTGCGATACTCTCGATTCAAAGACGACTGCATCTTTTTCGAGTAGTCATTAATCTTTTCGCTGCTCATGATGACTTCGAGCTCTTCCAGTCGAACCATGCGGTCTCGAACGGTGCGGAAGTTTGTCAAAGCACCACCCAACCAACGCTCGCTAACAAACGGCATTCCGCACCGCGTTGCTTCTCGCTGAATGACCTCGGACGCTTGGCGTTTTGTGCCCACGAACAGAACGAGCGAACCACCATTGGCTACCTTGTTAAGGTACTTCTTGGCTCGCAACATACCGCGAAGCGTTTCGCGAATATCGATAATGTGAATCAGATTCTTACGCCCATAGATGTATGGTTCCATCTTGGGGTTCCAGCGGCTCACTCGGTGTCCGAAGTGCGCACCGGCTTCGATAAGTTTTGCTACGATCTCGTTGGCCATATGTTCTCCTCTGTTTATTTGCGTCCAAAGCAATGCTATCAATCGATTTGCCATCGATCACGCACAGGAGTCAAGGCGACTTGTCAGTCAGGCTTGGGTCCTTCTGCTTTTTCAGAACGCGGAATCCTTGAAGTACGAATCGTTTGTCGCTACCACATAGGCCGCAAAATACAAACGAAAACTCCTCAGGACCGGAAAGGGTACTGGTAAAGGGTGTTTGTCGTCAATCGAAAACACGAAATTAACAGGAATCTGGCATCGGACTAATAATTTCCAAACGGTTTTATTGCTTTTCAATGCCATTCCTACGCTTCAGCTAAGGAACTGTGCTGAAATAATATGTGGTTTTGCGAAACGTGAGATGGACTTCCAGTCCGTCTTTTTTCGGCCGGACTGGAAGTCCATCCTACGGCGTATTACGGAAACTACCCGAAATGCTCTTGAGTTTGCGGCGTCTTTTCGCGGAAACTGCCGTCCATATGGAATTTCTTTCCGGTTGCAGACAGCCGTTTACCACATGAGAACACAAACCAGCGATCTTGTTGCCATCGATCGACCGTTGCGTTGGGACCACCCGTTGGACCCGGAAATGCTAACGCGAGATCTTCAGTGGATGCTGGACCAGCCACCGTTCTCTCAAATGAATCCGGACGTCTTTCCGTCCCACAGTTCATTGGAAGGTGTCTTGAGGCACGACTGCCGCATCCTTCGGTACGAACCCGGTGACATCGTTATCCGAGAGGGGGATTACGGCGGTAGTGGTTACCTGGTCTTGAGAGGATCGGTTCGCGCGTTCCTCGAGGCGCTATGGCAACCGCGTGGCAAACCTTCCGACCCGAACCACTCCTTCACCTGGACGGAATGGCTCAAACAACGATTCAAACCCAGCTCCATCGCACCCGCGACCTTCCCGGAAAGCAATCGTCGCGAAGGTAGCCGCGACGGCAGCCAGACGGCTGCCGCCGACAAAAAGCGACCAATACCGCTTCAACAAGTTGAGACCGTCGACGGAAAGAGCCGAATCTTTCTCCAAGATATCAACGCCATCATTGATGGGTTCCAGTCTGAGCCCTTAGGTGTCGGTGAGATCTTTGGTGAGATGGCGGCCATCACACGCAGCCAACATCGCTATACGGTCGTCGCGAATACTCCAACGATCGTTTTAGAGATTCGATGGCAAGGTCTTCGTATCCTGCGTCGTGACAAAACGTTCCGCGACCATCTCGACGCTCGCTTTCGCGAAACCAGCTTGCAGACCCATCTTCGCGAAACTCCACTGCTTCGGTTCCTCGACGACGCCTCAATGGCTGACGTAATCGCCCAGACCAGTATTCAGTCTGTCGGTGAACGCGAATGGTTCTCTGAGTATCGCGACACACAGAAGCTGGACGTCCAAACTCAGATTGCAAGGGAACCTTTGATCGCGACCGAGGGGCATGCTGTCAAGGATCTGATACTGATCCGAGCGGGATTTGCGAGACTCAGTTTTGAGCAAGGGCGAGGACATCAAACCATTGCGTACCTCGGACGTGGGCATATCTTCGGACTGGCGGAGCTGTCACATCGATTTCGCAACCCGTCGGACAAACCGCTACCCTACCAAGAATCGTTGCGAGCCCTTGGATTTGTCGACATCCTGCGTATCCCCAGCGAACTGGTCTTAACGCAAATCCTACCCAAAATACGAAACTCAGAACTACCCAAACCGATTGCCAACCCTAGGTACGACGCGGGTGGACTCGTGGTCTCCAATACATTGCCTCAATCCCGATTAGGAAATGTTCAGTCGGCGGAAGAATCTCTTGCCAACCTTGAAACTTCATTATTGGAATTTCTAGTTGACGAGCGGCTAGTCAACGGCAAGCAAACCATGATAATTGACTTAGATCGATGTACGGGATGCGATGAGTGCGTGAAAGCATGCGCTTCGACTCACAACGGGACACCGCGATTTGTACGCAACGGTCCGGAGTTTGGACCGCTGCTTTTTGCCCATGCGTGCATGCACTGCGCGGACCCGGTGTGCATGATAGGCTGCCCAACTGGGGCCATCGCTCGCGACCAAGACACTGGGGTTATCTCGATCAACTCGCAAACCTGCATCGGCTGCAAAACCTGTGCGGATAGCTGCCCCTACAGCAACATCCTCATGATCCAAGTACACGATGAAAAAGGCCGAGCTGTCGTTGATCGCAAGACGCAACTCCCTATCTTGCAAGCATCAAAATGCGATATGTGCCACGAGTTAAAAACGGGCCCGTCATGCCAAAATGCTTGCCCGCACCAAGCGCTCGTTCGAATCGACACCAGTGAAACCAAAGCGTTGGCAAACTGGCTCAACAAGAGGGCCGGCTAGTGGATTCCAGGTTACAACCACAAGCTCGCTCGTTGCATGCTTTTGCATCCCTAAACTCTCGGGATCTTCGTAGATTATTTCCTGTCGTTACGGTGTTACTCGCATGGCTGATTTTGAAAAGTATGCGTAGTCAATCTGCAGCAAGCTTGCAGAACGAGGCCTTTGTCACTGGATATTCGCTTGCTTCCATTTGTGTCCTCTTGATGCTACTGGGCGTTAGAAAGCGAGTGCTTTCGCCTCAAATAGGGCGACTGGCCATTTGGCAACAAACACACCACTATCTCGGGCTGCTCAGCGTAGGGGCATATGCTCTCCACGCAAACGTGATCACAAGCGGTTGGTTGGAATCTGCGCTCGCCTTGAGCTTTTGGTCTATTGCGATCACAGGCTTCGTTAGTTGGTACGTTAACCACACGGCGCCCAAGTTACTGCGAGCTGCAGGCTCACAAATTTTGCGGCAGGACATTCCAGTGCGATCCAGGCTCGTTGCAAAACAAGCTCACGAACTCGCCCTTGCTTCTGCCGGTAAAAACGACACAGCCGCCCTAGCTGACCACTACCGAGTGCACGTAAGCAACTACTTTACGACGCGACGAAACTGGATTTACCGCATCAGCCCATCAGGTGGCAAACGACGGCGACTGCTCGCCGGTTTGGAAAACATTGATCGGTATCTCAGCGCAGAGGGGCGTGCCCAACGACGCGAAATGAGTTTGCTCGTTCAAGCAAGAGACGATCTCGATTTCCAATCCGCAATTCAGAATCGCATTCGCCTCTGGGCTTCCGCACACTCCTGGCTACTCGGCACCTTTCTGGTTTTGACGATCGCGCATGTGATCCTCGCTCATCAATTCACGAGCAGTTGGTAAGCATGCGATGAACCAGTATCGACTCCCTCGGCAGCCTTTCAAATGCGGAAATTCACCCACCGGTGAATCATGTCCTGTCGGTCCTGTTCATGGCCGATGCACATTACGTCAATCCGATCCAGCGGGAAAAGAATGCCGGCCATTGCGGACCCTCATCTGGTGGAGCCGTTCGATTCAAGTTTGCGCCACACTCATCGCGTTGATAGGTGTAAGCCTAGCCTGGAGCAATTTCAGTGGGAAGCAATCGCTGGCACCCGGACCTCTGTCGAGCGCCCACGCCCAGCTCCTCGTTGCCGCCCATCATGGCTACAACAGTGAACTCGCAATCCCAGCTGAAAGCCGCTGCGCTTCATGCCACCCTGGTAACGAAACCAAAACGGCAAAGCTCAAACAATCCGATCTTTGTTTGAAGTGCCATATACAGGAGATGCCCGACGCGGTGCATGGCTCGCCGCACGATCTACACGGCAAATCGCTCGAGGAACTCGTTGCCAACGGCGATCGCCCCAACACCCAATCGACTTGGGCCAAATTAGTCAGCCGATCGCCTATCGATTGGCAAAACCAATCCTCGGAATGCAGCCAGTGCCATCGCGAGCACCAAGGTTCAGCACAGAATCTAAATGAAATGACATCGGAGAGATGCCAAGCCTGCCATCGCAACGCATTCCATTCTTTTTCGTCCGACCATCCTGAGTTCAAAGACTATCCTTACGGTCGGACTACGAACATCGAGTTCGATCACGTTAAGCACCGCGACTTGCACTTCTCAAAAAAGGCCGCCACGTTTGATTGCAAAACGTGCCACATTCAATCGGATCAAGTGGGAGTGGTTGGTCAGGTTTTTAGAAGCGTCGCGTTTGAACAAGCGTGCGCCTCATGTCACACCCAGCCGATCAAGTCAGAAATTCAAGATGGTTTGATTGTGCTGCAGATCCCAAGCATCAATCGCAAGGAAATGAAAAGCTTTGGTTCCGACATCCTAGGATGGCCGATGCAAGCTAGCTTACTCACGGACGGCGTTGTCCCACCCATCATGCGAATGCTCATTGAGTCCGAACCGGGCGGCGTCGAACTCCTTAGCGAACTGCCGGTCTCGGGTAGACTCGTCGAATTGGACGTAGCGGACCCGCAAGGCCGGGCAACACTGCTAAAGCTATCCGACATGACAAAGCAACTGATGCAGAAGTTAGCCAACGAGGGCCAGCCAGGCTTTCGCTCCGCTGTGGAAAACCTGCTTTCTAAGTCTGGGACTTTGGCCTCCGCTTTGCCCTCCAATTCGAAAGCACTCCCAAATGCTTGGCTGGACCGATTTGCCAGCGGTATCCCTCCCGACTTGTTCCGAGCAGCTTGGGACGAGTGGTTTGACAAAGCGAATACGCCAACCGCTTTGGGACAAAATATGCCCAATCGAATGCCCTCCATCCGAGTGTCAGGCAAAAGCTCAGGTGACGAAGACGATTTACTGACAGGCAATGAAGAATCGCTCTTGAATCCAACAGACAACAGTCTTCTAAGCAACGACCCAAAGAGCCTCATGGCACCGGAAGGAAAAGGTGTCTTCAAGTCGGAACGATTCAAAGATTCTCGCGCCTGGGATCAACTCGCATTCGGAGGCTGGATGATCGATCGACAACGGATGGCCATCGTTTATGTGCCTATTGGACATGCCGACCCGTGGCTTTCGAGATGGATTGAACTCGAGGAACTTCGTCAAACCCAATCGCCCAATCACAGGATTTTTCTGGCACAGCAGTGTCGGCAATGCCACGCTTTATCCTCCCTCAATCGCTCGGACGAATCCGAAGTGAGCGGCAGGGCGCTAGCCGCCGGTTCTTCTATAATCAAAAAACAACCGGCGGCTAGCGCCTTGCCGCTCATTAAATCAGACGAGCCCCTCGCACAACGCAATTGGAGCGTAGCGTTTCGCAAGGCAAATCAAAGCTCGTTTAGTCAACAATGGCCCTCCGAGGAACGCGAGAATGCCTGCTGGAAATCCGAAAAGAGAGCGGCAAACCTTCGCCAAATCACGAAATTCGATCACACACCGCATCTAACACTTCCTAAACTAAGTGATTGTCAATCATGCCATCAGCTGAATCCAAACAACACGCTTGCCTCGCGCCAAACGGAATTCTCACCCATGCAAAAATCACAATGCACGGACTGCCATCAAAAGAATGCGGCGGGCGAGTCTTGCACCCAGTGTCATGACTACCATGTCGGGATCAAGGGCTGGATCGAGGGCCGTCCAGCTCGCCCTTAATCCAGAAGCGATCATAATCTAGGAACAACCGTTTTTCATTTAGCCATTCTTTCGACACCATGCCAGCACAGCTTGAATTCACCGATTGCCTTGGATGTGGCAAAAGAGTTGCGACGACTGCGCCCGTTTGCAGACACTGCAATACCAGCCGAACGACTTCCAACATGAAAAAAGCGACGCTGGTGGATGATTCGGAACGCGACTCGGAATCACACGCCGCTCTCGGTCTAGGTGGCTACGGAAACGACGATCTGGACGAGGTGCCGGAGACTGCAAGCAAAAAGAAAAACCTCTGGTGGTACGTCGCCTTAGTTCTGTTGATATTCTTCGCACTCGGTGCGTTGTTCCCCAGGATATTCTGAAGTTCAGCACACTTCTTGACTTTGCTCGACCCCCATGGCCTTTGAGGCCGTCTCGCTTTGTGATCGCTAGCAAAGCCAGGTACCGGGTGGCACGCCCAGAGCATTAGCGATGGGCGTAGGGATCTTGGCAAATAAAACTAGCGCCATAACTCGGAAATAATTACGCACTACAGCGAGACCTTCTGTTCTATTGCACCATTCCGAGTCCTTATCTCGTTTTAGAGTCGCGATGCTTCATGGCTCTCCTCCGACCCTGTGTCGGTGGTAGCAAGACTGGCAAGCTAACGCTCTCTATTGCAATCGTACGGTTTGCCCTCCTCCGACCCTGCGTCGGTGGAGGCGCGATTCACGTTCAATCGCGACTAAATCGAAGCCCACACCGACCAGGGTCGGTGTAGGGCAATCGATTCGAGATTTTGCCATGTCTGTAGCCGAACAGTTGTTGCTCCACCGACCAGGGTCTGTGGAAGCTTTCGGGCCTGAAGTCTTGTTTTGGTAGCCACTCAATTGTGAGTTGCGGCACTATAGACTCACACGCCCTTCGTGCCTCAGGGGCGTGCCACCCCGGATCGAAAGCCTTTGATTTGATTGGCCCGAAAGTGAGACGGCCTCCAAGCTTACGGGGGTCCAAAAAGTTGTGGGGTATAAAGAGGCTGGAAGCCTCTCCCAATTCCTTAACTTGATCCTAGAATGTCTAACGTGTGCTGTATATCTGCCGGCAAGGGGGCTTCGAAAATCATGCGATCACCGGTCTTGGGGTGATCAAATTCGAGTTTAGCGGCGTGTAATGCATGTCGGGCTAAAACAACATCCGCATCCGTGGCCAACGGTGGCAAACCGCGCACTTGCCGTCGTTGCAACTGACCTCGCAGCACACTCGCGTGGCCACCATAGAGGCGATCGCACAGGACGGGGCAACCAATGTGGGCCATGTGCAATCGAATTTGGTGGGTTCTGCCTGTTTTCGGCTCCAACTTGAGAAAGGCGTATCCTGGAAATCGCTTTACGACCTCAAAAAAAGTCTCAGCGTCTCGGCTAGAATGATGCCCGGCTCGAATTGCCATCTTGTCCCGCTGATAGGGATGGTTGCCAATCGGCTGAATGATCCGATCGCGTTCTCGGTCTAGTGTCCCGGCAACGATTGCCATGTAGGTCTTTTTGACTTCGCGGGACTCAAACTGTGCACACAATTTGAAATGCACTTCGTTGGTCTTGGCAATTACGATGACTCCACTCGTGTCGCGGTCAAGTCGATGGACAATGCCGGGGCGTGTTGGACCACCGGCATCACTAAGTTGTTGAAAGTGATATGCAAGTGCGGCAGTTAAAGTCCCCGACCAATGGCCTTTGGCTGGATGAACCACCATGCCGGGAAACTTATTTATGATGACAAGGTAATCGTCCTCGAAAATGATATCGAGCGGGATATTCTCTGGAATTGGCCCTTCTCTGGGGGGTGGCGGCAAGAGATTCACGGTGATCTTTTGGCCGGAAAATACTTTGAATGCAGGCTTGACCGGCTTGCCGTTCACGCAGACCTTGTCTTCCATCACAATCCGGCGTAGGAACACACGGCTGTAGCTATCCAGCAGCAGTGCCAGAACCAGGTCCACACGTTTTCCAGCGTACTCGTCGGTGACGGAAAACTCAAAGTTGCGATGCTCTGAACTGGAGTCTTGTAGCTCAAGCACTTCTCCCTCGGCCGGAAGAGGTTCGGTTTCGTCTAGTGGAAGATTGTCTATCGAATCTGCGTTAGCCATTGACCTGTGTCATTTCTAGAATTGGAAACGCAGAAGAGCTGAAGTTTAAGATTGCGACTTCTTTTCTGCTGGAACATCATCTGCTTTCGGCACGTCGACCTTAGACGGGTCCGAGTTGGTAGGAGTGTCTGTGTTGGCCGGCGGTAATACTATCGGTGAATTAGCGGGAACTGGTGTTGTCGACGGCTCGGCAGATGTTGGTATTACGACGGGCGTTTCAGCCTCGGGCGTTACCGGTGCTGTTGGCGGTGCTGTTATCTCCGGGAATGCTATGTCGGGCATCGCGGGCACGGGAGTCGACATGGAGGGACTGACGTTTAAGATAGGGGCTGACTTCGGTCTCAATTTATACCAAGTGTAGAATTCTTCTCCCGCTTTGCTTTCCAGCCAACCGACTCGCTTGGTTACCTCGGCGATCAACTCTGTTCCCATGGTTTTGTTGGCAATGACTTTCCGATAGGCCGAGAGAGCCTTTTCGCTTTCGCCCATTCCCTCGAACGCCTGCGCCAAACCATAATTTGCACGTCCCATCAGAAATGGGTCACTGCTTTTTTCGGACACGGCTTGGTATTCCGCAACTGCCTCTTTATAGAAAGTTTCAGCGAGATCGCGATCGTTATAAATCTTTTCTAACGCTTTCGACATATTGGCGTCTGCAGTGGTCTGCTTTGCCCAAAGTCCCGCAGTCGTTGAACCGAAATCGGCTGAAATCGCGGTCAAATCGGCGGTGTCCGTGTCGGCAAAGTAGAGGGCCGTCCAGCCCTTGGCCGCTTCTTTTTCCTTGATGGAAGTGAAAAAGCCGTATGAGAGCAAGCCCAACACGGCGACTGCTGTGACAGCCAATATTGCAGGCATTGCCTTTTTGAGTTTGATTGCGATCTGTTCAATCTTATCGGCAAGCAGATTCGACTCTTGTATCTGTTTTCGTTCGCTTTTCATGGCTTCGTGCGTCAAAAGACCAGCTGTTATCGTAATGGGAAAGCGGCCAAGTATAGGCCTGACGTTCCATTTCCTCAATAGTGTTCTTGCTTTGTTAATTGCCGGACCCAGGGTGACAAGAATGGCTTCGCCTGCCATGATCATGGATCAGAACCATTAATCCTCCATTTTCACCAACCCGTTTGAGGCAATCCATGACCCCTCCCGTCATGCGCGCTTTGAAGGTTATCTCGATTCAAGCCTGTCCGTTCGTTTCAATATGGACTGACCGCGAATCGATGCTTTCCGCCAGTCGAACT
>Ga0105046_10017535_pt1 | contig 10948 bp, 4 predicted proteins | sample MAT03_FD_78385 | JGI IMG/M metagenome (GOLD analysis project Ga0105046, IMG submission 78385) | Freshwater microbial communities from Lake Fryxell liftoff mats and glacier meltwater in Antarctica - MAT-03 (megahit assembly) | ecosystem: Environmental > Aquatic > Freshwater > Ice > Liftoff...
CCCGGCACGCCGGAAGCGGCCGACTTCGTTAACAAGTGGCTGACATGGGGTGCCGGCCCGCGTGCCTCGATGAACCTGATCCTGGCTGCCAAAGCGCATGCGATTCTTCGCGGCAGCAATCACGTATCAGGTGATGACGTGGTCGCCGTGGCTACGCCGATCCTGCGGCACCGCCTGATCCTGAACTTTGCCGCCCAAAGCGAAGGAATCACGATCGAGGATATCATCAAACAACTGGTGAAGAGCGCGGCGAAGCAGTTCCAGGCGGCGTGATCCTGATCGCCGCTTGGGGTTTCGCCCTCAAACACCTCGACAAGGAACTACGTTGTTCCGCGAGTTTTTCCTGATCGTGGCTGGGTGAATGCTTGGAGCCGTACTCGGGTGTGGGTTCGGCTTTCTAATCGGGCTGCTTTCGCCTGAGTTCATCGCCATGCTGGCTCATCCTCATCCGTTAGATCAGGAAGAGCGCTTTGTTTGGGCAATCGGCCTGATCTGCGGCCTCTTGATCGGAACGGCGACGATGATTGCCGCCCGTTTCATTACTGCTTTGCGGACGCTCCGGACCCGGTCGAAATCGAACTAAAAACGCTGCAATAGGTTCTTCATGGCCGTTTATCTCCGCCCCAGCGTCCTCTCCAAAGCCGAAGCGCTCGGTCTCAAGGCGCGCATGATCGTTGAAGGAATGCGCGTCGGCGATCACAAGTCGCCGTTTCGCGGATTTTCCGTCGAGTTCGTGCAGCACCGCGAGTACACGCCGGGCGACGACATCCGCCACATCGATTGGAAAGGCTACGGCCGATCCGAGCGGTACACGATCAAGCAGTATGAGCAGGAAACGAACTTCCTCGCTCATATCCTGCTCGATGGCTCGAAGTCGATGATGTACGGCGAGGGAGATGAGAACAAACTCGAATACGCCAAGCTGCTGACCGCAACGCTGTCGTACATGATCGTCCGCCAGCGCGACATGGTCAGCTTGAATATCTTCGATTCCCGCTTCCGCGCGCAGCTTCCGGCCAGCGGGCAGATGGGGCACATCAACACGATCGTTCATACCCTCGAAGCGACCAAGCCGGCCGAGAAAACGAGCATCGGCCCGCTGCTTGAACTGGCGGCCGAGTTGTTCCGTCGTCGCGGCATGGTCTTCATCATCTCCGATTGCTTCGATGAAGTCGAGCCATTCGTGAAGGGCTTGCACCATCTGCGCTTCCAGGGGCACGATGTCACGGTCTTCCACATCATGCACCACGATGAACTCGAGTTCCCGTTCACCGGCAACATCAAATTCGATGGCATTGAAGAATTCGAAGAGATCAAGACACGGCCGCATCTGATCCGCCCCAACTACGTGCGCGTGGTGAAATCGTACCTGGAAGAGTTGCGGCGGGCCTGCGATTCATGCAATGTCGAGTATGTGCTGATGGATACCTCGCGCCCTCTTGAAGTGCCGCTGAGCGAGTATCTGGTCCGTCGGCTGCAGTTGGGTCGCCGTTGATGAGGAATCGATAACTGTCAATTCTCAATCAGACGATCGAGAACTTGCGTCAGGTATAATTTGATGACTTTCCTGAATCCATGGATGCTGGCCGGTGCCGCGACTGCCGCGATTCCCATCGCGCTGCATTTCTTCTATCGTGCACATTACAAGCCGTTGCCCTGGGCGGCGATGAAGTTCCTGCGCCTGGCCATCGAGCAGACATCGCGCCGGCTGCGTTTCCAGGAGCTTGTGCTGCTGATTCTGCGCATCCTTGTCTGTGTCATTCTCGCACTTGCATTGGCCCGTCCCGCGGCCGAGTCACTTTCGGTCAGCGGCGGCCGCGGCGAGAGCGTCGACGCGGTCATCATCATGGACACGTCGTTCAGTATGGAAGCCCCGGTTACCGATACCGCAACCCGGCTTGATCGGGCGAAGGAAGCCGCGCTGAAGGTCATCGACAATCTGCCGCCCAGCTCCACGGTGCAGATCATCTCGTGCGCGAGCGGTGCGACGAATCTCGGTCCGCGCTCGCCGAGCAATCTGGACCAGGCGCGCTACATCGTCAAGAATCTGAAGACCGGCAGTCTGTCGACCGACTATCTGGCCGGGTTCACGGCAGCGGTCGAAGCATTCTCGACCACGACCGGCGGCAGCCGCGAAGTCTACCTCATCGGCGATATGCAACGGGCCGGCTGGGAGAAGCAGTCTTCCGCAGTGCGGTCGAAGGCCGATGAGATCCGCAATCAGGCGAGTCTGTACCTGGTACGTGTCGGCGAGGACAAAATCGCCAATGTCGCCATCGCGGGCATCCTGCCGCAGACAGAGATTCCACACGTCAATTCGCAAGTGGCCTTCACCGTCCTGTTGCGCAACAGCGGTACTGTCCCGGTCGAGAACCTGAATGTCTCACTGAATGTGGAAGGTCAGGAGAAGTTCCAGAACGATTCAGCCGCGGTCGCCCGTGTCGATCCGGGCGAAACCAAGGCGGTGACGATTGCCGGCAAGTTCGACAAATCCGGGTGGAAGCTGCTGACCGCACGGATCAACGATGACAGCGACGACACAAAGTCCCGCCGCAACCGCGATGACCTGGCGCAGGACAATACCTTCCGATTGATGTTGCGGGTGCACGAGAAGATCCGCGTGCTGGTGGTTGATGGCTCGTACAACGCGGCAGAGCCCAGCAAGTCCGGCTCGTTCTATCTGGCCAACGCACTCCTGCCGATCCCGGCCGATGCGCGCGATGAGTACCACGTCAAGGCGACGGTCGTCCGCCCCGAGAATACGGGTGACGACACGTTGGCGGAGCAGGACATCTGTTTCCTGGCGAACGTGGCCGTGGAACAACTTGATCCGCGCTTTGTCACGAAGCTCGATGAGCATGTCCGTTCGGGCAAAAGCCTATTCATTTCGTCGGGCACGAATGTCATTCCCGCGGAGTACAATCGGCTGCTGGGCAAGCTGCTGCCCGCGCCGCTTGTTGAAGGGCCGGCGTTCCGAACGCCGGAGGACGTGCTGGCCCAACCGAGCCTGACTTCGGTTGACCGGTACTCGTTTCTCTCTCAAATGCTCGACAAGGATGACCACCCGCTGCGCACGCTGGCCGCCGGCCTGACGGCACGAATCACGGCAGTGGCCGACCCGCGTGATGCGACCGGCAAGGGCAACCTGGGCCGGGTGCTGATGCGGTTCGATAACGACATGCCGCTGCTGCTAAGCCGAAGCGTCGGCATCGGCGAAGTGATGTTTCTGACTACTTCGGCCGACGTCACATGGAGCGTGCTGTGTACGGTGCCCGCGTTTCCACCGTTCATCAACGGCTGTGTATCCCACATGAATATGCGGAATGCGACTACCTACAATCGCACCGCCGGTGAAGTGATCCGCTGGACGCCGCAGGACAACTCCCGCGAATACTATGTCGAGCCACCCGAAGGCGAACGGGTATTCCTCGGCAAGCCCAAAGAAGGTGACGACCGCCTGCCGCCGTTTGATACCACGAATGCCGGCGTTTACCGAATTACCCCGTCGGGCGGCTCCGAGGAACTGACCGATCGCCTGATCTTCAACCCCGATCTGGCCGAGAGCGAAAACCTCGACAATCTTACAGACGAACAGATCGACAATGTGCTCGATTTCAAGCCGGTCCACCTGGAAACTGGCTGGGACGGGTCGACGTTCACCGGCACCGAGCGATCGCGCAAGGAATGGACGATCTGGGTGCTGGTCGCACTGCTGTTCTTCGCTCTGGGTGAAACGCTGTTTGCATGGTACTGCGGTCGGTCGTGGTAGAATGATGGTCGCTTGATTTGATTGGTACCGGGTAACGTTATGCTTGATTCCCTGACTCATGCGCTGCTGGCCGACCTGGTTTTCCGGGGCAGTCTGTCGCCGTGGATCGCCTATCCGCTGATGGTGCTTGCCGTCGCAGCCGTGCTGGCAGTCTACTTCCGCGAATCGATGAAACTCAGCCCTGCAGTGCGCTTCGCCATGGCGCTGATGCGCGGCTTGGCCCTCGTCGCCATCATCTTTCTGCTGCGCAAGCCGGTTATCATCAGCGAGGATTCGGCCACGAAACCCCGGCCCGTCGTCATCCTGGCCGACAACACGCAAAGCATGACACAGCGCGACCCGCGTTCCGACAATGCCGACCTGCTGCGTGCCGGGATTGCACTGAACATTCTGCCGCCCGATCACGGCCCGGAGTTGTCGTCGAACGAGATCTTCGAGATCACCGCGAAGTTCCGGGAGATGAACCCGCCGGCCGGGGCGGACGAACAGGCAGGCCCGCCGAGCCGTGCGGAACTCCTTGAGGGCGTCTTCCAGAACCCCCGGCTGAACCTGCGTGACGAACTCGCGAAGAAGGGCCCGCTGCAGGAGTATCTGTTCGGCGCGCAATTGCACAGTGCCGGCAGCGGTTGGGAAAAAAGCCTTCCGGCGAACGAGAAGACGACGGCACTCCTGTATTCGATTCAGGAAGTGCTGAAGCGGGACGAAAACGAACTGCCCACGGCAATCGTGATCGCGACCGATGGGATTGACAACGATCGCAAGCATCGTCTGCCGTGGGAAGATGTTGCCCGCGAAGCCAAGCGACTGCAGGTTCCATTGCACATCTATGGTGTGGGCAGCAACGGGACGCAACTGCTGCAACTGCGCAACCTCGAGTCGAACCCCCGCGATACGCTGCTTGTCGACAGTGCCGTCAGCGTCACATTCCAGTGGACATGCCGGGGGATCACCACCGGAGACGTCGACCTGAACCTGCGCCTGGGCAACCGCGTGGTCGCCACCCGGACGGTGAAGGTGAAGGAAGGCGAAAACATCACCGAGACGCTGACGTTCGTGCCGAAGAAGGAGGATGTTGCCGCCGGGCGAGTCGATCTCGAAGGGACGATCACGCTGACGCGGAACGACCAGAAGCAGGCGACCGACAAGATCACGTTGCCTATTCGCGTCGCCGAGAGCAAAGTAAGGGTCCTGTACGTTGAAAGTTCGCCTCGCTGGGAGTTCAAGTTCCTGATGCGGGTGCTGCAGCGCGACAAGGTTGTGGTGCCAAGCTTCGTGCTGGTCAGTGGCGACGACAAGACGCTGAAGGCCGGTCCGCCGTTTCTGCCGCAGTATCCGAAGACTCGCAAGGAACTGTTCGCCTACGACATGCTGATCATCGGCGATGTCGACTCGAAGTTCTTTACCAACGAACAGTTGAAGTGGATCAGCGAGTTCGTGGAAGAAGGCGGCGGCCTGATCATGATCGCGGGACGGAGTTACAACCCGTCAAGTTACCTGGGCACGCCGCTGGCGAACATCATGCCCGTCGAGTTCGAAGCGAAGACATTCCCGGTGGATGACAACAAACGCCCGGTCGAGTACCAGCCGAAGCTCAGCGCGCTGGGCCGGCAGGAAACGCTGATGTCGATGGCCGATTTGCCCGAAGAGAACCAGCAGGTCTGGTCCAAGTTCCCCGGTTGGTACTGGTTCTACCCGGTGACGAAAATCAAGCCGGCCGCCCAGGTGCTGCTCGAGCATCCGAAGGAAACATTCAGCGATCCCACACCGGACGAAAAAGACCGCAAACGGCCGATGCCACTGATCGCCCGGCAATACTACAGCCGGGGTCTGGTGATGTTTGTCGGCAGCGACGAAACCTGGCGCTGGCGGTTCAACGAGGCGGACAAATACTTCGGCCGGTTCTGGGGCCAGGCGATCTATCAGGTCGGCCTGCCGCACGTGATGGGGAACAAGTCGCAATTGATCGCCGGCGGCGAGTTCACACGCGGTAAACCGACACGCGTCTACGCCCGGCTGTTCACGCAGGACTTCAAGCCGCTCGAACAGAACCGTGTGGACGGCACGCTCGAACGGGTGGACGGCGCGGGCAACGACGTACCCGAGCGATTGTCGTTTGAACCGGTGAAAGGCCAACCCGGCCTCTATGTGGCCACCATCACGAAAGACAACCCGGGTGACTACAACTTGAAGGTTTCTGCTTCGGGTTCGTCCGACTCGGCCTTGCTGCCCGTGCGTGTCACCGTCCCGAACGATGACGAAATGGCCCCCGGCAACCTGAACGAGAAGTTGCTGCGCGATCTGACCGATGCGGTCCCCGGCAGCGCGTTCTACCGTGAAACTGAATTGAAGGACCTGGCCGGCGCGATCTCGGCCAGGACGGTCAATCTGAATCCTCCGCCGCGCAAGGAAACGCTGCTGTGGACGCGCTGGTGGGTGCTGGCGACAATCGTCGGCCTGTTGACTGTCGAATGGCTGATCCGCAAGTTTGTGAACCTGAGTTGATCAACGGATGAATCCGCGACCATGACGCCAATCTCACTGCCGAAAACCGGGCTTGCCAAACTCAGCGCGCTGCGGGCACGCGAACGTCTGTTCCTCGTCTTCTGGGGGGCGGTGCGCTGGCTCGCGCTGACGGCGACACTGTTCCTCGTCGCTGTCCTCGTCGACTTCAATGTCGACAAGGATTACGACACGCCGATCTGGTTGCGCACATCAATGACGATTGTGCAGATCATCGCCGCGGCAATCGCATTCTACTATTGGGTGTTTCGGCCGCTGGTCACCGGCCCATCGCTGATCGGGATGGCCCGCCGGGTGGAAACGAACATCCCGGAATTCGACCATCGTCTCATCACGTCGATCCAGTTGACGCAGAACGACGCGCAGACCAGTGGTATGTCGCCGCAGTTGATTCGCAATGTCACGACCGAATCGGAAGAGATCGCGGGTCGGCATTCGATCGTCAACCTGGCCGACTCGCGCCGGCTGAAGTGGGGCTTGGGCCTGCTGGCGTGGCCGTTGGGTGCCTTGGCGATACTCCTGATCGCATTCGGGCCGGGACTGCTGGGCATCCTGCTGCAGCGGCAACTGTTCGCGAACGTCGAAATCCCTCGCGATGTCCGCCTGACCGTGGCCACGAAGAAGAACCCCTGGCCCGCGGGAGATGAAGTTGTGGTCCGCTACGACGTGACCAGCAGGGAAGGAAAGCTCGACAAGGAGATGAAGGGCGTCGTCACCTATGTCGGCGACGAGACGAAGAAATCGCAGACGTGCGATCTGGTCTGGGACGATCAGACGGAATTCGCCCCCGACCGCGCGATCTTCAAGGCGAAGGTGCCGCACTCATCGATCGGCTTCACCTATCGCGCCCGGCTGGGCGATGGACGTACCGGCGGGTCGGACCATGTGACCTTCGAACCGCGTCCGCAGGTGTCGATCGACAAGGTGTCGGTGCAGGCTCCATCCTATATCCCGGATCGGCCTGTTCGGGTCCTTGCCGGCAAGAACATCAAGGCGGATGAAGGATCGCGCGGCAAAGTACGGATCGTCGTTCAAAAACCGGTCATCGATGCGAACTTGAAGTTGTACGAGTTGAACGAACAGGGCAAGGAAGTCGAATCCGAGAACATGCCGATGACGCTGCTGCCGCCGGAAACGATCAGCGACAAGGGACGGCAAGTGACAGTCTACCCGGCCGAGTCGGCGTTCTTCGACCTGCGCCCCCGTCGCAACGGCCGCTACGTGGCGTATCGGGTCAGTGCCCGCGACGAGAATAACTTTGACAGCGCGGACAACCCTCGCGGTTCAATCGAGATCACGCAGCCGCCTGAGCCGACCGTGCGGTTGATGGAGGAACGCTTCAACCGTCCCGGCGAAGAGGCGTCGGCCGATGACTTCTTCCTGACGGGGCTGCCGGTGCCGCTGGGCCGCAGCATTCGTGTGGAATACTACTTCCGATCCAAGGTCGGTGCCCGCGAGAAAGGCCCCGGCCCGGGCGGAACGCTGCTTTACCCCGCCTACTTCGTCTACCGGATCAATGATGAAGCGGACGAGACATCGAGCGCCCCCCGATGGACGCGCCTGCCGTTGACCGAGGTGCCCGAAACCGATGAATCAGGTCCGTACAACGTGGCCGAGGCGCACTTCGCGAACCTCGACTTCCAGAAGCGGGTGCTGAAGGATCGCATCGAGTTCACGGCGAAGCTTGCGATGGAACCGGGCGGAATCTCCCGGACCGAAGGTGGCGGTATCTTCGACTTCGAAACCGAAACGCTTCGCAAGAAGGGGCCGGACGGGACGATGATCCCGCTGGAAGCAGGTGATCGGATCGAGTTCTACATCGAAGTGTTCGACCGCGACCCGACCCCCGGGCGACCACCCGGAATCTCGCAGCCACGGACCAAAGAGCTGCAGACGGCGAAAGTCGTGATCGAACGGACCAACAGCATCCTCGAAAGCGACCAGAAGATCCGCGACCTGCAGGATAAACAGCAGGGCGTGTTCAAACGCCCCCAACCGTAACGGTTGCCGGCGGTACCTGCGGGGGAATCGGGTGTTGAATCAGTCGATGGCCCGTCTGACTGATGAGACGGTTTTCATGAATTGTCGATTGCATTTGTCAAACGGATGCTGGATAGTATCGGGATTGTCGACGACTCTCCCGCCGAGCTTTACCTGCCAGCCAAACCCATCGGGTGCCCATGCCCGGTGTCAATCATGTTGAAGGAGTTCTCATGACTTCCGGACTTCGTTCCCTTGTGTACGGATGCTGTTTCTTTCTGCTCTCGGGCAGCATCTGGTTCGTGACGGTCGGTGCCCAGGAAGCCCGGCAGGTTGCAACGACCGGTGTCGGCCAGAAGGCGAACGAGCAACGCCGGATTCAGGAAGAGACCGCCAAGACGGCCCGCCAGATCGGCACCGTGTTGCGAATGATCTCCTACTACCAGATCGACAACGCGACCGAGCAGAAAATGCTCGACGAGACCGCCACGAAACTGCGCGGCCTCAGCCGCGACGAAATGGCCGCCGTGCTGGCCCACCTCGACGCGGCCGTGAAGGCCCCCGACATCACCACCGCCAACGACCAGGAATACAAGGCCTGGATGAAAAACCGTGATGTGATCACCAAGCTGAAAGGCCTGCTGAACCGCTTCGACCTGATCAAGACGCTCGACGTCGCCGCTGCCCGGATGGAGCGAGCCTCACGCAGCCAGTTCGACCTCAAGCTCGATTCGGAGACGACCGCGCAGGCGATCAAGGACCGCCGCTACAGCCCACGCCGAGGCCCGGTGGACGATGTGCTGGACCAGTCGGACCGGCAGACTGAAGTCAATCGCGATGTGGAGAACATCTTCGCCCAGTTGAACGTGCTCGAAAAAGAACTGAGCGAAGAACAGCGCGAACGGCTCGCCAAGGCGAACGCCCTGTCGCGCGGCAAGCAGATCCAATCGTGGTCGCGCGAAGTCGGCGAGCAGTTGAAGCAGTCGAATGCCGCACAGGCCGGACCGGTTCAGGAAAAGATCTCCAACGAACTGCTGGAACTGTCACATGCCCTGCGTACGCCACGGGTGCTACTCGACACGCTGAACGATGCGAAGCAGAAGCTGGATACGGCCATCAAAAACCAGGAAGAGATCAAGAACGAAACGGCCAAGCCCCCCGAGAATCGCAAGGCCCAGGTCGGCATCGACGGCAAGATTCAGCATGCTCGCGAAATGGCCACCAAGCAGTCGAAGAACGAGTTTGAAACACGCGACGTCCGCAACCTGCTGAAGGACAATGCCAAGGAAATCGCGGAGAAGGTCAAGCCGGCCGAGGAAGCGATGAAGAAGGCCGTGGAAGACCTGCGGCAGACGACCACCGACTTCAGTAAGCCCCTCGAAAAGCAGGAAAAGGCCGTCGAAGCGCTGAAAGAGGCCCGCAAGGCGGTCGACGAATTGATCAAGCGCGAGATCGAAAAGAAGGAAGACCCGCTGGCCGCCGTCAAGGACGCCGCCGCGAAGGTGGAAGAACTGATCAAAGACCAGCAGAAGGCCAAGGAAGCCACCGAGGCCGCCAAAAAGGACAACAAGGACGAAAAGCTGCCGGTGATCGCCAAGGACCAGAAGGAACTGACGAAGCGCACCGAAGCGATCAAGAACGCGCCGCTGCCGGACAAGCCGGAAGTGAAGAAGGCCCTCGACGATGCGGTCAAGGCGATGGAAAAGGCAACGAAGGACCTCGACACGAAGAAGGCGCCGGAAGCCGTCAAGAACCAGGACGACGCAATCAAGGACCTGCAGGCGGCCAAGAAGGCTCTCGATGACCAGGCAGCCGCCATTCAGGAACGCAGGGACGAGATTGCCGCGCTGATGGAAGCCGAGAAGAAACTCGGCGAGTTGGCCAAGCAGCAGGGCGAAATCGCCAAGAAGGCCGATATGGACGGCCAGAAGGCGAAGACCGAAAACGCCCCGATGCTGGCGAAGGAGCAGGCTGAAATCAAGCCGCAGGCCAAAGAGGTCGGCGACATGATCAAGGATCTGGCACCTGAAGCCGCGAAGAAGATCGACGAAGCGGGCGACAAGGCCGACATGGCCAAGAAGAACCTCGACGACAAGCAACTGCCGCCGGCCGCGAAGGAAGGCGATCAGGCCAAGATGAAGCTGGAAGAGGCTCGCGCCGAAGTGGCGAAGAAGCTTGATGAGAAGAAGGCGATGGAAGCCATCGACCAGCAGGCGCTGAACCCGAACAAGGTCGACCCGCAGAACGCCGCCCAACAGTTGGAGAAGGCGCTCGAACAGGCGATGCAGGCTGAAATGCAGGCAATGATGGCTGCCGCGCAACTCGGTATGCAGCCGATGATGATGGGCGACCCGATGATGATGAATCCTGCTGCTGACCTGCAGAAATTGCAGCAGCAGGTGGCCGAGAAGGCCAAGGAACTGATGCAGCCCGAAGCCCAGAAGGCCGCCGAGATGGCCGCCCAGGCGATCATGATGGGTGAACTGCAAAAGGCCGTCGAGAACCAGCAGAAGGCACAGGAAGCCCTGCAGCCGATGATGGGACAGCCGATGGCCAAAATGGGCGAGCCGATGATGGGACAGCCGATGGCCAAAATGGGCGAGCCGATGATGGGACAGCCGATGGCCAAAATGGGCGAGCCGATGATGGGACAGCCGATGGCCAAAATGGGTGAGCCGA
>Ga0105046_10017536_pt1 | contig 10947 bp, 7 predicted proteins | sample MAT03_FD_78385 | JGI IMG/M metagenome (GOLD analysis project Ga0105046, IMG submission 78385) | Freshwater microbial communities from Lake Fryxell liftoff mats and glacier meltwater in Antarctica - MAT-03 (megahit assembly) | ecosystem: Environmental > Aquatic > Freshwater > Ice > Liftoff...
CGCTGAAAACCTTTAAGGGTTAACTTCCAACTTCGCCAGCAGCGCCGCGCCCATCACGGCTGAGAACTTCGGCGCGGGCGGGGCGTCTAGGGTGAGCAGACGGCAGACGGCGGTTTGTAAGGGGGTCTCGGATTGTAAGAGGCCGCCGCCGAACGCAACATTCCCGGCGGGGATGTTCAGGAGTCGTTGGGCGTTTTCGACAAGGTTGACCAATACTTGCGCGGCGCGCTGAATGATGTCACTGGCGGCGGAATCCCCATCGTGATGCGCGGCGAAAATCGCGTCGGTCAGGGCGGCCATATCACGGATGCGCGGCGGCTGAGTTGCGTATAGCCACGGGATAATTTGGCGCGGCTGGCTCACACCGATAGCAGCCAACACACGCTTGACCAGCGGCTTGTCGGCATACACGGCAAAATCGTCGTAATCATCGGCGTCAGTGATGAATCGAATCGCCTCACGCCCCATCCAATAACCACCACCGTCATCACCCGTCAGGTAGCCCCAGCCGCCGAACATGCGCGAGTTCCCCGCCGCGTTGACCGCGTAAGCCGCGCTGCCCGTCCCCGCCAGCAGCATCACCCCAAAACGTGCGCCATTTGCCCCCACCAACGCGATTTCGATGTCGTTGCTGAGGGCGAGATAAGCGCTGGGCAAGATCGGGCGCAAGACTTCGGTCAACCAGTCCGAGGCCTGTGCCGAGTCCGCGCCTGCCACGCCAATCCCCACCGCCGTAACGTGTTCAGCCGTCAAATTGGCCTCAGACAGCACGCCGCTGATGACTTCTTGTAACAGCATCGCGGCGGCTTCACGCCCGATGCTGGAGGGGTTGGAGGTTCGGGCGATTTTGAGTTCGGCTAGGGGCTGCGCGTCTTGGTTGATGAGGATAGCGCGCAGATTCGAGCCACCGCCGTCGATTCCGAGGTAAATCATGCTGCGCTCCAAGTCTGTTACATCGGGGGAGAAAATAAGCGCCGTGTAGGAAGTTAGTTATTTTAGATAACTTACCTCATCTTCGGCGGTTTCCGCAAGGCTGAATTTCAAGCATCGGCGAACAGTCCTATATATCTCACACGCTCGTGTAGGGACGCCATTTTTGGCATCCCTACGTAACAAATTCTCGCCTAGAACTGGCGACGATTAATTGTGATGGGTGATGGGCAAGCTAACCGTGAAGGTTGTGCCTTTGTCGAGTTCGCTTTCGAGCGTGATTGCGCCGCCCATCAGCAACACCAATTGGCGCACGATGGCGAGGCCAAGCCCTGTGCCGCCGCGCAACTCGCCGGATAGGGTTTGTTTGAACTCTGCAAAGACGTTTTCTTGTTGGTCTGGTGGGATGCCAATGCCGGTATCGGTCACGCTGAATTCCCAGTTTTCCACGCCGCCGCCCCGCGCCTGAAGCGTGATTGCGCCGTGGTCGGTGAACTTAACGGCGTTGGAAATCAGATTGATGATGATTTGCTTCAGTCGGCCACGATCATTTCGGATCGCGTCTGGCAAGTTGTCGGCGAGGATAATGTTGAGGGTCAGACCCTTGTTTTCGACCAAGACTATATTTTGCGCGATGACCTCATCAATACACCCGCGTAAATTGAACGTCTCCAATTTGAGTTCGACCTCTCCCGACTCAATCTTGGACAGGTCTAACACCCCATTAATCAGTTCGAGTAAATGGTTGGTATTGACCAAAATTCGATCGCAGTGTTTCACCTGCTCATTGGTCACATCGCCCGCCATCCCAAACATCAAAATTTGGGTGTAGCCGATGATGGCGCTCAGGGGCGTCCGCAGTTCGTGGGACATGGTGGCGAGATAGCGACTTTTATGGGTGTTGGCGGACTCCGCCGCTTTACGCGCCTCAACTAACTCCACGTTTTGCCGTTGCAGGATTTCTTGCAGGGCGTGCAAATCTGCGAGGAAGGCTTGGGTGCGCTCTTCATTCAATTTACGGTCACCAATATCGCGCACGATGGCCTGAAAGCCGATTAATTGATTTTGATCGTCCTGTAGCGCGCTGAGTTTTTGCTCGACCCAGCGCGTCTGACCCCCGGCAGTGATGATCGGGAACTCTAACAGGGTGTCTTGAGCCTTTGTGCGGCTTTGTTCTATATAGAAGCGTGCGACGCGGTGGCGAGAGTCGGGCGCGACCACATCATTAAAGCGCATCGAAAGTAACTGCTGTTCGCTATAGCCGGTCAATTCGATGGTTGATGGGCTGATATAAGTAAATTTGCCACGTACATTGGTCGTGAACAGCGTATCACGGGTGTTCTCGACCAATTGACGGTAGCGTCGCTCGCTCGCCTGCAAATCCTCACGGCTCTTATCCAGTTCTCTGGTGCGCTCCACGACCCGCTTTTCCATTTCTTCACCGGCAGTTTTTACGTAGTCATAGGCTTCCACGAGTTCTTGGCGACGATAGCGTTCAATCACTCTGCGGTGATTAATATAAACCCACAAAAACCCGCTGCTGGTCAGGGTGAACAGGTTCGTTTCAATCAGCCTGCGTTGTAATTCATAGGATTGGTTGGTTAAGAGGGTCGCGTAGAAAACCGTTGATGTGATGACCGCCAGCAGAGCGATGACCGGAACAAATCGACTTGAGAAGAAGATTGAAGTCAGGAAAATGGGGATGACGATGAAATAAGGCAAGCCGGGTAAGCTGTTTGCCGTGAAAGAACCGATGGTGCATAAGGCGAATAACAGGGCGATCAAAACCAGCACGGGCAACGTAACGAAGCCTTGTTTCGCCCGCAAATACAGCGGGATAATGATGATAGAGATGGTCAGCACGGTCAGATAATCAGCGTCATCGGTGGATGCTGGATTGCCGATGCCCTCAAAGATGAGAGTCAGCGCGCCCGCGAAAAGAGTGAACAACAGCAAGCTTATCAGCAGCCGCAAACGTGAGCGAAGCTCTGGGTCGCTGATGTGCGCGGGGGTATCAATCAGGCCAGACAGCCGCTTAAGCACGCCTCTTTGATAGAGGGGCGGGATATTGGGGGTTGGGGTGAGTGACCACGACATAGCTGCTCCGAAAACAGTGAAAAACTTCAAAACGAATCGTATAATTATTACACATGATGACAGCATGATTATAGTAAATTATGTGAGATTTAGACACTAATTTCCCGAAAAACAACCCAAATGTTAATGAAGAAGGTTATTTTGAACTATATCCGAAGCCTGCGAGACCGTCATACAATCGCGTTATCTATTGGCATCATTTATAGGCGGTCTTATGCGGCGCGTATCAATTTTGGGCATGATGCTGGCGGTATTGGTCAGCGTTGGGGTGATGGGCGGGATTTCCGCACAGGGCGAGCCAAGAACTTTGCCGACAGATTTTACGGAGGCAATCTACGCCAGCGGGCTGAGTGCGCCGACCACGATGGCTTTTGCGCCGGATGGTCGCTTATTTGTCGCGCAGCAAGCCGGTTTGGTGCGCGTGATTCCGGCGGGAGGCGGCAGTATTTTATCCACGCCGTTCGTCAGTTTGACGGTTAACAACAGCGGTGAGCGCGGGGTGCTGGGCATCGCCTTCGACCCGAATTTTGCCAGCAATCAGTACGTTTATATCTATTACACGGTCAATTCCCCACTGCATAATCGCTTATCACGCTTCACGGCCAACGGAAACATAGCGGTGGCGGGCAGCGAACAAATTCTGGCCGACTTCGACAGCCTAAGCGCGACCAACCACAACGGCGGCGCGATTCACTTTGGCGCTGACGGCAAGTTGTATGTGGCGGTGGGGGATAATGCGGTCAGCGCCAATGCACAGTCATTAACCACCCGCCACGGGAAAATTCTGCGCTATAACGCGGACGGTACTATCCCCACAGATAACCCATTTTATGACGCGGCCACTGGCGCGAATCGGGCGATTTGGGCGCTGGGCTTACGCAACCCGTATACCTTTGATGTGCAGCCGGGGACGGGCAAACTATTGATCAACGATGTCGGGCAAGGGACGTGGGAAGAGATTAATGAGGGGGCAGCGGGCGCGAATTACGGCTGGCCGGCCACTGAGGGCGATTTCACCCAAGCCAACTTCCCAAATTTCACCCGCCCGCGCCATGCCTATAACCACGCTAACGGCCAATGCGCCATCACCGGCGGTGCGTTCTATAATCCGACCACGGCGCTGTATCCTAACGATTACACGGGCGACTATTTCTTCGCAGATTATTGTGCGGATTGGATCAAACGGTATGACCCGTCCAGCAACGCGGTCTTCGATTTCGGGTCGTCATTAGCGGCCAGCGCTATCGTGGATTTGGAAATTGGCGCGGATGCCAATCTATACGTGCTATCACGCGGGGATGGCCGAGTCTATCGCTATAATTATGCTGGCATAGAGCCGACCCTCGCACCGCCGACGATTCAGCCGACGCTCTCTAGCATACCCCCCGTGCCGGTGATTATCTCACCGACGGGTGGGACGACTTATCGCGGCGGGCAGATCATCACCGTGCAAGGCGCGGCCACTGATGCCGAGGACGGGACGCTCAAGGCTGGCAAATTCACATGGCAGGTGGATTTCCATCATGACGCGCATGTGCATCCGTTCATCGCGTCGTTTAGCGGCGTCAAAAACACCTCGTTCATCATCCCCAAACGCGGCACGGACAACAGCGCCACTAATGTCTATTATCGCGTCACCCTGACGGTGGTGGACAGCAGCGGCTTACAGACCAGCACGTTTGTCGATGTGCTGCCGCAAGTCGTGACGACCACCATCAACAGCGTGCCGAATGGTCTGACCGTTTTGCTGGACGGGCAGCCGTTCACCGCGCCGTTCAGCTTTGATACTGTGGCGGATGTCGGGCGCAGCTTAGGCGCGACGCTGAATCAGGGCGATCAGACGTTTGACTCGTGGACGACGCCGGGCGGCAGTCTGCCCATCCCCGCATGGACGATTTTCCCGTCGGTGGATAGCATCTTGACCTTGACCTATGTTACGGGCGCGCAGAGCGATCAGCTAATCAATGGGGCATTTGAGTCTTTACTCTCACCGGATTGGCGTCGCCTCGGCAATCTGACGCCGCCGCGTGCCAAACGGGTCTGCGATGTGTCGGGCAGCCCAACCGGCGAGAAATTGGTCAGCCTTGAGGGCGTTTGCGCGTTTCAATTGCGAGGCGGCTACCCGACGGCCAAGCTGACGCAGGTGATTAATCCGGTCATCACGGCGGGCTTGGGCGCGGGGGATGTGCTGATGTTTGTCGGCTGCGCGTCCGGGGTCAATGTACAGGGCTATACGATGAACGCGCTCAAGGTCAGCTATATTGATGGAACGCGGGCTAAAATCACGCTCGATTGGCCGAGCGGGACATTTAGCTGGGCGTGTAACCGTGAATCGCTGACGCTGACAGGTCAGCCCAGCATTGTGAGAGCCATCCTCGCGTATCCGAAAAATCACGGGCGAATCAGGTTCGACGCGCTGGGGGTGTGGCTGACGGAATAACGATCGCTAGGCGTAGCGATTAGGGTATAATTCAGATTATATCGGGGGTGGGCTTGCCCGCCCCTTGTCAGTTGGCTCTACGGAGAAATAACGTAACTACTCAGCCTCTATTTAAGGGGGAAATGAGGTTTTGACCGGTACTCAGCCCAATCATCTGAGGGAAGAATTTCCCTGCGCTTCAGCCAATTTAACGCTCTACATCATCAAATTGATGGAAGAAATGATAGCTGAGTAGTTACTCAATAAGTCCTTTTACCAATACTTTTCTTTCACCATTTGATAGGTATTGGGCTTCACGTAACATATCTTGAACGGACATCTATTTTCCTTTCTACATGATGACCATTATAGCGGGAATCATCCGCCTGAGTAACAGTCGTGCGATTAAATGTCTGACTTCAGACTCAAGACAGTCTCCATACGCCAAAACCACCAAACCCGCGTTATACTCCTACTGATTAAAGGAGTCTGCGCGCATGTCATCCCCCCTCGAAACCCTCACAACCTTCTCAGAACGCGGGAAATTGGTGCTGTTCCTCGGCGCAGGCGTCAGTAAAGCTCCGCCCACCAGCCTCCCCGATTGGTGGACGCTCAATCGCGAAGTCGTCAACGCCATCGCCGCCCGCGTTGAGGCCATGACCGGCAAAGACTATGTGCCGGGGCTGGCGCAATCAGTCTTAGACCGCCGCGAACAGGCCGGACGCTTCCCGCCCGATTTTCAAGCGCAACTCATCGAAGACGAGGCCGGGACGACTTACTTTGAAGTCCTGCGCGTCCTCGACAGCGCTGCCCCCAACGCCTCGCACTTACGAATCGCGCAGATGGCGAAAACCGGCGGCGTGCGCGTCATCATCACCACCAACTTTGACCGGATGATTGAGCGCGCCTGTGACCAATTGGGCGTGCCGTATCAAGCCCACTACATGACCGCCCATTTTGACCGGCTGGCGGATGACCTCAGTCGGTTTGACCATACCTCTACCCCGCTGCAAATCATCAAGCTGCACGGCACGATAGAAGACGCTTCGACCCTGATGGACACGCTGCGTCAGCGCCGGATGGGGATGCACGCCAGCGCCCGACTGCTCCTCCAACACCTGCTCAAATGGGGACATTGGCTGTTCTTGGGCTACAGCGGCGCAGACCTCGACAGCGCGCCGGATTATCTCGAACTACGCCCGGCGGCGGGGCAAGCCGTCGGGCTGACGTGGTTGTCGCCTGACCCGTCAACGCTGGCCGCCGCCGTCCACAACATAGTCGGGATTTATGGGGGACGCGCCAATATCATCATTGGGGCGCTGCCCGATTTCTTAGCGCCGTTTGCGCCGGGCGCGCCCGCCGCGCAAATCCCCGAAAAACCGACGGACAGGGACGCGCTGCTGAAATCACAAGTGGCGGCATGGGCGGCCAAATTGGGCGACATCCGCTGCCTCGCCATTTTCGGCCAATTATTGAGCGCCACAGGTCAGCGCGGCGCAGAGTTCATCCGCTATCTGTACAAATGGCGCGCTGATAACGCCGTCGCCCGTCATGATGCGGCCTTCCCGCGCTTGTGGCGGCTGAACATCCAATCGTTGGTGACATTGGGGCGCATCCCCGACGCATGGGACGCAGCGCACATCACCCCCAGCACGTTTGACAAAATCGACAACCCGATTGAGTGGTTAGAAATTCAACTGACGCGAGCGTATCCGTTTTTGTATGGCGGCGACCTCGCGGGCGCGATTCGCATGTTCAGCGACCTGTATTACCGTCCCGATATGCCGCCAGTGCTGCAAGTGTGCGCCGCCTTCGGACTCGCAGAAGGGTTGAGGCTGGACGGTCAGTGGGTTGAAGCGCGTGATTTGTTGCGCGAGCAATACGACAACATCGCGACCAGCGGTGATGTCAGCCTTCAAGCCCGCCACGCGCACCTGTTGGGTGAATTGGAAGCCCTGACCGACGATGGCGACGCCAATTTTACCCGCCGCGCCGCCGATTGGCTGACCTATCATGGCGACTGGTTGGGCGATGACCGGCTGACCGCGCACGCGCAAATTTTGTACGCGCACTTGCAATATCGCGGCCTCCGCAACACCGATAATCACGACCACGCCGAGCGCGCCCTCGGCCATATCGAAACCGCCTTTGTGATTTACCAAGCGCGCGAGGCCATGCACGAGACGCTGCGGACGACCTTATTAGCCCGCGACATCTGCCTGAAAATGGGCGACACAGACGCCGCCGCGCAACTTTACAACAACGCTACGCCGCTGCTCGAACGCTACTTGGTCTATCAGACGTCATAGCGGCGCTGATTCAACGATGTATCAAATTTTTGCAAACCAGACCAACTACTGGGTTACAAATCATGCAGCACAGCGTATGCTCCAACGGGATATAACCCTGATGAAACTAAACTATGACCCCACAGCTGATGCTTTGTATATTGAGTTGACCGAAAATCCGGTGGTCACAACCCGGAAGGTAACGTCTGAGTTAATGGTTGACCTTGATGAACACGAACAGGTCGTAGGGATTGAGGTTTTAAGAGTTAGACAAACAGGGATTGACCCATTTACCGTGGTTTCCTCGCTCCTTGCGCCCACGCTAACAACCGAGCGTCAAGCGCCTGAAGACGTTACACACCGTCGCGCTCAAATTGCTGCTGCACGCAAGCGTCACCGTGAAGCACAAAACAAGTGAGTTTAAGCGGTAGATAACCGATAGTTATAGTGCGACCAGCGTTGTTTCTGATTTGCACCATTGGTTAATATCACGCCCGGAGCTTTGATTTCAAAAACCCCGCGATGTCGTCCAGTGATTGACTGGCTTGAGGCAAGTCGGGATAAATTTGCCAGACGTGCCACATGCGCGGGTAAATCTCTAGCCGAACATCCACGCCCGCGTCTTTGGCAAGTTTCTCGATTTGAACGGCGTCTTCGCGCAGGATTTCATCTTCCCCGCAGTGGATGAGCAGGGCGGGCAGGCCGTGCCAATCGCCGAATACCGGCGAAAGTAAAGGCGTGCGTGGGTCATTGTCAGCCACGTAGGACTTGTTGTAGAGTTTCGCTGCTCTAGGGTGCAGTAACGGGTCATACTCACCCTTCAAAAGCCCGCTTCTATCCTCCATGTTTCCCACAGGCGACAGACAAGCCGCCGCCGCAGGAAGCGGTTCGCCGCTATCGCGCAAGCTCATCAGCGTCGTCAGGGTCAAATTGCCGCCCGCCGAGTCGCCCGCTATGACAATATTTTGCCCCGAAAATCCCTGCTTCACTAGCCAGCGATAGGCGGTCACACAATCCTCTAACGGCGCGGGAAAGGGATGCTCTGGCGCGACACGATAATCGACCATCAAGACGCGACTATTTAATTTCTGCGCCAAATACGCCGCCATCTCAAGGTGTAAGGACGTCAGACCCAAGACGAAACCCCCACCGTGTAAATAGAGCAGCACTTGAGTCGTCGTGCAGTCGTCTGGGACGAGCCATTCGCACGGCACACCATCGGCAGATACCTGTGAACGAGTGATGTCTGTGGGCAACTTGGCGCGACTCACCGATTGCTTAATCAGCCAGCGGGTTAACCGGAGTGGTAAGTAGCCATTGATGAGGCGCACAATCGGCAACTGTGCGCGAAGCTTTTTTTCGGCGGCATTTTGTTCAGCACTCGTGGATGTCATTTTGATATCCCAAATTTGACCCGTCAATCGTCAAGGTTGCCGTTGATTCACCCTATTGTCAAGAAGATTGGGTTTTATGGGGGTGCATTTCAGATTGTTGTATGGAGGGCGGTTCGCGAACCCCCTACGAAAACCGTGTGGTTGGTAGGGGCGCACCCATGTGTGCGCCCGTTAACGCGGGGATTTTACTTGCACCCATTGATTACCTAATCTATTGACGTAGGTTTATTTCAGAGTTAAACTGATATTTGTCTGGACAAGTGGACAAATTATCATGCCGATTTCGCCCAAATATCACGCTCTCTATACGCAACTGCGCCGCGACATCACCGACGGTAAGCTCCCCCCACACACGCAACTCCCCACCGAGGACACGCTATGTCGGTCACATCACGTCAGCCGGGGGACGGTGCGAAAGGCGCTCGACATATTGGCCTCAGAAGGCGTCATCCGGCGCGAACAAGGGCGCGGGGTGTTCGTCAATCCGCCATCGCTAACGCTGCTGCCGTTCACGCTGATTGACCCCGCCCCGACGTTAGAAATTCGTACTTTGCGCGCCGAAGTCATGCCCGCCAATGCCGACCTCGCGGCGCGGTTGGACATCTCGATCAATACGCCGGTGATCGTCATCGCGCAAGTCCGCACACAAGATGGCCTGCGCGTGATGTATGAAGCCCGCGCCTTGCCGCAATCGCTCGCGCCTGACCTGATTCACGATGACTTCAGCGCGCAACCCGTCCATTGGCTACTGACCCACAAATACAAACTTCCGCTGGTGCGCGCAACTTACACCGTCGAAGCCCGCGCCCTCAACGCCGTCGAAGCTGAACGGTTGGCGGTAGAGGTCGCGACTCCCGCCTTCACGCTGGATCGTGTGACCTATACCGCCGCCGGTGGCACAGGCACACGCCCCGCCGTGTGGTATCAAGCCTTGTGTCGGATGGATTATTTGCCGTTCAAAACCGAATTTCAGGGGATTATTTGAGTTCGTGAACCGCCCGCGTGTTTTCGTCCCATAGGGATGAGGATTGCCCGCCCGCCGAGAGGATTGTATATGACGGATATTTTTGCCTTGACCACCCGTCCCGATACCGAATTATTCTTCAAACGAAATGAACCCGGTGACCCGCGCTTGGGTGAAATCGTCCGCCACTTACCCGACGATTACGCCGCCGCCAAAATCGTCATCCTCGGCTGTCCACAAGATGAGGGCGTCCGGCGCAATGGCGGCAGAGTCGGCGCCGCCCAAGCCCCCGCCGAAATCCGGCGCTATTTGTATAAGCTGGTCGCAAATCATAACTGGACTCCCCGCCTATTTGACCTCGGCGATACGGTCATCCACTCAACGTTAGAGAAAACCCACGCCTTCCACCAGAGCATCGTCAAAAATCTGCTCCAAGACGGCAAAACCGTGATCGTCCTCGGCGGCGGCAACGACATCAGCTATCCCGATGCGTCCGGTATGTGGGCGGTGAGAGACGGTCAGCCGTTCCTCACGGTCAATGTGGACGCGCATCTGGATGTGCGCGAGGCGGCGGAACGTCATAGCGGGACGCCGTATCGCCAGTTGTTGGAAGAAAATCGCATCACGCCGGAGTGGTTTTTCGAGGTCGGGACGCAACCGTTCAACGCGGCGGGGTCGCATGTCGATTATCTGCGCGGCAAAGGCGTGAATATCCTCCCGATGCCATATTTCCGTAGCACACAGGACGCCTTTTCGACGTTTGAATCGCGCATCCAAGAATTCAGACTCGTCTCATCTGCTGCGTTTTGGGGCTTTGATATGGATGCCGTCACTGTCGCCGATGCGCCGGGGGTC
>Ga0105046_10017537_pt1 | contig 10947 bp, 5 predicted proteins | sample MAT03_FD_78385 | JGI IMG/M metagenome (GOLD analysis project Ga0105046, IMG submission 78385) | Freshwater microbial communities from Lake Fryxell liftoff mats and glacier meltwater in Antarctica - MAT-03 (megahit assembly) | ecosystem: Environmental > Aquatic > Freshwater > Ice > Liftoff...
ACGGCAAGATCCCAAGGGCAGAAACTACTATTGGTCGACCAACGACCCTCCGCCAAAACCGACTGACCAAGAGACCGACTTGAACGCTCTGTTCGCAGGCACAATCACAGTGACGCCCTTGCAATTTGACATGACCAAACGTGCGTTGCTTGAGAAGATGGGCTCGTGGGGACTAAGTTTGGCGAGCGATGTCGGAAACACGCAGAAGCTCTCATGAACGAACCCGTCTCGATTTTACAGGGGAAACGTATCGCCTTTGTTGGGAAACTCGGCGCTCTGTCTCGAAAAGCAGCGATGCAACTCGTTCGGGATCATGGCGGCAATCCAATCGAGCGAATTGCTGGCGACGTCGATTTGGTGATTATCGGCGCTGATGAGTTGCCTGACGAAGACCTATCGGCAATGCTCAGCGAATCGATTCGACGGGGTTTGCACGAGGGGCGAACGACCCTGATTCACGAGCATGAGTTGTGGCTCGAATTAGGAGTCGTGGATGAATCTTCGAACATGCAACTCTACACGCCGGCCATGATGGCTGGTTTGTTAAAGATCGAAGTTCGCAATATTCGCCGCTGGTTTCGAATGGGATTGCTTACGAGTACCAAGGTTGCTCATCGACTGCCCTATTTTAACTTCGTTCAAGTTCAAAACGCGAGGCAGCTGGCCAATTGGATCGCACGTGGAGCGCATCCGAGTGATATCAAGCGGCAGCTTTCCGATTTTTCGCCATGGGTTGAAAATCGTTCTTTGATGGAGCTCGACCTAGTCGTAGACGGACGACGGTTGCTTTTGCGGCATGGCAATCAGCTGTTAAGTTCCAACGGACAGCTTCATCTCGATTTCGATCGAGACGAGGCCGAGCCTACTGAGGGAGCGGAATCAGCCTACGCTTCAAACGCCGCTACGCTTCCGTTTCAATCGAATCCTCTCTCTCGGTTTGCTTCGCACGAAAACGATGGCAGCCAGGCGAATACAAATGCGGACGATATCAAGAACTGGACGCGTGATGAATTGATTCAAGCTGCAGAGGAGCTTGAGGATGCAGGACGCCTAGAACAATCCATCGGATGGTATCGAATCATTCTTGCTCGCTATGGAATGACCGCGGAGATTTGTTTTCAGTTGGCGGAATTGCTTTACCGTACCGGAGATTCATCGGCTGCGCGCGAGCGGTACTACAATGCAATTGAACTTGACGAAGATTTCCTTGAAGCCAGAGCCAATCTTGGCTGTGTTCTAGCCGAAGCGGGCCAGACCATTCTCGCTATCGCGGCTTTTCAAGGTGCTCTTGCTCGGGACGACCGTTATCCCGATGTACACTACCATCTCGCCAAATGTCTAGACGAAGTTGCGGACACGGACCAAGCGACCCGGCACTGGATACGTTTCCTCCAACTTTCACCTCAAAGCCCATGGGCGGAGGAAGCCCTCGACCGGCTTGGACGTGTCTAGACCTCCAACGTTAGATCATCCCGAGATTCTTCCTGTATCGAGAAACAACAAAATAATGAATCGAGTTTGCGCGTTTTTGATTGGCGTTGCTGTTTGTTTGACGCCCTGTGACTTGCTCCAGGCTCAGCTTACTTTCAAGGAGCTTCCGGGATATGAAAAGTATCGCGAGATCTCCGCACTTCGGACGGAGTTAAGCGGAGGTGGACGAGTGGAGCAAATCCATTGGTCTGAGGATGGGTCGTCCGTTCAATACTCCGTCGCTGGCAAACGAAAAGCGATCGACTTAAAGAGTTTTGTGATCTCGGATGATGCAACCGCTGCATCGCTCCCGGCAACGGACACACCCGAGGGACGCCGAGGCCAACGACGAACAGGCCAAGCACCCGTTGGCCGAGCTCAACAGCGAACCGAAGTCAATTCGCCAGACGGAAAATGGAAAGCCCTCTATACCAACTTTAACGTCTTCCTGGAATCCACCGGAAGCGATAAGGAAAAAACGCCGATAACAAAGGACGGCGTGGATCGTTTGAGATTCGGGACGGGCTGTTGGGTTTATGGTGAAGAGCTTAAGCAAAGCGATGCAATGTGGTGGTCGCCCGATAGCTCCAAACTGGCGTACTATGAAATCGATGAACGCGAAATGGTGGATTACCACTTAACGATCGACAACACCGCTAACTACACCAAGCTGCAATCGGTCCGTTATCCCAAGGCCGGAGATCCCAACCCCAAAGTTTCGCTTTGGATCTACGATGTCGCAAGCAAAATCGCTCGGAAAGTCCCAATTGACGGTGAGTCCACTCAGTATCTTTACGCCATTCGATTCTCTCCCGATGGCACCGAGTTGCTGGTCAATCGAACCAATCGTCGACAGGACGTTTTAACTGTTTTGGCTGTCGACACGACCACCCTCAACGTTCGAACCATATTGACCGAACGCCAATCGACTTGGCAAGAAAACAGTCCTGCGATTCGATTTCTCGCGGACAATAAGCGGTTCATTTGGGAATCGGAATCGAACGGTTGGAAGCATTTTCAATTGCGACATTTGGATGGTCGGCTGCTCAATTCACTAGGGCAGATCGTTGAGTATCCGTGCAATGCCATCACCAAAGTAGACGAAAAGGTAGGCTACGTTTATTACACTGCCTTTAGCGATGCCAATCCATACAACCAACAGCTCCATCGTGACAAACTCGACGGGACGCATCCAGTACGATTAACTTCGTCGGCGTTGAACCATACGACATTTGACATCTCCCCGGACCATCGATTTGTTGTTTCGACTCGCGAGCAAGTCGATGTACCACCGAGCACGGTCTTGTACGATGCAGAGGGCAAAGAAATGGCTGTGCTAGCAACCGGGGATCGGAGCGCGGCCGACAAAGCCAATCTGTCGCTACCGGAACTGTTTACTTTCCTGTCCGACGATGGCAAGACAACCATTTACGGCACGCTGCACAAGCCTTCTCACTTTGATGCCTCGCACAAGTATCCACTTTTGGTGGACGTGTATGGCGGTCCAGAGAGCCTAGGTATTTCGAACCGTTATTCGGCGGCCAATCCGGTCTGCGAACTAGGGTACATCGTCGTCAAGATTGCAAATCGCGGAACGACTGGTCGTGGAAAAGCGTTCGAAAGCGGTACGTACTTAAAGCTGGGAGGACCGGATTTGGATGACCAAGCGGCTGGGGTAAAGCACCTTGGCAAGTTGCCTTACATCGATGCGAATCGCGTTGGGATTTACGGGCACTCTTACGGCGGCTATATGTCCGCATTGGCACTGCTACGTTACCCCGATGTGTTTCATGTCGCTGTCTCGGGAGCACCCGTAACCGACTTCCGAAATTACGACACGATTTACACAGAGCGTTACATGCAAACACCTGCGGAAAACTTTGAAGGTTACGAAGCCGGCTCGTGCAATAAAATAGCCAGTCGACTGAAAGGCAAGCTCTTTCTGGTGCATGGATTGATCGACGATAATGTCCATCCAGCCAATACTTGGCAGCTCTCCAAAGCACTCAACGACGCGGACAAGCGATTCCAAATGATGATCTATCCAGAATTCCAACACGGAGTCGGGAGCACATACAGTTCGCTGCGTTGGGAGTATTTCCACGAGCATTTGAAGCCGTAGAGAAATGGCACCCTCTCTGGCAAATGTGTGGCAAATGTGTGGCACGCCCTGAGGCACGAAGGGGCGTGTGGGGGGCGAGGGGGAGAAATCGCATTGGCTTCGTTCAAATCCGATGAGATTTCGATTTTTGTGTGGTATCGAGATGTGGGTAATGATGAGGCTTTCGTTCTGTGCGTGCCACCCGTGCCACCCGTTTTTTTCTACTTGGCGTCGCACGCTGCTGTCAGTGTATTGCGAAGCAACATGGCAATGGTCAATGGTCCTATGCCACCAGGTACCGGCGTGATTGCGCTGGCCACTTTTGAGACTGCGTCAAAATCGACGTCGCCCACGATCTTGTCCCCCAGTCGATTGATGCCAACGTCGATAACGACCGCACCAGGCCGAACCATTCCGGCCGTTATGAAATTCGGCTTACCAATGGCAACTATCAGAATGTCTGCGCGTCGCGTTATGTTTGCTAGGTCAGACGACTGGCTGTGGCAACATGTCACAGTGGCGTTGGCATTGGATGCACCCATGGGTCCTGATTTCTGCAAAAACATCGAGACCAGCGGTTTTCCAACGATATCGCTGCGGCCAACGACCACCACCTCTTTGCCTGCCGTTTCGATTCCGCACCGACCGAGCAATTGCATGACGCCATGTGGCGTACACGGCAGATAACGAGGGCGTCCTTGTGAAATAAGTCCAACATTTTCCGGGGCAAACGCATCCACATCCTTCCCCGGCAGCACCGCGTCGAGCACTTCGCGTTCGTTTATTTGCTTGGGCAATGGCAGCTGAACAAGGATTCCATGGATTCTCGAGTCACTGTTGAGTTGGGAGAGCAGCTCCAGTAATTCGCCGGTTGTGGTACCGCTGGACATTCGGAACAAGCGGCTTTGAATCCCTGCTTTTTCACATGCAATCTCCTTGTTTCGAACGTAAACTTGGCTGGCCGGATCCTCGCCAACCAGGACCGCGGCCAAACAGGGATGGATTCCCCGTTCGGCGATCAACTCGGCCACTTCTGCTGCGATTTCTTTTCGAATCTCGAGCGCAATCGACTTACCATCCAAAATGCGTGCCGTCATTAGATTTGTTACTTGAGAAAGTTGTTTGTTTTGGGGTGCTGGCACGGTTTGATTCGGGATACCGGCAAAAATCCACATTTGTTATATTGTTTGCATGGGTGGTTCGTCGAGCCGCCTAGTCGTCATTCGCCACCAATCAAGCTCACACGTTAGAAAAACCTTTCCTAAATGGCCGACAACGAAAATCCTCCCGAAGAAAAACTTAGTCCTGTCGAAGGGATGAAGACCGCCAGTAACTATCTCCGAGGAACCATTGGGGCTGAGCTCGCATCGCCCACGGACCACTTCGGCAAGGATGACATCCAGCTACTGAAGTTTCACGGAACGTACCAGCAAGACGATCGCGAGGCTCGCGGGGCCGCGACCGAGAGCGGCAAGTCCGAAAAGGCTTATAGCTTCATGGTGCGAAGCCGAATTCCTGCGGGCATTATGACCAGCCCTCAGTTGATCGCTCACCTGGACTTGTGTGACGAGATTGGCAATACCACTCTCAAGGTAACAACACGACAAGGGCTTCAGCTTCACGGCATTCTCAAATCGGATCTACGTCAGTGCATTCAACGCATCAATGAGTGCCAGCTGAGTACTTTGTCAGCATGTGGCGACGTCAATCGAAACGTCATGGCTTGCCCGGCGCCTTACAAGGACAATGTACGGCCGGTGATTCAAAAGCTCGCTTACGACTTGGCGATGCATCTCGCACCGAGCACCAAGGCGTACTATGAACTTTGGCTCAAGGATCCTGAAAGCGGCGAAGAGACGCTTGAGGGAGGTAGCGATGAGATATACGAACCGATCTATGGTAAGACATATTTGCCTCGCAAATTCAAAACTGCGATTGCATTGCCGGACGACAACTGCACCGATGTCTATACCAATTGCTTGGGGTACATCGCGGTTATTCGCGATGGACAAATCATCGGGTACAACGTTGCGGTCGGCGGCGGATTAGGGATTACGCCGAGCGCCAAGAAAACGTTTCCAAGACTCGCAACTCGCATGGCTTTTGTCACATCGGAACAGGCGATCGATGTTGCCGAAGCGATTGTAAAAGTGCAGCGCGATTTTGGCAACCGTGGCGACCGAAAACGAGCTCGTCTCAAATACCTAATCCACGACGAAGGAATCGATTGGTTCCGTGGTAAAGTCGAGGAGTACTACGGCAGCAAGCTCCAGGACTGCACGTATGATGACGTCCGCGAACACAATGACCACATGGGTTGGGACGCGCAGGGAGACGGCAAGTGGTTTTACGGTTTCAATGTCGAAAACGGTCGGCTCTATGACGACGAAGATCGATCATGGAAGGCCGCGTTGCGAGATATTTGCCAGGAACTGAATCCCGAGATTCGACTTACCGCCCACCAAAGTATTCTGTTCTGCGACATTGAGGAAAAGGACAAGAGCAAGCTCGAGGACTTGATCAAGAAGCGTGGGTTGCCGCTCACCGAACAAATTTCAAATGTACGTCGTTGGTCGATCGCTTGCGTTGCCATGCCGACGTGTGGATTGGCGATTACCGAGAGCGAACGTGTTCTGCCAAGCTTGATCGATGACTTAGAGAAAGTGCTTGCGGATATGGGATTGGATAAGGAGCTGTTTACCCTCCGCATGACCGGATGCCCGAACGGATGTGCACGACCTTATAACGCCGATATCGGATTGGTCGGCAAAGCCAAAGGGAAGTATACGATGTACGTTGGCGGTACTCGAATCGGAACCCGCCTTGCGTTCATATTCAAAGATCTTGTTCCATTCGAGAGCATTGTCACGACGCTAAAACCGCTGTTTGTTGCATTTAAAGCCGAACGACTTGAAAGTGAAACCTTCGGCGATTTTTGCACGCGAGCTGGAAATGAACAGCTCAACAAATGGCATGACGAAGCGAATCAACTGGCTTAGACGAGCGGCAGGCTGGGTTGTACCAGTCGTAGTTTGGGACCATTGTCCCGAACGAATCAACGGACGGGACATTGGTCCCATCCTACGGAACTTTAATATCTTAATCATCCTACAAGGAGAATTTTCATGTCCACTCGCTTTACTTTGATAACCAGCATTGCACTTCTTTCCATAGTTGGCTGCACGGCAGAGAAACAAGAAATGAAGTTAGCCTCACCAAGTTCCACTCCAGCGCTCTCCCAAGCCACATTTTCCGAAGCCGCACTGTCGCTTCTAGAAGAGGCGGACACGATGGATGGAAAGACAGACCACGTTATTGGCAAATGCTATGTCTGCGGTCTTGGAATGGATGGATCGGAGAAATACGCGGCCAAAGTTCAAGACTACACTGCGCATCTATGCAGTGCTGGATGTCAGCAAGAATTTGAAGCTTCCACGGAAAAGATCGTCCTTGAAACGAAGATTCCAAAAGCAAAAGAGTAGCCCTTTGATCGGACGAAAGCCACAAGAGGCTTAGCCACGAAGCTTGCGCTCCCACGAGTGAACTCGTAGGGGGCGGCGAGTCCCCCGGTCCCCCGTGAGTTTTCTCATGGGAACCAAAGCTTCTCAGCTAAGGGTCAGTCGATCAATAAGTGTCCGATTTTTGACGTGGGATAGGCTTCCAGCCTGTCATTTTCAATGCGACAGGCTCGAAGCCTATCCCACTAATTGATCGAACGATCCTAACACCAGGCAAACTTAGCCACGCAGCTTGCGCTCCCACGAGTGAACTCGTAGGGGGCGACGAGTCCCCCGGTCCCCCGTGAGCTTGCTCATGGGAACCAAAGCTTCTCAGCTAACACTTGGCATTGAACGCGGCTGTCCATCTTTCCAACAACAAAAAATTACCGGACTGCCGTGCGTGCTTCTGGTTCGATGTTGCTTGGTAGGGACGAGTAAAATGCGGCTTCATCAATCCCGTCGCCATTGAAGTCGCCGACGACAACTTGGCCCGCTTCGCCCTCGATTTCAAACACGCGGTCTGTCGCATCGAAGCGACCGTTGCCATTGCTGTCGACGATTAGATCTCGACCTCGCACAACTGCAATCTCATCCAATCCGTCGCCGTTGAAATCGCCAACAACTGCAATGTCACCTTGTTGCCCGAAATCAAAGAATGAATCATCCCCGTTATTAAAACGTCCGTCGCCATTAACATCGATTCTCCATTTGCCTTTGTTGAAAATACCGAGCGTCGAGATACCATCTCCGTTGAAATCGCCTGCAACGGGTTGATCGGTATCACCTCCAAAGCGGAAGACGTGGTCAATGACATCAGAGCGTGGTTCGCCCGCCACACTGCGCTGCATCAGTCGATCGCGGAAGGCAACCTTCTCTCGCGGCGGTAGGTTTTTTGGAATGGAAATATTTCGATTTTCAGGGTCTGGTAAACCTGGTTCAGCAACAAGTGCCTGTTCGTCGCTGTCCCATACCGGGCCAAAGATGCCGATATCATCTTTTCCGTCGCCGTCCCAATCTCCGACCACTGGCAAGTCGCCTTTGTTACCGAGCTTGGCCCAAAGATCCCCTTGGTCCCAGACTCCGTTCCCGTTGATATCGAGCAACCACTCGCCATCCTTGAACAGAGCGAGTTCATCGCGACCGTCGCCGTTGAAGTCGCCGGCGAGTTGCTTCGCGCCCAAAATATCAAAGGCATCTCGCGAGAATCTCGCAGGCTTTTTCTTTGACGTGGATACGATTAGCCAACGCCCACGGTCGAGCGAATCGATTGTCCATTGACTTGCGTTCAAAAGTTTCGTTTCGTTTGCGACGCGGTCTCGGCTTACTGTTTTTCCATTCTGATGTCCACGTGGCTCACCCGCATTGATGATGCTCAAATGCCAAGTGTATTCGACTGTGAAGCCAGCGGCCGGCGTATCTGTTCGCCCTAGTTCAAAGGGTGGTATCACCAGAAAACGCTCAAAGGGTGGAGCGACAAATCCATTTGTCGGCGGTGGATTAATTGGCGGGGGTAGCGGAGGAGGTGGTGGTGCAGGCGGATTCACCGTTGGCGTCTTGGAGACGACAATTTCGCTAAAGTTGTTTTCGATGGACCGTGCCCCCGATTGCAGGTTGATCATCAAAATGGCATCGCTTCCGGGGCTGGTTGCGGGATCGATTGCAAGCTGTTCGATAATGTTTTGAGTCTCAAAATCAGCTGCGACATCTTCGACATTGACCGCGAAGCCGCCCACGGACCCGGCGGTGTCGCGGCCATCAAAGAATCCGCTTGGTTGTGTTTGATAAACGTGATAGGCGCCTGGTCTAAGACCACGAAATTCATAGTAGCCACGGCTATCGGTCAGCACGCGAATGGTCGGACCGCTATAGATGCCGGGCAACGCTCGGTTCGATGAAAGGCGTTCGCCAGTGCGAGTCCTTAGCTCGAGTATCACACTACCGATTGGAGCGTCCTCAGCATTGCGAATCCCGTCACGAACCCCCTTGAGTGTCACCGGTGGAAGACCATCCTTTGTTTCAATTGGTGCGCCGTCTTGAAACACGTAGCCAGCGATCACCGCAGGTGGAACTTCGCAAAAATCTAATTCGGAAACGCTTTGACCGGATCGAAGTAAGACGTCCGCAATCAAGTCCACGGTACTTGTGTCTGCAATTCCGGCGGGCGCCATCTGGCCACCTTGGAAGTAACCTGCCGGTTGGATTTCACGAACCGAATAGATCCCTGGCTTCAGCTCCACGAAGCGATAGTCGCCTTGCGCATCGGTAAGTGTTGTGTCGACCACAACGCCGCGTTCATCCAGCAACTCGATTCGAACACCAGAAATCGGAGACTCATCCGAATCGAAAATGCAATCTTCGTTCAGGTCTGCAAACACAGTTCCGGTAATGGATGCAACCTTCTGTTCGCAGAAGTCGTAGTTTGTTGCGTTGACGCCGGCGCCCAATGCGATCGCCGAGATAATGTCGGTCAGCGACGCATTGCCACCGGAGCTACCTGCAGTCTGGCCACCTTGGATATACCCAGCAGGCTGTTGTTCTCGCAGGGTGTACACACCCGGAATCAAATCATCGAAACGGTAGTTGCCAGCAGCATCCGTCTGCGTTGTTGAAACGACGCGGCCACCGGAGTCCAAGAGCTCTACTACCACACCATTGATGCTTACTTCACCTGGATCTCGAATACAGTCGCCGTCGGTGTCTTCGTAAACATTTCCGGAAAGACTCGCTGGAAGTAGTTCACCGAAATTGTACTCGACGCCATTGAGTCCTGAAGGCAGTTCGATGGATCGAATTGCATCCGTTCCATCGAGTTGGCCAACGGTTCGATTTGCGATTTGCCCGACGCTATCCTTGCCATCGAGATATCCGGCAGGCGTGGTCTCCGCGATTCGATATGTTCCCCTGCGAAGACCCGTAAACCTGTAGAATCCCAGTGCGTCAGTAGCTACTTCGCCAAGTAGTCCACCTGTCGCATCAAATAAACGAATTGTTGCACCGGGGATTAGCGTTTCGGAGTTTTGGCGAACTCCGTCGTTGTTGTCATCCTGGTAAACAAGGCCGGAAAGAGATGCGGGTGGTATTTCGCAAAAGTCGTAGTTGATTCCTTGCTGTCCGCCTGCAATCGCAATCTGTTCGATGCGAGTGCCGCTGGACGCCGAGCCGACATTTATCCCATTGATCACACCAGATCGCGATAAACCGTCAAGTAAATCGGCAGGTTGCGTTTCGATTATGCTGTATACGCCAGCCGGAAGTCGCTCGAAGCGGTAGCTGCCATCGGCCACAGTCACGGTCGTTGCAACCACGGAGCCCGCGGCATTTACCAAATCGATTCTCACGCCTGGTAGGGGAGAATTCGAGTTGGGCTCAGTCGAGAAACAGTCGAAGCCAGGCATTGCAACGCAGACATGTCCAGACAACGACGATGGCTCAATCTCGCCAAAATTGAATTCAATACCGGTGTCATTTCCATCGAGTCGGATCTCAGTAATTTGGTCGTTGATCGTATTGGTGCCACGTGTTTGGCCTCGCACGGAGCCCGGGGTATCCCTGCCATCAAAGAAGTCTATTGGCTGCGAGTTTTCCGAAATGCGATATCGGCCAGGAGGTAAACCGATGAAGCTATACGAGCCATCCGATAAAGTTTTCGTTGTCAGGCTGATTGGACTGGCGATTGTTTCGATGGAAACAATTTGGATGTCGACTTCACCTATGCCCGTTTCTCCTGGTTCTCGGTTGCCGTTGTCATTGTTGTCCCGATACACGAAGCCGCTTATTTGAACAGGCTGGGCTTCTGCGAAGTCCAAACGCGTTCCTCGGCTATCTCCTTGCAGGATTTGGATGTTGGTCAAAACATCTTTGTCGCCGACCACTACG
>Ga0105046_10017540_pt1 | contig 10946 bp, 10 predicted proteins | sample MAT03_FD_78385 | JGI IMG/M metagenome (GOLD analysis project Ga0105046, IMG submission 78385) | Freshwater microbial communities from Lake Fryxell liftoff mats and glacier meltwater in Antarctica - MAT-03 (megahit assembly) | ecosystem: Environmental > Aquatic > Freshwater > Ice > Liftoff...
GCTCATTTGCGCTTGGCTTTCCTCTTCACCGTTTCATTCGCTCCCCATTTCCAATTGCGAATCTCCGGCATGTCTTCGCCGTATTGGCGGATGTAGCGTTTGTGGTCGATGAGTTTGTCGCGGATGATTTGCGTGAGGTAAGCGGCACGGGGGCCCAGACTCGGCACCCGATCGACGACGTCTTTGACCAGATGGAACCGGTCGATGTCGTTGAGCACGACCATGTCGAAGGGTGTGGTGGTCGTTCCCTCTTCCTTGTAACCACGAACGTGCAGGTTGTGATGGTTGGTTCGACGATAGGTCAGCTTATGGATCAGCGACGGATACCCATGGTAGGCAAAGACGACGGGTTTGTCCTTGGTGAACAGGACATCGAAATCCTTGTCGCTCAGGCCGTGGGGATGTTCACTCTCCGGCTGCAGCGCCATCAAATCCACGACATTGACGACGCGGATCTTGAGCTCCGGAAGATGCTGGCGCAGCATCTCTACCGCGGCCAGCGTCTCCATGGTCGGCACGTCGCCGGCGCAGGCCATCACCACATCCGGCTCGCTGCCTCGATCGTTGCTAGCCCATTCCCAGATGCCGAGCCCGGCTGTGCAGTGTTTGATTGCGGACTCCATGTCCAGCCATTGCGGTGCGGGCTGCTTTCCGGCAACGATGAGGTTGACGTAGTGGCGGCTGCGTAAGCAATGATCGACCACCGACAGCAGCGTGTTGGCATCCGGCGGCAGGTAGACGCGCACAATTTCCGCCTTTTTGTTCGCCACGAGGTCGATGAAGCCCGGGTCCTGATGGCTGAAGCCGTTGTGATCCTGCCGCCACACGTGGGAGGTCAGCAGATACGTCAGCGAGGCGATGGGCCGCCGCCAGGGAATCTCGCGCGAGACCTTCAGCCACTTGGCGTGCTGATTGAACATGGAGTCCACGATGTGGATGAACGCCTCGTAGCAGGAGAAGAATCCGTGGCGACCGGTGAGCAGGTACCCTTCCAGCCAGCCCTGGCAAAGGTGCTCACTCAAGACTTCCATCACGCGGCCATCGGGCGAGAGCTCCGTGTCGCTTTTCAGAATCTCCCCCATAAAGGCACGGTCGGTGACTTCAAATAGAGCCCCCAGACGATTCGATGTCGTCTCGTCAGGGCCGAACACGCGGAAGTTGCGTGCGGTCATATTCAGCTTCATCACGTCACGCAGGAAGGCGCCCGTCACGCGCGTGGGCTCCGCCGTCGCCGCACCGGGACCGGGGACATCGACCGCGTAATCCCGGAAATCGGGGAGCTTCAGATCCTGCAGGAGCAGGCCCCCGTTGGCATGCGGGTTCGCCCCCATCCGCCGATTGCCTTTCGGCGCCAGTTCGGCGAGTTGCGCGATGAGTTTCCCCGCCTGGTCGAACAATTCCTCGGGGCGGTAACTCTTCATCCATTTTTCCAGCAACCGCAGATGCGAGGGATCTTCGGCGAGATTGGCGAGGGGAACCTGATGCGAGCGCCAGGAGCCTTCGGTCTTCAGGCCATCCACTTCCTTAGGCCCGGTCCAGCCTTTGGGCGTGCGCAAGATGATCATGGGCCACGCCGGACGCTTCTTGAAACCTTTGCTGCGCGCCTCAGATTGGATCTGCCGGATTTCCTTGACTATGTCATCGAGCGCCGCGGCCATGAGTTGGTGAACTTTGTCCGGATCGTCGCCTTCCACAAAAAAAGGCTTGTAGCCGTAGCCGCGGAACAGCGCGTCCAGCTCCTCGCGGCTGATTCTGGCCAGGATGGTTGGACTGGCGATCTTGTAACCGTTCAGGTGAAGGATAGGCAGAACCGCGCCATCGTGGACGGGACTCAGAAACTTGTTCGAATGCCAGCTGGTGGCAAGCGCTCCAGTCTCCGCTTCGCCATCGCCTACTACACAGGCGACCAACAGATCGGGATTGTCGAACGCCGCGCCGTATGCGTGCATCAGGGAATAGCCGAGCTCGCCGCCTTCGTTGATCGAACCCGGCGTTTCCGCGGCGGTATGGCTGGGAATGCCGCCGGGAAACGAGAACTGCGTGAACAGCCGTTTGAGACCCTGCTCGTCTTGCGAGACGGCTGGATACAGTTCGCTGTAGGTGCCCTCCAGATACGTGTTCGCTACGAGGCCCGGGCCGCCGTGCCCTGGGCCAGTGACATATAACACGTTCAGGTCGTGCTTGATGATGATGCGGTTCAAGTGGACATAGATGAAGTTCAAACCCGGCGTGGTGCCCCAGTGGCCAAGCAGCCGCGGCTTCACATGCTCGACTTTCAACGGCTTTTTGAGCAGCGGATTGTCGTACAAGTAGATCTGCCCGACCGACAGGTAATTGGCGGCACGCCAATAGGCGTTCATCTTTTGCAGGAGGTCCGAAGACAGGGGTTGCTTCATGGGCCTAATCCTTGGCGTGATTGTGTGGGATGGTTTGAGTGCCGGCGAGAATCTGGAAAACCGCTTTTGCGATGATCATGTCTTCATCGGTACGGATGACTCGTACCTGGGCGTGGCGCGTTCTCGTCGATGCCACCCGCGAAGACAAGTGTGTCCTGCCCACCGAGATGGCACAGTATCACCCGTCCTTGCGCAGCCTCGACGATATGATTCCTCCCTGGTTCGGCCGCCCTTTTTTCAGCGCCATCGAGCGCTGAACGACCTTGACCAGTTCCACGACGGCTACCGGAGTCAGCGAGCAGGCTGCGACCAGTCCCCAGTCTGCCCCGGTGAGTGGAACGGTGTTGAGTGCCGCCTGCAGAAACGGAACGTAAACCGCTGCCGTCTGCAGCAGCAGGCAGATCAGCACGGCCCCCCAGAGCCAGCCGTTGCTGAACAGGCGGGCGGTAAACGCGGACCTCGTCTGCGAACGCGCGTTGAAGGAATGGAAGACGTTGGCAAGAGTCAGCGTCATGAACGCGATCGTGACGGCATGGCGGAGACCGACACCTTCCGCGCCATACCAGCGCATGCCGATGTGGAAGGCCAGCAGCGTCACGCCCGCGAGCAACAGGCCCTGCCAGACGATCAGCACGACGAAATGCCGGGTCATCAACGGCGCTTTGGGGTCACGCGGCGGCCGCTTCATCACATCCGGCGCCGACGGTTCCAGGGCGAGTGCCATGGCGGGGAAGATGTCGGTGACGATATTGATCCATAAAATCTGCAACACCCCCAGGGGCAACGGCCAGCCGATCATGATGGCGACAAAAACCGTCACGATCTCCGCGAAGTTGGTGGAGAATAAGTAGTGGATGAAGCGCAGGATGTTATGGACAATGATGCGTCCTTGTTCCACGGCACCGACGATGGTGGCAAAGTTGTCGTCGATGATGACCATGGCGGCGGCTTCCTTCGCGACCTCGGTTCCCTTGATGCCCATGGCGATGCCGATGTCCGCCTGCTTGAGGGCGGGGGCGTCGTTCACTCCGTCGCCGGTCATCGCGACCACGTGCCCTTGCAGTTGCAGAGCTTCCACGATCTGCAGCTTGTGCGCAGGCGAGACACGGGCGAAGACAGCCGCGTCGGCAACTACCGCCTGCCAGCCTGCGGCGTCCAAGCTGCCGAGCTCCCGGGCGTGCACGGTCCGCAATGGATGACCCTCGGCGTCGCGATCGATTCCGAGTTGACGCGCGATCTCAGAGGCCGTCGCCGGCTGGTCGCCGGTGATCATGACGGTGCGGATGCCCGCTTCGCGGCAGGTGGCGATGGTGCTCCGGGCCTCATCGCGGAGCGGATCGATCATGCCGACCTGGCCGACGAACACCAAGTCCCGGCCGAGGTCTTCCTCGTGGTAGCCCTCCGCTAGTTCGCGGTAGGCGAGACCGAGCACGCGCAGCGCGGTGCCGGCCAACTCGCGGTTGGTCTCCTCCCAGTGCTGCCGGTCGGCTGGCGAGAGGGGCGAAATGCCGCTCGACCCTATCTGGAAAGCGCTCGCTTCGAGCAGTGTTCCGGGCGAACCCTTCACGTACGCGACTGTCTTGCCCGCCGCCGTCCGATGCACGGTGACCATGCGCTTGGTCTCACTGTTGAACGGGATCTCGGCAATGCGCGGATAGTCGCGCTCCAGTGCGGCGCGGTCCAACCCGCCTTTTGCCGCCGCGACAAGCAGAGCACCTTCAGTTGGATCGCCGAGGACGGTGGCGCCGCTGTCGTTGTGATCGACTTTCGCGTCGTTACACAGCATGCCAATCTGCAGTGCGAGGTGCAGCGGGGCATCGGCGACCGGGTTGACGCGCGCCCCTTGAACGCTGAAATCTCCGGCCGGCGCATAACCGGTCCCCGAGACCTCGACACGGCGCGCACCGATCTGGAAGGCGCGAACCGTCATTTCATTGCGGGTCAGCGTCCCCGTCTTGTCCGTGCAGATGACCGTCGTCGAGCCCAAGGTCTCCACTGCCGGCAAGCGGCGAATCAGAGCGTGCATGCGGGCCATGCGCTGCATCCCCAGGGCCAGGGTCATGGTGGTCACGGCGAGCAGCCCCTCCGGCACCGCCGCGATCGCCAGCGAGATGCCAACCTCGAGCATGTAGAGAAAGCTGATGCCGCGAAGCCAGCCCATCACGACGATCACGGCGCAGAGCACCAAGACCATGATGAGCAGCGCGCGGCCGAGCTGGGCCAGCTTCGCTTCGAGGGGAGTCCCACGCGAACCCACGTCCTCGATGAGCGTGCCGATCTTGCCCATCTCAGTCCGCATGCCCGTGGCCGTAACGATGAATTTGCCGCGGCCATCGGTGACGGCGGTCCCCAGGTGCACCATGTTGATCCGGTCGCCGAGCGGCGCGTCTTGATCAGCAAGTACATCTGCGGATTTGGTGACGGCGAGTGACTCGCCGGTCAGCGCGGCCTCCTCTAACTGAAGCCGGACGCTTTCCACGATGCGCCCGTCGGCCGGTACGCGCGCGCCGGCGGTGAGGATCGCCAAGTCGCCCGTCACCAGCTCCTCTGCGGGGATCTGCTGTTCCTCTCCGTCGCGAAGGACGTGGGCCACGGACACAGTCTGCTTACGCAGCGCGCCCAGCGCCGCCTCCGCCTTCCACTCGGTGACGAAACCGATGATCGCGTTCACCGCAATGACGATCAGAATGGCAACCGCCTCGATATTTTCCCCGAGCGCCAGGGCGACTCCACCGGCCGCCAGCAGCAACATGACGATGAGACTGCGGAACTGGTGAACGAATATCGACAGAGCTGAGCGTTGCTTGACTCCTGCGAGAACGTTGGATCCTTGTTGCGCGTAGCGCAGGGCGGCCTCCGCACGGGTCAGGCCGTGCGTCACGTTCGTCCGCTGGCGCTCAGCCGTCTCTTCAACCGCGCGCGTGTGCCAGGCTTCCGTCGGCGCGGGTGATGTCGCCGTCTGCCCGGGGAACAGCAGCTTTGATTCTATTTTCGCCGAAGCACTCGTCCTGGCTGGCGCCGCGTGCGCTTGATCTGCCGGGGCAGCCGCCGGCGATAGCCACGAACGCAGTCGCTGCAGCAGTGAAGTGGCTGCGTGCGCGGCGGCCGGTGCGGGCGAATTGGCAGGCTTGGGTGAAGCGGCCGGCTGGGGCACAGCCGCTGCGGGAATGTCCGGCATAGGCATGCCGGCAGGCATGGCTGCAGTGTCGGGTTTGGGCGCGGCGGCAGCGGTGTTCAGGGCTGATTTTGGCGCAGCGGACGTGAGCGCGGGTGCGGCGGCCGACGCGGCGGACTCATACCCGCGCTGGCGCACGGCCGACTTGATATCGGCGATCTCGAGCCGGGTTTCGTCGTAGCGCACCGTGGCGTTTTTCGCAGCGTAATTCACCGTAACGCTTTCGACACCTGGCACTTCGCCAATGCGCTTTTCCACTTCGTCCACGCTCAATACCGACAGCATGCCGTGCACTTCAATAACGCTTGTTTTCATCGTGTCTCATTCGTCGTCTTCATGTTCAATCGGTCTTGTTACGTCTCCGATCATTTCGTCAGCTGGCCGTTTTCGACGGTTTGACGCGTTGCAGGAAAATACGATTTGCGGATCTGACCGGATCAGCCGTTTATAGTTGGAGGTTTAGTAAAAACGTGCTCACCGGGAGAAAGCGATCTGTCTGCTTTACGATTTCTTTTCCGGCGCCGCTTTGTCTTGTTGCGCGGTGCCAGCGGAAGCGCTGCCCGCGGTGGCAGGTGCGACCGGGGCATTTTTCGGCGCAGCCGGTGCGGGGGTTGCCAGCGGCGCGCCCGGTTCGGTGTGGCCTTTGTGACCGTCGCTCGCCGAAGCGGCGCCGTGCGCGGCAGATTCGTAGCTGCGTTGGCGCACGGCCGACTTGATATCGGCGTGATTGAGTCGGGTTTCGTCATAGCGCACTGTGGCGCTTCCCGCAGCGTAATTCACCGTAGCGCTTTCGACCCCCGGCACCTCGCCAATCCGCTTTTCCACATCGTCCACGCTCAATACCGACAGCATGTCGTGCACTTCAATAACGCTGGTTTTCATGTTCGTTCCTTGAGTAGCAGGTTTCAGCGGGCCGCCGTGCCTCGATGCAGTCCGGCGTGAACTCGAACGCAATGTCCGGGTCGGGCTGAGGCCGATGTACGTTCACTCGGATGCGCATGGCGTGATCGCAGCTTTCAGAACGCCGCCGCGCCGGTTGGCCATCGTCAGGCGCCGCGATGCCGTCCATGATGCGGGTCGGGCCCTTGAGTTTCGCCCCGGCGGTCGCGCACAGACCGATCGGCCCGCGAGTGGTGACCGCCTGTCGCTAGAACAAGCCTTCACTGGAGTTGCCACCGGAACGCGCGCGGCGCGGGTTCTCCCGGACGCGTGATCTGCAACTCCAGCGCTTGCGGTCGCGCGGCGAGCGGCTTGAAACGCAACACGCCCTTACGGTGATGGCCTCCCGGCGGGTTGCCGTCCCACGCGAGCGGGCGGTGTTGTCCGCCCGCTCCGTCAAGCAGCCGTGAAGACTCGACGACAGCGTCGCTCAGATCCTGCGTGTGGCTATCGAACACGACTTCGAAATCCCAGGTCTTCGCGTCGGTCGCAAGGTTTTGCGGCGTCACCTTGATCGTTACGCCGCGCTCGTCGCTGGTTTGACTCGTCAGCGGCGCGGCAGCCGTAGCGTGCGAAGCGGCGACTGCCTGGCCTGTTCCGGCGACGTTGAGCAGTGCTGCGGTGAAAAAGGCAGCCACGGTGATGGCGAGTGCCCCAGTGGTGAAAGTGCGCATGTTGTCTGCTCCATTGAGGGTCAGTGGAACGAGCCACCTGGCAGCTGCTACAGCGCTGACCCGGCGTTCAAGCCGGTCACGATTCTCCGGAATCACCGGTCACGTTCGATCGGAAACACCGGTCACCATCAACGAAATACGCACTTCCGCACTACCCAAGGCGCAACGAGCCACCGAACAGGCTCGGACAGGGAGTCTAATGCCGCGTCGGCATCGTCGCCGCGCCGATCTACTACGCTTACCTGAAGGACGAGTTGAACACGCGCAAGCTGATGGAGCGCCCCGAGCCCTCAACCGGCCAGATGTTTCTCAATCTCGCGGATCGGTAGCTTGACATAATCCTTATCGATTTCGCCGCGCAGCGCCTGGCGGAGGGCGAGCGAATAGGCCGACCGGAGCATGCCAAGCGCGCGCGGCGCGGCGATGATAATGAAATCGCTGGTCTCTCCCGCAGCGATCGCCGCGTCGAGCCGCCGCGCCAGAGACTCGAGGAAATCGCGTTCCGCTGCATCGTGCCAATCGGTCTGCTCGACCGCGCTGCGCGCGCTGCCGAACGATTGATGCACCCGCCCCGGCCGGTCAGTCCCCTGCTCATGCGTCGGTGCTTTGTCGTGCTCGCGCACTTCCCTGGTGTCGAGCTTCAACGCGTCAGCCGAACCGCTGTTTTCGAGGATCAGCGCCTTGCCGCCGTCGCACACGACCACCCACGCACCGGTAACAATCTTTACTTTGTCCATGTTGCCAAGGCTAGCACAGGGCGGTAGCGGCGTCGCCGCTCTTCGCGCCGGAGAATGTATTGCCGACCCTCCACGATTGCATTCACCAAGCCAGATTGACCGAACGCAACCTCCATGGTTTCAAAGGGTCCTTCAACCCGACGTCACCGAGCTGTGCGTCCAGTTCCATGGCGTGGTTCTGCTCACTCATGCAGACGCTCCTGCCCCAGCTGGCGTACCGACTGCCTGCGGGCTTTGGGGGCGCGGAGTCTTGATGCCGGCAAGCTTGGTGCGCTTCAGCAGTAGCGCGTTGATGGCCACCACCGCCGAGCTGCCTGACATCGACAATGCCGCGATCTCTGGCGACAGCGTGAACGGATAGAGCACCCCTGCGGCGAGCGGGAAGGCGATCACGTTGTAGCCGACCGCCCACCAGAGGTTCTGGTGCATCTTGCGCAAGGTGGCGCGCGACAGTTCGATCGCGCCGACGATGTCGTAGGGGTCGCTCTTCATCAGCACGACATCGGCGCTGTCCATCGCCACGTCGGTGCCGGCGCCGATGGCGAAGCCCACATTGGCCTGGGTGAGTGCAGGCGCGTCGTTGACGCCATCGCCCACCATGCCGACCCGTTTGCCAGCGGCCTGCAGTTCCTTGATCTTGGCGGCCTTCTGGCCGGGCAACACATCGGACAGCACGCTGGTGATGCCCAGATCAGCGGCAATGCGCTTGGCGGTGCCCGCGTTGTCGCCCGTCAGCATCACCACCTCGATGCCGCGCTCGCGCAGCTTGGCGACCGCTGCCTTGGCGGTGGGCCGAATGGCGTCGGCAATCGCGATGAGGCCGATCACCTTGCCGTTCTGCGCCACATGAACCACCGTCCGGCCTTCACCTTGCAGCCGCGCAGCGTCAGCTTCCAGCGGCCCGAGTGCCAGCTTCTGGGTGTCCATCAACAAGCGGTTGCCAAGGTAGACCGTTCCTTCGGCGGTCAACGCCTGTGCGCCTTGGCCGTCAATACTCTTGAACCCCGTCGGAGCGACGACCTTCAGCTTTGCAGCGCGCCGCAAGATCGCTTGCGCCAACGGGTGGGCCGACCCTTGCTCGACAGCCGCAGCGGCGAGCAGCAGCACGTCTTCGGTGATGCCTTCGGCCATCACCATGTCCACCACCTCTGGCTTGCCGACGGTGAGCGTGCCGGTCTTGTCGAAGACGATGACGTTGAGCTTGGTGGCGTCTTCCAGTGCCGACGCGTTCTTGAACAGGATGCCGTTGGCCGCGCCCAAGCCGGTGCCCACCATCACCGCCATTGGCGTGGCCAGGCCCAGCGCGTCGGGGCAGGCGATGACGAAGACCGTGATGGTCAGCGTGACGGCGAACAGCAGGGGCTCGCCGATCCACCAGAACCAAACGGCGAAGGTCGCGAGCCCGACCGCGATCGCAACGACCACCAGCCACTGCGCCGCCTTGTCGGCCAGCAACTGCGCCGGTGCCTTGGAATTCTGCGCCTCCTGCACCAGCTTGACGATCTGGGCCAGCGCCGTGTCGGAGCCGACCTTGGTGGCCTTGTAGCGGAACGTTCCGCTGGTGTTGATGGTGGCACCGGCCACCTTTGCTCCGGGTCCCTTTTGCACCGGCTGTCCTGTTTGTCAATCCGGCGTGAACTCGAACGCGATTCGGCGGTCGGCCTGAACGAGGTTCTTCACGAACCGGCTAACAACGCCCACAAGCAAAGCACTACCAGTGAAGTAAGGAATCCGATCATTTCGTCGGAACTGCGGGCAGGCGATCCATCATCATCTGCATCATGGATTGCATCATGTCCATGCGCCTCTCCATCATCTGATGGCGGGCAGTCATATCGCCCTTCATCCCGCCGCTCCATCTGAAGGCACGCTGTTCATCATGGCCATCCCATCTTGCATGGCCTTCATTTGATCGGACATCAGGGCGTTACGTTCCTCCGGAGTCTTGGCCGCCATCATCTTGTCGTGCATCACTTGCATGGACTTCATCGGTTCATCCATGCGCGGATCAAACATGGTCGTATTTGGTTGATGGCATAAGCCAGAGGATGTGTCCCCGATTGGCGCCCGCTACTTGGGCACACAGTCCAGCCAATCGGAGAGACTCCCGCAGCCCTCGGAGAACAACGCTCCGGGACATGCGAGCGAAGCCTCGCTAAAGCGCGAGTCGCGAGAAGCGGAGTCTCAGGGGTAGCCCCAGCGAAGGGGGCCACAGGTCATTGGCTCGGCGGGGTGCCGATATGACCGAAATTGCGGCCGTCCATAGGACGGTTACGAATGGCGCCAGACCAGGGTCGGTCGGGTCAAAGTTGTAATTGACCTTAAAAAGAGTCTGTGAAACATCGTCACAAACCTTCAAGCACGGTGCTTGGGTCGCATCCGAACCCGAATGATGACCTGCGACGGTCGGCTCATTGCCCATTGGACTCTGGTGCGGAGCAGCGCTCGCAGCCGAGTGGGCGACGGCGAACCGTTCTTGGTTCGTGTCGCGGACTTCAAGCAAACAGGCGTTAGCAACCCCGGAAACCAGCGCAATGGTCCACGCCAACAGCATCGCAAATACCGTGCTGCGTTTGGCGCGAGTGTTGAAACGTGGATTCATATGAGGCAAGGACTGTAGCTGAGGCACCTTACGCGGTTGCGGCAATACGGTCTTGACCTACGTCAATAGGACTGACACCCTTAGCTAGCGCAAAAACTACCTTCGATCATTTTGGAGCCAACGATTCAAGACTGCTTCTGTTTGCGTGCACGTGTCTGTGCGCCAGCGCACGGAGCAGAATAACCATGGCGCCCCAGAATCCAATCCTCCAAGCGTTAATGGACATGCGATGAAGGAAGTCTGGAAACAACGCCCTACCACCACTCCCGGCGTCGAATCGATCATCTAGTGAGCGCGCACTTCACCGCGTAACGGCCAAGCCATGGCGAATTTCATCAGCCCCCTCGCCGGCAAACCGGCGCCTGCCGCCGCGCTGGTCGATATCCCGAAGCTCGTCACCGCCTACTACACCGGGATTCCGGA
>Ga0105046_10017542_pt1 | contig 10945 bp, 6 predicted proteins | sample MAT03_FD_78385 | JGI IMG/M metagenome (GOLD analysis project Ga0105046, IMG submission 78385) | Freshwater microbial communities from Lake Fryxell liftoff mats and glacier meltwater in Antarctica - MAT-03 (megahit assembly) | ecosystem: Environmental > Aquatic > Freshwater > Ice > Liftoff...
AACCACGGCAAAGCGGCCCCGACGGAAGCGGAGCCACTAACTCCGGCGGCGACCGTTCCCTGAACAAGGACGTGGCAACGAGACAATGTCTTGGCGAAGCCTGCCACCCAGAGCCGGCCTGGGTCGAGGCGTCCAAGCCGCGGCTACCGTTCGCATGTCGCTTGGTACTCCAAGCGGGACGACTCCGTTAACCCGGCCCGTTCTCCACCCCAGAGAATTGGAGAACGGGGGATGCTTGGGACCGGTCCCGCTTGGTGGCCAGTCGGAGTGGCCCAAAACGGAGATTGGGGTGCTCAGGAAACGCGGTGAAATCCGCGGTGATTCGCCCGCTTCGATGGGCTGTCCCTCATAACAAGAAACCCCACCGTTTCCGGTGGGGTTTCTATGGTTGCGGGGGAAGGATTTGAACCTCCGACCTTCGGGTTATGAGCCCGACGAGCTACCAGACTGCTCTACCCCGCGTTGCGAGGCGGGACAATAGGAGGCGTTACGGGGGTGTCAACCCAGGCGTGGGGTTGTGGCGTGATCGCGAGGAAAACCGTGCTAGAAGCGTCGTCGATGACGCGCACGCCTCTGTTTTTGGCGCTCTGCCTGGCCGCATGCGCGACCACCGCCGAGGGGCTGCCCGCAGGGCAGGCGCAAGCCGTCCCAGGCACTGCGGTTGCGCCAAACCGTCTTAGCGATCCGGCTGAACTGGACCGTGGACCCCCTCCGAAGCCGGGTCTGGAAACACCAACCGCGGCGGCCGAGGCGCTCGTGCTGCGCTTTGACTGGGATTCCTATCACACCGTCGTAGTGGTCGGCACCGGGGTGGGCATGGTCAAGCCGGCATGGGTTGCGACCTTCGAGGAGGCCAAGTTCGTCGTCGCCTATCGCGCCAGCGCCTTCCGCGATGCGCGGGGCCGGCTGCACATCGATGCCCGCAACTCCGTCGATGTCGGTCCGCAATCGCAGGGTTGGAGTCCGGATTCGTTCGCGATCGGACACAAGCTGCTGTGGTCACTCGATGATCGGGCCAGCGGGCACTCAGCCGAGATGGGTGAGCTGATCCCGGCGACCACCGACCAGGCGCTGTGGCAGCGCGAGCTACTACGCGTTCAGGCGCTGGTTGAAGGCGGATTGTAGACGCGCGGGGCGGCTCGTATCTGCCACCAGACCGCGAGGATGGTCTGCAAGCCGATCAGGGGCAGGACGATAAGCTGTCCACCGCTGCCGAAGCCGCTGCCGGTGGCGTAGGCGTGCAGTCCGGCGCCGAGGAGGAAGTTCACCCCGTACCAGCTCATGATCACTGACTGGAAGCCGTGCACGGCCCACGCGGCCAGGCCGGTCGGCCCGACGCTGCCGACATAGCGCAGGTGCAGCGGCACCAAATAGACGAGGAGGATGACCAGGGCCCAGACCTCTTTCGGATCCCAGCCCCAGAAACGGCCCCAGGCCTGATCAGCCCACACCCCGCCCAGCAAGGTGCCGGCTGCGATCAGCACCACGCCGACTTGCAGACAGCGATAGATGGCTTGCGACTCGGCTGGCTCTACGGGCTGGCGACGGATGGCGGCGCGGATCAGCGCCCAGTTGCCCAGCACCCAGGCGAGCACGAATGCTGCGTACGAGCCGGTCACCACCTTGACGTGGAGCCACAGCCACAATTTCGAACGCAGCACCGGCTGCAGCTGGCCAATATGCGAACCCAGGTCGGGCGGCATCGTCTCGCCGATCATAGCGCACAACGCCGCGCCGATCGCAGCGGCGACGACAAAGGCAGGTCGGCGGCCGGTCCAGGCCAGGACCAGCCCGAGCACACCGGTGATCAGAGCGACGTAGACCAGCGTCTCGTAGAGGTTGGTCACCGCGCCCCACGAGCTGATCGACAGGCGAGCGCCCAGCCCAGCAACGCAGGCCAGGCAACCGGCCGCAGTTGCGGCAATGCCGAAGCGCCATAACCAGCCACGATTGCCGTGGGCCAGGGCGATTGCGCTGAGCGTCCCACCGAGAACGAAGAGGATCCAGGCCCAGGTGAAGGGTCTGGCCGAACGGTACGACAACTCGGTGGAAATGCGTGTGGCGGTGGGGTAGTCAGCCACGTTGGTGGCACCATTGCTGCGCAGCCAGCTGGTGTGCGCCGTACCGACGCGGCGCAGCTCGGAGGTCAGTGCCGTGGCGGCGGCATCAATCGCGGCCGGTTCGCGGGCCAGCCAGGCTTTGCGGAATTGTTCACCCGCGGTCAGCAGCGGATTCCATGGCGAATCCGGCCCGGCCAACAACGGGTCAGGACGCCAGACCAGATCTTCGATGGTCAGCCAGGGATCAGCACGGCGCAGGGCGTCGGCATTCTTGGCCTCGCGCGCCTTATCGTGCCAGGGACGGCCCTGCATGCCCATCAGTGGCGCAGCGCGTTCCAAGACCCACGCGGTGCTGGCGGCATCGAACGTGACCGGGGCCAGGGCAATGGCCCGCGCACCGAGCGCATCGTCCAGCTCCCACATGCGGCCCCAGGTCTGCGCCGCGGCCTCGTCGGAGGCGCTCCACACGCTACGCATCCCGCCCTGGTCGCGGTTGCGCCGCTTCTGGGCCGCCGCCTGCAGAACCGGCGTCGCGGCAGAGAGTTCGTCGAAGGTGGCCCACTGACCTGGAATCTTCAACTGTTCGCGCAACGGAATGAAGGGCAGCCAGGCGATCGGCTGGGTGCGCCACTCCTGTGGATAGGCCATCCAATCCATCGCCAGGGCGCTGGCCTCCAGACGCTTGGGTCCGGCGATGCGCTGGCCGTCCTGCAACACCGGCAGGGCAAATGAGGACCGACCGGTGACCGCGGTGACGATCTCCCCAGCGGCAACGGCATAGGGTTTCACCCGCCCCTGATGGAGAACCGGCAAGCTGTCGATGGCTGCAGCGTTGAGGATGACGGCAGCAAGGGCAAGCAGGAGGGTACGCATCATATGGTCTTCTTCCGTCGCATCAGGTAGAGGAGGACGATGCCGGTGACCAGTACCAGGCTGCCGACATATTTGGCAACCCGACCTGGATCGGTTGCGACGGTGAAGATCGAGACCTGCCGCCCGGTCGGCTGCTGTTTGGCGTCGACCTCAGGACGGAAGGCCGTCTGATAAATGGCGACGCCAGCATGCAGCAGTGGTTCGTTCATCGTCACCAGGGCCGGGATGGGCTCACCGTTGGCAGGCAACACGGTGACCTGGCTGCTGAATGAGGCCGAGCGCATGCCGCCCGGATCCTTTCCCTCATCGAAGTGGTCGAGTCGCAGGGCGAAACCGTGTTTCTCGCGCAGATCGTAAATCGCGCGGCGGTAGGAGGCGAACAGCGTGCGCTTACCCAGTTCGATCGCTGCGACTTCGTCACGATGAAACCAGCGATCGACGGTGCTGGTGCCATCGCTGAAGCGGAAGCGAGCCCAACGCATGGCGCGATCCTGCTTGCCTGGTTGCATGGTCACGGCCTCGGGCATCGGCTGGCTGTTCGGCAGCCAGTCGACAGCCGCGGTCAACTGCATCGGACCATTGCCGCCACCAGCCAGATCACCGCGCCAGGTGCCATGGATCTCGGCCTGGCCCGACAGGCCCTTGCTGCGGGTGAACCAACGGACCAGCAATCGGCGACCCTGATCACCAGGAACACTGAGGAGCTGCAGGTAGGCGCCCTGGCCCCCGCTGCTGGCGTAGACCTGCGGATGTTCGTAGAGCGCCTCGGGGAATCCATCGCCGCCGGGGGCGAGGATGAGCGCTGCCGCGAAACGACGGGTCCAGGTGCGGGTCTCGGCGGGTCCGCGGCCAAGGCTGTATTCGACCACCGGATCGAGCCGGGCCGTGTCGTCCTGCACCAGATTCCCGTCAGTCGGCTTGGGATTGCGCAGGACGCGTTCGATGCGCACCGCCAGATCAGCAGCCAGTTCAGCGACCCGTCCTGGTTCGGCGGGCACCCGAACCTGGCGATCAGCCAGGCCGATGACCAGTTCGCCATCTGGGCCGGCAGGAGGCAGCGGCGCACCGAAGCCCTCGGCAAGATGCGGGCTGCCCGAGACCATCATCGAGCCGACCACTAGTCCTTCATCGATGATGGATTCGCGACCAGGCGCCATCCAGGTGCGCGAGAACGGCTCAGCGGTAGCCGCGGCGGTGCGCGCCGTCAACGTGACCAATGCGGCCGGTGGTCCGGATGCGGCAGGGCCGAAGCCCAGTTCAGAGGCCCCGGTATCGAGCACGGCGGTCAAGTCGACCCGCAGGCCATCGGCCTCGATCACCCGGCGTGGGGTGGCGAGAACGTTGATCTGCGCGGGCAGGTCATGCCACATGTCATAGATCAGGAACCCGAGCAGCGACGGATACCCGGCATCACGGATGGGCTGGAACTCGGCGACCCGGCGCTGCTGTTCCTCGACCACAGTCATCGAATCGGTGGGCAGTTCGATGCGGGCCGACTCGGCCTCTGGCGGCGCTTCCAGCATGCCGTCCAGGCGGTTGTTGCCGCTGGCCCAGAAGCCGCCCATAAGGGTGAGCAAGCCGAGATGGACGACCGCGAAGCCGTACTGGTGGCGGCGCAGCGGCAGACGGACGACGACAGCGCAGACCAAGCATACCGCCAGCAAGGCGAAGAGCGCGGCGAACCACCACGCGTGGTACACCATCACGGTGGTGATGAGCGATCCATAGGCGCGTTCGTAGACCGTCGCGGCGCCAATTACGGCGGCGACCGTGGCGATCAAGATGGCAGCCATATGCACGCTGCCGATTTCGCATAGCAGGCGGAAACCGGCTGAACGGCCAGCGCCGCGGGCTCTGGAGGACTGGAACTCGGCAGGTGCAGGATCGGTCACGTGGCGGGGCATCATGGTTCGCCCGTTGGCCGGTCCAGATGCGTATGCGATCCGCGAACGGCTGCCACAACCTGCCGCACATGCCAGGCTAGTCCGCCTTCGCTGCCCCCCGAGTCCGCCGCCGCGGCGGAGGCGGCTCAGGTTCCGACGTGCCCTCGTTGCTGCCTTCGGGCCAGACGACCCGCAGACGGCTGCGGCCACCACCGCTCGGATGCACCTCGATGCGGTGGGCAAGGCGTTCATGAAGGGCGCCGACATGGCTGATCACCACGATCTGGGTGCCCTGTTCCTGCTGTAGCCGTTCCAGGATGGCTAGGCAGCGTTCCAGCGCTGCCGGATCCAGCGATCCGAAGCCTTCATCGATGAACAGGGTGCCAAGCCGGATGCCGCCCCCCTGCAAATCGGCGAGGGCTAGAGCGAGGGCCAGACTAACCAGGAACGTCTCGCCGCCGCTGAGTGTGGCCACGCTACGCCGTTCATCGGCCTGGTCGTGATCGATCACATCCAGGTCGAGCGACACCTGTTCGCCGACAGCGACCGGCACGCGCACCAGGGCGTAGCGTGGGGCCAAGGACTGCAGGCGCAGATTGGCCAGTTGCAGCAACTGGTCGAGGGTCAACGCCTGGGCGAAACGCCGGAACGATGCCCCCTCCTTGTGGCCGATCAGTTCGTACAGCGCGGCCGACTGGGCAGCAGCTTCCTGCAGGGGTACTGCCTCGCGTTGCAACTCAGCGAGACGTTGGCGCTGGGCGTCGTCGCGCTCACGCGCCCCACGATCGGCCCCGAAGGCGTGATGCAGGCGGGCGAGTCCCTCCTCGGCTGCTGTGGTCTCGGCCAGGGTGGCCGCGAAGTCGATCTGCGGCAACGGACAGGCGGCTTGGTTGGCGTAGCGGTCGCCTGCCGTCAGCCGCGATCCGCTGGCGACCGCCAACTGCTGCTGGGCAAGGCGCAGACGACCAGCAAGGTGCAGGCGTTCATCGCCTGGCATGCGCGCAGCTCGCAATCCAGCGAGATCCTTGAATGGGCTACCGGTCAGTGCAGCGATCAGTTCGTCATGCCTGGTTGTGGTCTGATGAAGCGCTTCGGTCGATGCGCTGCGCAGGCGCATCCGTTCTGCGTCGGTCCGGTCACATGCGGCATGCTCGTCTACAAAACGGCGCAGGAACTGGCGAACGGGTGCGATCGGATCGCTGACAGGGACAGCGGCAGCGGACGATCCGGAGGGAATAAACGGACGCAATTCTTCAACAGCAGCCGTCAGGCCGAAGGCTCGCTGGCGGCGCGTGGTAGCCATGGCGATACGACCGGGCAGCGCATCCAGCCAGGTTGCGGCCTGCTGTGGACGTGTCTCACCGAGCCGGGCAGCGAGGTCTGCGATCGCCATCCGAGCGGCATCCTGGGCCGTGAGTTGGGCCTGACGGGCTACGTCCAGCCGCTGTCTGGCGGCCTGCAACGCCACCATGGCTTCGGCTGCAGCTGCTGCGGCACGGGCTGACAATGCTTCCGTATCACGGGCACGGCGCTCGCGCCGTTCGGCATCGGCCAGTGCCGACTCTGTCGCAGCCACCCCTCCAACGACACTGTGGCCAGCACCGGGATGTTCGAGCGAACCGCAGAGCGGGCAGGGTTCGCCGGCACGCAGCACGCCGCGCAGTTCAGCCGCCCTCGCCTGCGCCACGGCCAGATCGCGCCGCGCCCGCGCTACCGCCGCTTCGGCAGAGGCAGTGGCGGCGGCATGCCCAGCCGTGCTGGTGATGGCGGCCAGTGCTGCCGGCAGCGCATCGCTGTCGACCGCAGCCAGGCTCTCGCCGGCGCAGGCCCGTAAGCGCTTCTCCGCTTCAGACATGTCGGCGTGCCGGCGCTGGATCTCGCCTGCCATGGCCCTGGCCTCCCGCGCCGCATCCTGAGAAGGCAGCAGGGCCGTGGCATCCAACTCGGCGCAGGCGTGGTCGACAGCAGCCTCGTGGACCGCCGCCTCAGCGGCCGACAGGAGGGCGTACCACGCCGCGAGCAGGGCCGTGGTGGCCTGGGCCAGACGGGTGGCGGCAGCGTGGTGGAGCGCCTCAGCCTGCGGCTGGGCGAGGACCAATCGCGCCGATTCACCCTCAGCCCGGTCTAGCAGGGCCAGCGCCGCAGCGTATCCCTCCGCAGCCTCGGCCAGGGTCAGCCGCACTGCGTCGCCTTCCGCCAGATCCTGTGCGCGCTGGGCTTCGCCGAGCAGCTGGTCCGCGGCCGCCAGCTCGGCCTCGAGGCGTTGTCGTTCACGCCACCACGCCATGGCGGCAAGCGCCTGATCCCGTCGCCGGGTCGCGCCCGCCATGGCCTGGTCGATGGATGCCAGTCGTTCCGCAAGCGTGCTGCGTTCCGTCTCGGACAGAACGCTGATCGCACGGATCCGCTCAGCATGGAGCGCGACGGTGGTGGCGGCGCGCTGATGGCGGACAAAGGCCTCACGCGAGATGCGCGCGTAGATGCCGGTGCCGGTGAGTTTTTCGAGCAGGGCCGATCGATCGTTGTCATCGCCCGAGAGGAAGCGGGCGAACTCGAACTGCGGCAACATGACGACACCACGGAACTGGTCGAAACTGAGTCCGAGACGCTGAGTTACCCAGGCCGCCACCGCCAGCACCCCCTCGACAACCACACTGCCCTGCGCATCTCGCACCTGCATCGACGGGCGTGACAGTTCACCGGAACGCATGCGCCGCAGCTGCCAGGCTGCGGTCCAGCAGCTGCCATCATCGAGACGCAGGTCGACCTCGGCGGAGCCCTCTGTGGCATCGCGTGACAGCAGTTCGCCGGCTTGGCGATCCAGCCGGGGCGTGCGTCCATACAGGGCGAGACAGAGCGCGTCGAGGACGGTGCTCTTGCCTGAGCCAGTCGGCCCGGTGATCGCGATCAGGCCCGCCTCCCCCAGTGCGGGGCCGGCGAGATCGATCGCGGTCTGCGGACCACGCAGGCTGGCAAGCGAGCGAATGCGGATGCGTTCAACCCTCATGTCAGTTGGGTTCCGCCCGTATCGCGGCCACGAGATCAGCGTAGGCCGTATCCAAACCAGGAGGCGGTGGTGAGCCGAAGCGCTGCTCATGGAGCAGGCGGAAGACTGCTTGGGGATCGAGGGCGCGCAGATCGGCAACCGGCAGGGCAACTGCTGTTCCCGCAGCCTCGCCACCACGTCGAGCGAGGCTGGAGACGACCTCCCAGCCGCGCGCCCGAGCGGCCTCAGCGACGCGCAGATGGATGCCAGGCTGCGGGGTGAGGAGGTGGAGTTCGGCCTGCAACCACGGCGTGACCTGGCCTGCGACGGGTATCGGCAGAGTGGCAATAGCTTCGAGGATCGCCTCGGGGCTACCGAACAGGCGACGGTAGGAACGGAACTCCGCCAATGGCAGCAGCGAGACGGAAGCCGGAGAGCCGTCGTCGGGTAGTTCGGCGAGGACCACGCTGCGCCCGGTTCCGGCTTCGTCGAAACCACTCGGCAGTAGCGAACCGCAATAGCGCCAATGTTCGCGGCCCGCCACGGTCTGCGGCCGATGCAGATGGCCGAGGGCCGCGTAGGCTGCGCCCTCGGCCAGCCTAGCGAGGTCGGCCTGTCCGAGGTTGCCGACTTCAGCAAGCACCGGGTGCTCCATCCCGCCGGTGCGTCCGCCAGCTGCGAACGCGTGCGTCATGGCGACCCACGGCAGACCGGCCGGCACTGTGGCGCGCACCGCGTCCCAGCGCTGATGCACCGCTCGGGCCAGGCGACGGGCGCGGTCGCCATCGTCCTCGGCCAGGATCACGTCACCTTCGCGCAGATACGGGACGGCAGCGCACCAGGCGCGTTGTACGCCGGCACGATCGCGCAGCGGGATCAGCGCCGAACTGGGAGACTCGTGACGGGTCAGCTGCCCACGCACATGGACGTGGAGCGCCGCGAGCAGCTCTTTCGGGCCATCGATGCGCAATCCGCTGTCATGGTTGCCAGCGATAATTGCGACGGTGGCGACGCCAGCACCTTGGACGAGATCGACCAAGGTGCGATACCACAGGCGCTGCTCGGCCGCCCCTGGGTTGGCCGTGTCAAAAACGTCCCCGGCGATAAGCACAGCGTCGACCGCGTGGGTGCGCGCCAGTCCAACCAGCTGGGCGAGGGCATGCGCCTCATCGGCTGCCCGCGCCCGGTCGTGGAAGGCGGCACCGAGGTGCCAGTCGCTGGTGTGGAGGATGCGCACGGCGTTGCAGCATGTGAACCGCACCGGGGGCTGGGTGCAACCAGCGGTGCGCGCAGCGGACGGTCAGATCTTCGAACGGCAACTCGGGGCACCACAGCGGCAGGGCATGCCGCCGCGGTGCTGGGTCTCGCCATAATCGACGGTGAGTTCGCTGCCGGCAGCAATCGGGCCACGGCTGTAGACCTCAACTCGCTGGCGGAAGACGCGCAGATAGCAGTTGGCCTGGCAGCAGTGGTTGAGGTGCCGGAATGCGTTTCCAGCACTGCAATCAAGGGCCCACGTGCGGGACAGCTCGACCAGCTGGATGACTTCGCGGGCCTGGTGGTCGTGTCGAGCCGCGGGCAACCGGCGCAGTTCGCCAGTCACCTCGCCGAGCTTGGCACGGTGCGGAACTGCGACTCGGGTAAATAGGCCCTGGCCATGAATGCGGCTGCGCCTGACCCGGCAGCGGTCGAGGAAATCCGGGATCAGCGGCCGACCGCCTTGAGCAGGGTGTCGCCCAGAGTCGCGGGGCTTTCAGCGATGAAGACGCCGGCGTCGCGCATCGCGGCCAGTTTAGCCTCGGCGGTGCCAGTGTTGCCGCTGACGATGGCGCCAGCGTGGCCCATGCGCTTGCCCTTGGGCGCGCGGGTGCCACCGATGAAGCCGACGACTGGCTTCTTGACGTGTGCCTTGATGTAAGCGCAGGCGCGTTCCTCGGAATCGCCGCCGATCTCGCCAATCATGATAATCTGCTTGGTCTCGGGGTCGGCGTTGAACAGCTCCAGGCAGTCGATGAAGTCGGTGCCCTTGATCGGGTCGCCGCCGATACCGATACAGCTGCTCTGGCCGAGGCCGCACGTGGTGCTCTGGAACACTGCCTCGTAGGTCAGCGTGCCGCTACGGCTGACGATGCCGGTGCTGCCGCGCTTGTGAATGTAGCCGGGCATGATGCCGATCTTGCACTCGCCGGGCGTGATCACGCCGGGGCAGTTCGGGCCGACCAATCGGCTCTGCGAGTTTTCGAGGGCGCGCTTGACCGCGTACATGTCGCGGGCTGGAATGCCTTCGGTGATCGCGACGATCAGCGGCATCTTGGCGGCGATCGCCTCCAGGATGGCATCGGCGGCGCCGGCCGGCGGGACGAAGATCATCGAGCCGGTGGCGCCGCCTTCACTGATTGCTTCGGAAACGGTATTCCACACCGGGTAGTTCTTGGCGTTCTCACCCACCCAGGTCTGGCCTCCCTTACCCGGGGTGACGCCGCCGGCGAAGTTGGTGCCGTAGGCGATCGCGCCGTTGGAGTGGAACGTGCCGACTTTGCCGGTGATACCCTGGCAGATGAGACGGGTCTTCTTGTTGACGAGAACGGACATGTTCAGCGACCCTTCTTCTTGGCGGGCTTCTTGATCAGCTTCTTGGTGGGCTTTTTACCCAGCATTTTGGTCGGCTTGCTGGCAACTTTCTTCGCCACTGACTTGGCCTTCGCTGCCTTCCTCTTCTTCGCGAGCGGCTTGACCGCCTTCTTGCGCGGGATGTAGGCGATCGGGGTCGGCTCGGGGAGGGCAGCGCGCGGCGCCATCCCTTTATTGGTGCGCCACGTCGCTGCGGCTAGGGCGGCCTTGATGCATCCGTCCTTGAGATCGTCAGCGGCGATGACGGCCAGACCGCTTTCCGCGATCAACTTCTTGCCCAGCTCGACGTTGGTGCCTTCCAGGCGGACGATCAGCGGACGGTCGAGTCCGACTTCTTTCACTGCGGTCAGCACGCCGGTGGCGATGGTGTCGCACTTCATGATGCCGCCGAAGATGTTGACCAGGATGGCCTCGACCGACGGATCCTTAAGGATGATCTTGAAGGCGGTGGTCACCTTCTCGGCGGTGGCGCCGCCACCGACGTCGAGGAAGTTGGCCGGGAACGCACCCTG
>Ga0105046_10017543_pt1 | contig 10944 bp, 11 predicted proteins | sample MAT03_FD_78385 | JGI IMG/M metagenome (GOLD analysis project Ga0105046, IMG submission 78385) | Freshwater microbial communities from Lake Fryxell liftoff mats and glacier meltwater in Antarctica - MAT-03 (megahit assembly) | ecosystem: Environmental > Aquatic > Freshwater > Ice > Liftoff...
AAAACCGCATTGGCCCTTTAAACTCTCAATTTAACGAGGTTGTGAAAGCCAAAAGAGGGCCTATTATGCGATTTTCTGACCAAGAATTGATTGCATACTAATGGAGAACTTTTATAGACCTCAAATGATTAAAGATTGATCTCAGCGGGCGCAGCATGCTGCGCCCGAAACGCCCATCATTTGTCTTTTAAAACGTTTCCCCATGAGACATGCACCACTGGTTATAGAGGCTTGATAGGAAGCAAGGTCTTCTCTCTCTATCAAACCTCTATACATATCAGTTCCTCCCCCTCTTGCTCCCCCACAGGCTGCTGCTCCATCTCCAGCAGCGTGCGCTTGAGATCGACGCCGTAGGCATAGCCCGTCAGCGATCCATCCTGCCCCACCACGCGATGGCACGGCACGATAAACGGCACAGGATTGGTCGCACACGCACGCCCCACCGCCCGCGCCGATTTAGGCGAGCCAATCGCGGCGGCAATTTCGCCATAGGTGCGCGTCTGCCCATATTCGATACGGCACAATTCCTCTAAGTCGCGCTTCTGGAAGGCCGTCACGCGCAAATCCAACGGCAGTTCAAAGGGCGGCTGCCAGCCGTTGAAATAGGCAATCACCTGCGCCACAGCGGGCTGCAACGCCGCATCATCGCGCTCCAATGTCGCCCGCGCAAATTCGTGTTTCAGGCGGCCAAAGGCGTCATCCTGTGTCGTCCCTAACGTGATCGAGCAAATGCCGCGCTCCGTCGCCCCCACCAAAAGCCAGCCCATCACACTCTCTGTCGCTGTATAACGGATATGCAAACCCGCACCGTCGCGTTTATATTCCACAGGTGTCATTCCTAACTGCTCCGTTCGCTCGTACAGGCGACTGCTCGATTGAAAGCCCGCTGCGTAAATGGCATCGGTAATGCGCTCGCCCTGCTTGACCTGTGCGCGAAAATGCTGCATGCGGCAGGCCTCGACATATTGATGCGGGCTGATGCCCATCACCGCTTGAAAGGTGCGCTGCACATAGGTCGGGCTGAGATGGGCTGCTTCGCCAAGGGCTTCCAGCGATAAATCACCGTCGAGATGTGTCTGAATATGGGCGCACAGCGCCTCGACACGCATCGCATTCTCATCGCAGGGCGCAATCTGGTCCGGCTTGCAGCGTTTGCACGCTCGGAATCCTGCCAACTCCGCTGCCGCGCCCACGGCAAAGTAGGTCACATTCTTTTGCAGCGGGAGACGTGCCGGACAACCAGGCCGACAGTAAATGCGTGTCGTTTTAACGCCAACCACAAACCGCCTTTCATACGAGCGGTCACGGGATTCAACAGCTTTCCAGCAGGTGGCGGGATCGGGCATCATCGGAGATCACTCCTCGTCAATCGCTTAGAACATCATTATCGGTCATAACCCTGCAATTGACGCTCTGATTCTTGCACGCAATGTCTGGTTGCTGTCTTCTTAAGGAAGACTGTTCAATGCATCTTGCAGCAGCGCCGATTTATCACCCAACTTCTGCGCCTGAGTCAAATCCGCCCGTGCTTGCTCTGCATAATCTTTGTTCTGCGTCCTCTGCCAGAGGGCAAACATGATAAGGCCGCGTTCAGCATAGGCCGGGGCAAACATCGGGTCAAGTTTGATGGCGGTGGCAAAATCTTTCTGGGCATCCTCGTCTTGTTGGAGCGCTATATACGTGCGTCCCCGCTTGACATAGGTCTGGGAGGTTGGTTCAAGCCCTAGAGCCAGGGTGTATTGACCCACCGCGTGGGTATACAGTCCATCCTCATAGAAGTTATCTCCCGCCCTCAAACGATTTTCAGCAGAGGGTGGATGCTCTGTCATGTAAATCACAGCGCTTTTTGTGGCTGTGGCCTGTGCTCGCGCCGTTGCATCTGTTGAGCCAACAGGCACATAGCCAGCGGGCGTCTTGGACGACGAGACGATATAGGTATTTTGATAACCATAATCAAAAAAATTGCTTGTGAAGGTAAATGTCAAGAGAAGCATGGCGATAAACCCTACGATCCATGCCACTGGAAATTTATCCGGTTTGGTGGGCGGCGGCACAACGGAAGGCTGCGTGTAGACATCAGGGCGACGGTGTGGGCGTGATTTGACGACAATGCGTGCGTCATCCTGCGCGGCCCGCCATGCCCTCTCACGCTCATCACGTCGCTGGCGATCATAAACAGCGCGTTGATCGGGATCAGACAGGATCGTATAAGCGACATTGAGGCGCTGCGTAATCTTTTTGGCCTCATCCATGCGCTTATCCAGGGCCCGCAGCGCATTTTGATCGCCCACAATTTGCAGGCGTGTGCGTTCCGCCATCAGGCTGTCGGGGTGATGCTGGCGCATTTTGGCGTAGTACGCCCGTTTGATGTCAGCGGCCTCCGCTTTGGGAGGCACGCCCAGCAGATCATAGTAGTTGGGAGTCGATGCCATAGGGATCAGGGGTCTTTGTGGTCAGTATGATGATAGCGCCATGACATAACGTGAGCAATAGAAAAGCTGGCTTACTACGATGATTGATCGCTGAATCTCTACCCCTCTTTCACAAGAGTCGAAGGGAGTAGGGCTTATTTAATATAAGGCCAGGAAAAGGACACTGAAAAAGCACTCATCCTCTCCGGCAGAACAAGATCGGGATAATACTTCAAAAATGCTTCTTTGGTTTTGTAAACAGACAAGCCACAATAACAATATGTCATTTCTTCAAACCAATTGGTGGTTAACAAAGCAATGATATGAAGTTGCTGTCTTAAGGTATAGTGACGTCCAGCCTCCATTGTTGAATAGTGATCATCATATTCAAAGTATTTTTCTTGTCCTGACGAAGCCTTACTATAAGGGTCGTAATCAATATACAGGATAGGCGTCAGGGAAATGCCCTCTTGTATAAACCAATCGCGCAGCATGTCCGGTGTCCAGGTATGAAAATAAATACTGGTTTTAGCTTTATAAGGGCCCTCACGATAATCCACATGTATCAGTTGACTCTCTGGTGGAATAGGAATCTGATCGCTCATCACCCATTCGCCCCCATAACGCGCGAACACCCACATCCCGCCATAACATGCCGCAATTAAAAAGACAGGAATCAGCAGCAGCCTCAAGCATCCTATCCGGCGCGGCTGTAAGCGTTTACGTTTTTGAGACTCAGTAGGCAGTTGTTCGGCCATCAATCTCTCGTCCCTATCAATGCTTTCATCATAAAGCCAAAAGCAAAAGAAGCGCGAGGCCAATCCACTTGGCCCCACGCTGCATACAGGGAGAGTTGCTAAGAGTTAGCGATTTGACTTGACTCAGGAATCGCTCTGGTTTTCGAGAACCGGTTCTGCATCCGCAGGACGATCCTGCTCACGACGAGCATGCATCCAGTCGGCGCGTTCCTCTGGCGTCACATCGTCGATGCTGAGTTCGATATGCTTGCGGTCATAATCCACATTCGCAATGCGGACCAGAACAGCATCGCCTTCCTTGAACATATCACGCGGTGTGGAGATGCCGAGCGTGGTCATGCGGCTGGTATGCACCAGACCTTGCGCCCCACCAGGAGCCGCCACAAACACCCCGTAATCGACCACGTTCGTCACCAGACCGTCGATGAGATCACCAATGTTGTAACGCATGGTGAAGGTCGTCCACGGATCGGGCAGGGTGGCCTTGCGATTAAGCGCGATACGTTCACGCTCCATATCCACACTATCGATACGCACTTCGATGCTCTCGCCAATGCTCACGACATCGCTCGGATGATTGACATGACGGTGATCGAGATTGGAAATATGCACCATGCCATCCACGCCGCCAATATCCACGAACACACCGAAGTCCGTCAGGTTGACGACACGGCCCGTGATAATCTCGCCAACCTTCAGTTCAGCCAGGCGTTCGCTGCGGGCGGCGCGGCGGGCGGCCCGTTCCGAGAGGATAAGGCGATTGCGTTGTGTCTCCACCTGAATCACCTTCAGTTGGAGAGTCTTGCCGATGAGTTCACCTTTGATTTCATCCAATTTTGAGGGCGAAATCGTCTGCGGAATGCTTTCAATATGCGAATTTGGCACAAAGCCCATCAGCTTGCCGAACTGGACCAACATGCCACCTTTGTTCACATCCAGCACAATGGCGTCGGTGATTTCATCTTTTTCCATGAGGTGCTGAGCGCGAACCCAGTCTTCCATCTCCATCGCTTTATTGATGGAAACGATCATATCCCCGTCTTCGTTATAAGGTTGCAGGACAAACGCCGTGACTTCGCGGCCAGCAGTGAGCGTCGCCAGCACAGCATCAGAGAGACGGCTGAGGTCTTTGCGGGTGACAATAGCATCGCGTTTAAGACCCACATCGAGAATAAGTTCATCACGTCGTGCTTCTAAAATCACGCCCGGCAAAAGCTGCCCGCGTTGTGGCTCGGCGTAGAGATATTCGCTCAGTAAATCCTCAAATGATCCCTGTCCGTTTGCCCCGTTATGACCCCTCTCGACAGCTTCAATATCCATAATGACTACGACTCCTGAATACCAATACACGCGGCCATTAGACCAAATGTCTTATGCGGCCTATCCTGAGTATGCGCCACAAAAGTAAAAAAAGGCTTACAGAGCATTGAGAAATACTTTTTTATAGATGATTCTTATATTCTCTGTTCGGAAGTTGGTTTGGGGGCCTGTCCTGCCTATGTTATAGTCCCTACAGATTGAATCACACAGGATAAACGACATGCGTTTTGCGATCTTCTCTGATGTGCATGGCAATCTTGCTGCGCTCGATGTCATGCTGGATGATCTGGCCCGCATCGGTGAGGTGGATCAAATCTGGTGTCTGGGCGATTTTGTGCTCCTGGGTTCGCGCCCTGCCCAATGTATTCAGCGCCTTCGTGCCCTGCATGAGCAGCATGGCAAAGAAAAAGTCCGTTTCATCGGCGGTAATACGGATCGCTATATTGTCACCGGAGATCGCCCTGGCCTGGGAGCGGCCGCTGATGAAGCTGCCTATGACATACGGCGCAAACGGCATCGTCAGTATGAAGCCGTGTATCAATGGACGTTCAATCAACTGAACTTTGCCGATTATCAGTTTTTGCAGCATCTGCTTGGGCGAGAGATTCATCAGCGCGTGGAGGGCTACGGCAATGTCATCGGTGTTCATGCCATCCCCGGCAGCGATGACTCCTCGGCCCTCAGCCCCACATCATCGGAGGAAGTCGCCGCCGATGCTCTGCTGGATCGTGAGGGGCGTTTGCTGCTGGCAGGCCATACTCATCTCAAGATGAATCGTCCGGTGAAGAGATGGCGAGTCATGAATCCCGGCAGTGTGGGCATGTCGTTTAGCGCCCCAGGCATGGTGGAATGGCTCTTGCTCACCGTGACTCCTGAAGGCGTTGAGACAGACTTTCGCGCTGTGCCTTATGACATCCAAGGCATGCTGGCCGATGCCGCCACAACGAGCTACCCTGACCTCGATTTTCTCCATGAACGGTTTACCCAGGCCCCTTAGTCTGATGAAAGACCTTGTTTGATGCCCAAACGCCAAGCATTTTTCAATGATCTTGCCAGCCCACAGCGTCAAGCCGCCCTGCTCATTGCGCAGGTTGGCGCGATGCCCACCGAGATTCAACTCGTCACACAGGTCGCTGAATACGATGAGGCTGTCCAGGGTTTACGCCCCATTCGCACCTATGTCATTCGCGTCAGCGGCGTCACGGAGCATCGCGTGATGACTCTGGGCATGACTGTGGATGAGATCAGCATCGAGACCGATCATCCCCTGCTGTATCAATATACAGCTCCACCTGCTGCTGTATTCTTTCGCGGCACACCCAAAGATGTGAATGCCCTGGTGCTGGATATTGCGCAGGCACATGCCACGACTTTCCAGGGTTGGCGACATTTCCCGCAGTATCTCAATATCGAACAGCCTTTAGCCACACTGCTCGAATCAGGTGGCGGCCTGCTAGGGCAGATGCCGCAGCCTCTTGCAGACCGTCTAATCTCTGTGCTGGAGCATCACGGCCTGGAGCATAAAGTCATGGTCGGCGAACCGCCCGTCAAGCCGCGCTTTGACAATCAGCCTCTGAGTGTGCTGCTCATGGGCGATTCGTATTTCATCTCGTTTATGTTCTCTTTCGATGAAATGGGCAAGGCCTAAAATATTTTGCAGGCACACGATAAGATCGTGTTCCAGGTTTTAAAAGAAATGACGTGTAGGGGCAAGGCATGCCTTGCCCTCATATCCAGCCACATGAGAGCCCATATTCAATAGATTTCATTCAGGAGATCAAAATATGCAATTACAGAACACAACGGCCCTCATCACCGGGGGCGCATCAGGATTGGGCGAAGCCGCTGTGCGCCGCTTTGCCGCACAGGGCGCAAATGTCGTCATCATCGATTTGAATGCGGAGCGCGGGCAGGCTCTGGCGCAAGAGTTGGGCGAGTCAGCGCGTTATGTCCGCGCCGATGTGAGCCGTGAAGACGATATGCAGCAGGCGGTACAAACGGCTGTCGAGGCATTTGGGGCGCTGAATATTCTCGTCAATTGTGCGGGCGTGGCACGGGCACTCAAGACAGTGGGCAAAGATGGCCCGCATCCGCTGGATCAGTTTGAGTTTGTGATTCGCGTCAATCTCATCGGCACATTCAACTCGATTCGTCTGTCTGCCGCCCAGATGCTGAAAAACACGCCCAATGCCGAGGGTGAACGCGGTGTGATTATCAATACGGCGTCTGTCGCGGCGTATGATGGGCAAATTGGGCAGGTGGCGTACAGTGCCTCAAAGGGTGGCATCGTGGGTATGACACTGCCGATTGCACGCGATCTGGCGCGTGATGGGATTCGCGTGATGACGATTGCCCCTGGTCTGTTCGACACACCGCTGATGGCGTCGCTGCCGGAAGCCGCCCGCATTTCCCTCGGCCAGCAGGTTCCTTTTCCCTCGCGCCTGGGCAATCCCGCAGAGTATGCCCAGCTCGCCCAGGCAATTGTCGAGAATCCTATGCTGAACGGCGAGGTGATTCGGCTGGATGGCGCGATACGCATGTCACCCCGCTAATTTAAGGCAACAGGAAGGGCCGTAATCGGCCCTTCCTGTTTGTTTAAGTCTGTTCCTTTGGCCCGACTAAAAATCGTACTCTAGCACGAGTATGTCATTGAGCATCGCTGACTGTTAGCGTTTGTTACTCATCGCCTGAAAATGCTGAGACAATATCACCCAGGGCAAACCGAGCATCAATCCCACCTGGCCCATCAATGCGCGTATGACCAAAGAACAGCATTGGTCCATTGGTCGCTGTAACGACATGCACCCCATCCTCAGCACATTCCTCTTTTAACTTCTCGGAAACAGACTGGTGTTTACTCCAGCTTGAAAAGACATAAACACTCACCTGTATATCCGGGTTGCGGCTGCGATAGCCCACGCCAGCGAGCGCGCCCAGTTTCTCAGGCGCATGTTCAGGATCGACTTTTTCTAAGGCGATTCGCGTGCGATCCGGATGCATTAATCCATTCAATCGACTCAGCTGCTTATTTACAAGTTCTTCACTCATGATCTCTCTCCATGCGGCGTAGGGATAAAAGCCTTTAAGACAGGCGCTGAGGCTGAGTATACCTCTCGACACATCTGGCCTATATCAGCCCTTATTAAAGGGCTGCCAGCTTGTCGCTGTCCAAGTCATCATTGATACATTTCGACGCTTTTGCCCAGGCCCCCGATTTCATATTACTCACAAAGGCGTCCCAGATCTGCCCAGCCAGTTCCTCAGTGTTCCCCTTAGTATCTTTGCGATACTTGATGAAAGCAGCTTTCAGATCATCAACCTTGCCATCAAAATAGCTGCTGGCGATCACCTCTTTTGTTGTAACCGTCGTCACAAGCGCGGTGATCAAATCATGATTGTTAGTGTAGTTACCACGTGTAATGCCCAGGTCTGCGCAGATGAGGCGGGTAAAATATTCTGTCATGCCCTCATTGGTGTTAAAGCCCAGTGTGCTGAGGACCGCCCCATCCGAGTATTTGTGAAGACCTTCATGAATGACTGTCCCTGGATTGCCGCTGTTACGCTCAACCCAGACGCGCCCACTGCCGTCCACAAAGCCGTTAATCGCATTCTTCTTCGGTGTGGGCGTCGCCCGATGCCAGACCTGATCGCCATAATGCGCGACACCCGCACGATCCCAGTCGGCACCCGCCACAATGCCAACCTGCCCCTCAATTTTTCTGCCCTTTTTAACCGCTTCCGTCACATAAGCACTCATTTTGTCACGGATGATTTCATCCGCTTTGGCAGGGGCAGTATGCTCTTTTCCGCCTTCACCGAGTTCAGTCGTTGTCGGCGGTTGATTCATACCGATACGGGTTATAAATGTCAAATAGGGGTCTTTGCCTAACGCGCCTTCAGCCTTGGTCAAAAGCTTCTCATCCGAACAAACCGCCGTCTTTTCATCCGATGTAGCTGCGTTGAGAACAGGTTCGAGATCGCTCAGTGAGATGGACGACCAGTATTTAAAGGCCAGATCAAGCAGCGTCTTCAACAGTGGCTTAACGGCCTGGCTCGCCTCTATGAAATCTTTGACACTGATTTTGCCAGCGATGTCCTTCATCAAGCTGTCGTCAGCGACCGTTTTGTTCCATTTGGTCTTGTCGAGCGGTGCCAGCCCTTCCTGTCGGACTTCTTCGGCGGTCTTGACACCGAAAAATACCATCACGTCATCAAGGAACCCGCGCTGAATGCGCGTCGTCTGGACGTCTGCTTCCTGCTTATCTACTCGCCGAATATCAGCCACGCGCCGAGTATCGACAGTACGCTGCACAGATGAGCAATTCGCACAGTTACAGCCTTTGCCGTGAGATTCACGCTGAACAGTGCGATCCTTCATCAGACGACCAACAGCCTTGTTACCGATGAGACGTTGAAGCTGCAAGACCTGACTGCTCTTCAATTGGCCCGTCATGTTCTCTGGAAGAGATTCTTGCATAGACTCTTGAACGGTTGGGGCTGCTTTTTCTGGATTTGGAGAACGGGGTTTGGAGGTGGGTGTTTTTGAGGTGCGTGAAGGCATAAAGGTAAATTCTTTCCCCAAGTGAGCTATAATTAATTTATATACTGTATTTTGTATTTGGCAAAATTTCTGATATTTTGTTGTAAATCTTTCAGGGCGTCTTTGGTGCTCAAAATAGAGTGTAAAGGCATCTGTACCAATGAACATCGAGTTCACCGGCGAGATCTGGTTCTGGAAGGGGCCCGCCCCCTGGTTCTATGTCACCGTTCCACCTGATGAGAGCCACGATATAAAAGCGATCTCAGCCTCCGTGACGTATGGTTGGGGCGTGATTCCTGTCCATGTTCAGATCGGCAAAACCGAGTATCAGACGTCCTTGTTTCCCAAAGATGGTCTCTACCTCGTCCCTATCAAAGCGATTGTCCGAAAAGCAGAAAATCTTGAGGAAGGCGACACAGTAACAGTACGGCTCGAAATTCGTTGATAGACGAGTGACACTCTGTTCCGGAGGAATAAGATGATGACCATCATTGATAATGAGATGTTATGGCGTCAGTTTGGAGCCGCAATCGATATGTTAAGCAGCGCCCTGCGCGACTGTCCCGATGAACTCTGGGAGAAGCAGTTGTGGGAAGACCAACCTGACCAGTGGGTGGCCGCTGGTTTCTCGGCCTTCTGGTATCTGGGCTATCACACACTCTTCTGGCTGGATCTCTACTTAACCGGGGCAGAAGAGGGCTTTGCGCCGCCTGCACCCTTTGATCTGGTTGAGATGGAACCAGGCGAAGTCCTGCCGCGACCCTATACACGCGAAGAACTGCTCGGATACCTGGAAGACTGCCGCCGAAAGTGCCAGGAAATCCTTGGCGCTCTGACCATCGAACAGGCTTATCGGTTGTGCCGATTCTCCTGGGGAGAGTTACCCTTTGCAGAGCTTCAATTGTACAATCTGCGTCACGTTCAAGAGCATGGTGCTCAGTTGCGTATGTTCCTGGGACAGCAAACAGGAAAATCCACAGAGTGGCAATCGCAGGCGAAGGAATAATCGCCTTCGCTGGCACATGGTGAGATCGATAAAAAAGACGAATCTGTCACTGACGCAAACGACTCGTGAAAGATCAGGGCTTATCATTTGTTTAGATGACACGATTAGAATCTCACCCCGATAATTCTATAAAAGCAGGACTTTCGCTTGGATAAATCAGAATGGATCATGAAAGATCAAAACCTAAGAATTTGAACCATTAACAACCGTCTTGAGAATGACAAGCGAAAGTCCTGAAAAGATATAGTTGCCTGTTGAAAATTTAAATTTTCCATATATAATGTGACTTATAGTCTACAGGAGATCAATATGCAACTGCAAAAACCAAAGCGAACACAAGCTGGAGAGTCTACTACCTTTAGTTTCCGCTAAGGGTCGGTAAAAGAATAACTTACTGATTTAAGGTCAATTGAGCGGTCGAGGGCGAATAGTATAGTTCCACTGAGGACAGACGGCGTGCGCTTCGAAATGTAAGCGGTTCATCTCGGCGTCCGAGACTTTGACACCGGTAGGATAGACCTGGGTGACACGATGGGCTTGCACGGTGAGTCCGGTCTGGGTGGTGGTTTGCTGAATATAAGCGCACATCAGATCAAATGAGCGCAGCGGACAACCGGCCCAGGTCTTGCTGATCTCGCTAAACAAGCGGTGTTCAATGGGGTTCCACTTTGACGTTCCGGGCGGATAATGACAGACGGTAATGGTCAAGCCCAAGCCATCGGCGAGTTGTTCTTGAAGTTGCTGCTTCCAGACCCGACTGCGGGCACTGTTTGAACCGCCGCCATCGGCTTCAATGAACAGATGGGTCGCCCCAGGAAAGCGCTGGGGCAGTTCGGTTTGACACCAGCGCCTGATGTTATCGACAGCAAACCTTGGCGTATCGCCCGACTGCCCCACAAACACCGTGCC
>Ga0105046_10017544_pt1 | contig 10943 bp, 9 predicted proteins | sample MAT03_FD_78385 | JGI IMG/M metagenome (GOLD analysis project Ga0105046, IMG submission 78385) | Freshwater microbial communities from Lake Fryxell liftoff mats and glacier meltwater in Antarctica - MAT-03 (megahit assembly) | ecosystem: Environmental > Aquatic > Freshwater > Ice > Liftoff...
CCGGCCAGCGCCGTCACCGCGCCGTAGCGGCGCACGAGGCCACGGGCGCGGACCACGGGTCCGGTGCGCGCTGTCATGGATGGGCTTGGGGCTGTGTCCATGCCGGCACTGTGCCGCGGCACGGTCAGGTTCGCCAGTGAATGCCGTCAGGCAAGGGACATGACGAATGTCACCTGGTGATGCCCTGCGTCGGCAGGGCCCGCTTGGCTGGTGGGGCAGCCGTGCGGCAGTTCTGGCAGATGACAAAGTGCAAGCGCAGCCGTGCAGGGTCAGCCGCAGACAAGCGAGCGTCTTGGCCGCTGCTGATGAGCTGGGCGATGTCTTGGCAGAGCGAAAGAAGCTTCATGGCGGCGTTGTCTGGCGCGCTGGAGTGGGGCGTTTTCTCGTCGCAGAGAGATTTGGTGATGCAAGCCGCATCGCGCTGAACCCTGGCAAGTGGCTCAACATTGGACCGGCCAGGTTGTGACCTTGCGGGTTTTTGGCCGTGCTGCGGGCCGTGACCGGTGCAGCGACAATCCGCCCACCCCATGATCCAGCAGCGCACCCTTCAAACCATCACCCGCTCGGTCGGCGTGGGCGTGCACAGCGGGCAGCGCGTCGAGCTGACGCTGAAACCGGCGGCGCCCGACACCGGCATCGTCTTCCGCCGGGTCGACCTGCCGGTGCCGGTTGAGATTGCGGTGTCAGCACTGGCGGTGAGCGACACCCGCATGGCCAGCACCATCAGCGCGGACGGCGACCCGGGTTCGCCGCGTGTGCAGACCATCGAGCACCTGATGTCGGCTTGCGCTGGGCTGGGGCTGGACAACCTGGTGATCGACATCTCGGCCGAAGAAGTGCCGATCCTGGACGGCTCGGCCGCCAGCTTTGTCTTCCTTCTGCAAAGCGCCGGCATTGCGCTGCAGGACGCGCCCAAACGTTTCATCAAGGTGTTGAAGACGGTGGAGCTGCGTGAAGGCGAGGGTGCCACGCTGAAGTGGGCGCGGCTGGAGCCGCACCACGGCTACACGCTCAGCTTCGAGATCGAGTTCAAACATCCGGCCGTTGACGCCACCGGTCAACGGGTTGAGTTCGACTTCGGCTCCGGGCAATACAAACGCGACATTGCGCGCGCCCGCACTTTCGGTTTCACCAAGGACGTGGAGCTGATGCGATCGCGCGGCCTGGGTCTGGGCGGCAACATGGACAACGTGATCGTGGTCGACGACCACCGCGTGCTCAACAGCGGCGGCCTGCGCTACGACGACGAGTTCGCCAAGCACAAGATCCTGGACGCCATGGGCGACTTGCACATCGCCGGCCACCCGCTGTTGGCGCGATACGTGGCCTTCAAGAGTGGGCACGCGCTGAACAACAAGCTGCTGCGCAAGCTCTTGGCTGACAGCAGCGCGTTTGAGCTGGTGTGCTTCGAGGACGCCGCTGATGCGCCGCGCGGTTTTGCTGACCTGGCCCCGGCTTGGTAGAGCGCAGGCAGCCCGAACCATGATGCTGTTCCGCCTGGTGTTCGGCCTGCTGTTGCTAGCGGGTTTGGTGAGCTTTGCCCTGTATGTCGCCACTGGCCAGGTGGTGTGGCGCCGACGCGGCATCGTCATCGTCAAGTGGACGGTGATTGCGGCGCTGGGTTTCTTCGCGGTGCTGATCGTGGAGCGGCTGGCGTTGATGTTCTAGCAGCCGCAGCGCTGGCCTGACGCGTCGCTGATGTGGCGCAGCTTGTGTTGCTCGACGTGGGGCGCTTGACGTGGAGCGGTCAACGTGGCGCCGTCAGCGTGGAGCGGTCAACGTGGAGCGGTCAACGTGGAGCGCTGCGGCGCAGGTTCTGTGCGCGGTCGGCCACTTGCACGTCAAGTTCTACAGCCTGCCCGCCGCGCTGAACCTTCAGCCGGGCTTTTGCGCCAGGCGCCAACGCGGCCACGGCAGCCAGCAATTCACCGGTGGTGCTGACTGCGCTGTCGCCCACTTGCACGACCACGTCGCCCGGGCGCACTCCGCCCCTGGCCGCCGGGCCCTCCTGCAGCACGCCCGTGATCAACACGCCGGCTTTCACCGGCAGGTTCAGGCTCTCGGCCATGTCGGCACTCAGGTCGCGTGGTTCCACGCCGATCCAGCCGCGCTGCACCTTGCCCGCGCTGACCAGTTGTTCCATCACCTGGCGCGCGATGTCCACCGGCACGGCGAATCCAATCCCCAGGTTGCCGCCGCCTTGCGAAAAGATGGCGGTGTTGATGCCCACCAGGCGCCCGGCTGAATCCACCAGGGCCCCGCCGGAATTGCCCGGGTTGATGGCCGCGTCGGTCTGGATGAAGTTCTGCAGCGGCGAATTGCCGAAGCGAAAGCGGTTGAGTGCACTGACGATGCCCGCTGTCACGGTCTGCCCCACGTCGAACGGGTTGCCGATGGCCAGCACCGCGTCGCCCACCTGCAAGGCGCGTGCATCGCCCAGGGCCATCACGGGCAGATTGTCCAGATCGATCTTCAGTACGGCGATGTCGGTTTCGGCGTCGCTGCCGACCATGCGCGCGGTGGCTTGGCGGCCGTCGGCCAACTGCACTTCGATGTCGCTGGCGCCGTCGACGACATGGTGGTTGGTCAGCAGGTAGCCCTGGCCAGTCACGATCACGCCAGAGCCCACGCCGGCCCTCCTGCCGCCGGGCTGCCCGTTGCCAAAAAACGGCGCAAAGCGTGGGTCGTTGGCGTGGGGGTTGGGCTGCTGGCTGCGCGAGGCCGTGACGCTGACCACCGCTGGTGCTGCGCGGCGCGCGGCCAGCGCGAATCCGCTGCTGGCGCCAGCCATGGACGCGGCACCGGCGGGTGCGTCAGCGGCGCTGATGAAGCTCGGTGCCGGCAGTGGCGCCATGGCGCGGCTGATGGCCGAGCGCGGCAGCCAATCGGGCTTGAGCGTCAACACCACAAACAGCACGGCCAGCGCCACCGTCACGGCTTGCGAGAACAACAACCAGGTCGAGCGCCACATGTTGGGGTGATGGATAGGGTGATGGATAGGGTGTCGGGGGGGGGAATGGGACGAGGCCGGGGCCGAGGCCAGGGCCGGGGCCGGGGCAGGGGGTCAGAATCGATGGATGGCTGCACGCAAATCCATCGATGATTGTCTGAACATTCTGCTTTCGCCGCAGAACTTCAAGGATTTTGGGCCGAACGGTCTGCAGGTTGAAGGCCGCGCCGAGGTGCGGCACATCGCCTCCGGCGTCACCGCCAGCCTGGCCTTCATTGACGCGGCGGTGGCTGCCGGTGCCGACACCCTGCTGGTCCACCACGGCCTGTTCTGGCGCGGCCAGGACGGGCGCTTGACGGGCTGGTTGCGCCAGCGTGTGGCGCGTTTGTTGGCGCACGACATCAACCTGTTTGCCTTTCACCTGCCACTGGACGCCCATGCCGAGCTGGGCAACAACGCCCAACTCGGGCAACGCCTGGGCCTGCTGGCCGATGCGCGGTTTGGCGAGCAGGCGCTGGGCTTCATCGGCCCGGCCGCCGCCGCTGCCGGCAGCCTGGCGGCCTTGCAGACCACGGTGGCCAGGGTCTTGGGCCGCCTACCCACGGTGGTGGCGGGCGACGGCCGGCCCTTGGCGCGGGTGGCCTGGTGCAGTGGCGGCGCGCAGGGCTACTTCGAAGACGCCATTGCCGCCGGTGCCGACGTGTTCATCACCGGTGAAATCTCCGAGCCGCAAACCCACCTCGCACGTGAAACCGGGGTGGCGTTCCTGGCCTGCGGTCACCACGCCACCGAACGATATGGCGCGCCGGCCGTGGCCGCCCACGTGGCGGCGCAGTTCGGGCTGACGCACCAGTTCATCGACATTGACAACCCCGCATGAAGCCGCTGTTGCTGACCATGGGCGACGCGGTGGGCATTGGCCCGGAGACCATCGTCCGGGCCTTCGCCCAGGGCGCTTTGCACGACTGCGTGGTGGTTGGCGACATTGCGGTTCTGCGCCGCGCAGGTGCTGCCATGACCGCCGTCCTCGACAGCCCCGCCGCACTGGCCGAGGTGCCGCCGGGCTGCCTGCCGGTGCTGCAAACACCTCAGCTGCCGGCGGGTTTGGCGTCGTTGCCCTGGGGCCAGATGGACGCGCGCTGCGGCGCGGCGGCGGCAGCCTGCATCGAACTGGCTGTGCGCCTGACGCTGGCGGGTCAGGCTGCCGGAATCGTCACCGCGCCGCTGCACAAAGAAGCTTTGGCTGCCGCTGGCGTGCCCTACCCGGGCCACACCGAGATGCTGCAAGCCCTGGCTGCAGCGACCGGCCAGACCGCGCCGCCGGTGCGCATGATGTTGGCCAACGGTGAACTGCGGGTGGTGCTGGTGACGATTCACCTGTCGTTGCGCCAGGCCATTGAGGCCGTTACGTTCGACGCGGTGTTGACCACCCTGCGCATCGCCCACGCTGCGGGTCTGGGCTGGGGCCCCGCCGCACCGCGTCTGGCGGTGGCGGGCTTGAACCCGCATGCGGGCGAGGGTGGGCTGTTTGGCACGGAAGAACAAACCATCATCGGCCCGGCGGTGGCGGCAGCGCGGGCTGAGGGGATCAACGCCATCGGCCCGTTGGCGCCCGACAGCGTGTTCATGCGCGCGCGCCGGGGTGAGTTTGACGCCGTCATCGCCATGACCCACGACCACGGCCTGATCCCCGTCAAGTACCTGGGTGTTGAGCTGGGGGTGAACGTGACACTGGGCCTGCCCTTTGTGCGCACCAGCCCTGACCATGGCACGGCTTTTGACATCGCCGGGCGCGGCCTGGCCGACCCCAGCAGCCTGGTCGCTGCCGTGCGCATGGCGCGTGCATTGGTGTCGGCGTGATCGGGCGCAGGCGCCTATGGCGAATCGTCCGGGAGCGAAAAGACCTCAGGCCAAAGCGGCCGGCCCCGAGGCCATCAACCCACGGCTGGTGGTGATGGCAGCGGCAACAAGACCCGGCGTGCCGGTGGCTCCGCCGAGGTCGGCCAACTGCCGTCGCGCGCGTGCAGTGGCGCGTTCGACCAGATAAGCGTTTTCGAAGGCCCGCAAGCGGCTGGCTTCGCACAGCCGCACCAGCATGCGCTGCGTCAGCGAGATGGTTTGCACGTGGCGTGTGCCGTGCGTGAAGACAAAGAAGCTGCGGCTGGCGCTGACGTGCGACAAGCGCACCTTCTGCCAGTGCCCGGCGACCTGCATGTGGTAGGCGAAGCCGACCTGCACATGATCAGCCAGGGCTCGGCCCTGTGTGGGTTCGGCACTGTCGGTGGGCTGGGGCAGGCCCGCACCCGCACCCAGATCCGCACCCGGATCCGGACCCGGATCCGGATCCGCACCGGGACCCGCACCCGCACCCACACCCGCACCCGCACCCTCGGCACTCTCACTCGCCGCCATGCCCGGCGTGGCGGCTGGGGCCGGCGAGCGCGACAACGGCGTCAATGCGGGCTCGTCCGGCGGCGCTGCGGCGGGCGTGTGCCAGTCCACGGCCGCTTCGTCCAGCAAACCCAGCCGCATTGCCTCGGCGGCGCTGAAGTCGCTGGCCTGCAAGGTCGGCCTGAGGTTGGGCAGACTGGCCGCAGCGGCGCGCAGGTCTGAGCGCGACGGCAGTGGCTTGTCCAACGCGCCTTCGACCTGCCGCGACAGCAAGTTGATGTCCAACTGCCGGGCGCTGGTGTTCTTCAGTGCCTGGGCGTGCGCGGGCATCAGCTGTCCGAAGAATTCGCGCCGTTGGGCTTCAGGCCAGCCGACCAGATTCATGCCGGCAGTCAGGGCCTGCATCAGGCGCGGCAGGTCGGCCAGGAAAAGCTTGCGTGCGGCCGGTGTTGGCTTGGGCTGCACGCTCATGTAGAGCTCGCGTCCGGTCAGGCGCAGGCGCTGTGTCAGCTCACTGTCAGCGCCATGTTGTTCGGCCACGCGCAACAGCACCTGGCTCCACACGCGGCTGATGAACTCGCGCACAAAATCCGGCCCGGCCAGGCCCTTGAGGTCGCCTTCCAGCCGTTCGGCATAGAGCTGACGCAGCCGCAACTCATCTTCTTTCTGCGACAGCAGCTCGGCCGCTTCGACCAGCTCGCCGCCACCATGGGCAGCGGCCTGTTCGGCCATGAAGCCTTCGAGCGCATGCAGCTGGGCCTCGTAGGTGGCGAGCTGGTCAAAGTCGCCGTCCACCACCTCCTGCACCAGCGCCTTGACCTTGACCAGGAAGCGCTGCGCGCTGTCGCTTTCGAAGCTCTCGAAACCCGCGCCCAGCGAAGCGATGCGGTTGATGAAACGCCGCACCGGATGGCGGCGCGACGAAAAGAACGAGGTGTCGCCCAAGGCCGCGCGCAGCACCGGCAATTGCAGCCGGGCGATCAAACGCGCCATCTGCGGCGGCACCTTCGGGTCGGACAGGATCTGGTCGAACAGGCCGGCGATGACGTCGATCACCATGTGGTCCAACGACCCCTGGCTGGCCTGGCGCAAGGCCTCGCGGTTGGCGTAGATCAGGTTCAGCGGCAAGGCCTCGTCGTCAACGCCTGAGCCAGGCGCCCCGTTGCGCCCGATCTCAGGGCGCCCCTCTTGCAACAGCTGAGACTCTTCCCCCAGCTGCTGTGCTGCGCCATGGGCCAGCCGCTTGATCAAAGAGAGCAGTGCCGGATCGATCGGTCCCAGGCCGCTGTTGCGCGTGGCTGACGCACCGCGAGTGGATGGCGCGAAAGCCCCTTGCCCAGATGCCCGGCGCTGGGCCTGGGCATACAGGGCCGCGTCGTCCAGCGCGGCAGCTCGGCTGCGCACGGTGGCGCGCCCACCGTCCCGGTCGGCATCACGCTCGCTACGCGCTGCGCTGCTGCGCAGGGCCATGCCCAAGGGCTGAACACCGGCCGCACGCATGTCGCTGACCATGCTGGCGTAAGTGGCGGCCAACATGCCACGCAAAGACCGACTCAGCTCGCTGGACAAGACCTTGCGCACGTCGGCGCGGTCCGACACGGCATCGATGCCGCGCATCAGCGCGTGCCCGATGACTTCGGGGCGCAGCGGGTTGCGGTCACGCTCCTGGGTCAACAACGCCGCTGCCGTTGAGTGTGTGTCCTCCTGCCCTTTGGCATAACCAAGAAGCGCGGCCACATAGCCGTTGAATTCGCGCAACTCCCATTCGCAGGCGTGGGCCACGTCCATCGCAAAGCGTTCTGCAGAAATCTGCACCTCGACCTCATGGTCCTCGACCAGGGCCAAGGCGCTCCAGGCAGAGCTCGGGTCGGCACCTTGCGGCGCAACGGCCATACCGGCCTCGCGCATCACACGCTCGTCGAAAGCGTCGTTGAAGGTCAGGACGAACACCGCTGATTTGCGGTTGAGCTCGAACTGCGCGCCCAGCAGCCCGTCCCGCGCAAAGGCGTTGCCAGCGGCCAGGGCCGCCAGGCCCAGGCTCTCGATCGTGCGCTCCACGGCGCCGCGGGCGGCCAGCTTCAAGCTCTGGGCGGCAGCCTCCAGCTGTGCTGGCAAGCGGTGCATCGGGTGGGCAAGGCGGGGTGTCATGGGTGGCTGGCCGGTATCCACCCAGTATGCGTTTTGCGCCCGGTCCGTGGCGGGCAGATAAGGCGCAAAAACCCGCCAGATTTGCGACTTGGCGCTAGCGCGGTAACAAAGTTTGTGCAGCCCCGTCGCGCGAGTTCACTTTTTCAGCGAGTCACGAATCTCGCGCAAAAGAACCACGTCTTCCGGTGTCGGCGCTGGCGGTGCCGGCGGCGCGGCGCGCCTCATCTTGTTCATCTGCTTGACCATCAAGAAGATGACGAAGGCCAGGATGATGAAGTTGATCGCAATGGTGATGAAGTTGCCATAGGCCAGCACGGCACCCGCCTTTTTGGCTTCGATCAAGGTGGTGGCAGTCTGCCCGGCCAGCGGGATGAACTTGTTGCTGAAGTCAACATTGCCCACCAGCATGCCAATCATCGGCATGATGAGGTCACCCACGGCTGAATCGATGATCTTTCCGAAAGCGCCGCCAATGATCACGCCGACGGCCAAGTCGACCACGTTGCCCTTGAGGGCAAATTCCTTGAACTCTGATGCAAAACTCATTGACTGCTCCAAACTGCGTGGGGAATTCATGCCGTCCGGGCCTTTGGAACCGGTCGACCCAGCGACGGTATTCGTGGGCACAAGACCACGTCAACAGACCAAAGACCGGCTTATTCCGCGGCAACGCGAAGCGACCAGCATGGCTAGAATCGCGGGTTGACCCGTACACAAGAAGCTTGAAGGAAACCCATGAGCGACGCCGCGAATGATCGCAGCATTGACCAAGGCCGACGCACCTGGATCGCCATCACCTGCGGGGCAGGGGCGGTCGGAGGCGTAGCAGTAGCAGTGCCCTTTGTCAGCACTTTTGCCCCGTCTGAACGAGCACGCGCTGCCGGCGCTCCGGTTGAAGTGGACATCAGCGCCTTGCAGCCCGGCGAGAAGCTCACGGTCGAATGGCGCGGCAAACCCGTCTGGATCGTCCGCCGTACACCCGAGCAGGTGGCAGCGCTCCCGGGGATCGACAGCCAGTTGGCCGACCCCAAGTCCGAGCGAAAGCCTGCGGAACTCACCCCGGTCTACGCTCGAAATGAAGGGCGATCCATCAAGCCCGAGTTTTTCGTCGGTGTCGGTATCTGTTCGCACCTGGGTTGCTCGCCTGGCGACAAGTTCACACCGGGCCCGCAGCCATCATTGCCGGACAACTGGGTCGGCGGTTTCCTGTGCGCCTGTCACGGTTCAACTTTCGATCTGGCCGGCCGTGTGTTCAAGAACAAGCCGGCACCCGACAACCTTGAAGTGCCGCCCCACATGTACCTCACTGACAGCACCTTGCTGATCGGCGAAGACAAGAAGGCCTGAGCGCCATCCTGCGCAAGCCCTGCAACCGAGATTGACGATGGCTGAATTCAAGGAACTGCCCGCTGGATCACCCGTGGGCGCCCAAGTTACCAACTGGTTCGAGAACCGTGTTCCCAGCGCCTTCGCTGCCTACCGGACCCATCTGTCGGAGTATTACGCTCCGAAGAACTTCAATTTCTGGTATTTCTTCGGCTCTCTCAATCTGCTGGTGCTGGTGCTGCAAATCGTCACCGGCATATTCCTGGTCATGCACTACAAGCCCGATGCGGCCAAGGCTTTTGAGTCGGTCGAATACATCATGCGCGACGTGCCCTGGGGCTGGCTCGTCCGCTACATGCACTCCACCGGCGCCAGCGCCTTCTTCGTGGTGGTGTACCTGCACATGTGGCGCGGCATGATCTATGGCAGCTACCGCAAGCCGCGTGAATTGGTCTGGCTGTTTGGCTGTGCGATCTTCTTGTGCCTGATGGCAGAGGCTTTCATGGGCTACTTGCTGCCCTGGGGTCAGATGTCGTATTGGGGCGCGCAGGTCATCATCAATTTGTTCGCCGCCATCCCGTTCATCGGGCCCGATCTGGCGCTTCTGATCCGTGGTGATTACGTTGTCGGCGACGCCACGCTCAACCGCTTTTTCGCCTTCCATGTGATCGCCCTGCCGCTGGTGCTGCTGGGTCTGGTGGTGGCGCACTTGCTGGCGCTGCATGACGTGGGCTCCAACAACCCCGACGGTGTCGAGATCAAGGCCAAGAAGGACCCCAAGACTGGCATTCCCCTGGACGGCATTCCCTTCCACCCCTACTACAGCGTGCACGACATCCTGGGCGTGAGCGTCTTCCTGGCGCTGTTCACGGCGGTGTTGTTCTTCATGCCCGAGTTCGGTGGTTACTTCCTCGAATACAACAACTTCATCCCGGCCGACCCGTTGAAGACACCGGCACACATCGCTCCGGTGTGGTATTTCACGCCGTACTATTCCATCCTTCGCGCAGTCACCGACCCCATGATCACGGTGTTCGCGGTGCTGACGGCCCTGGCGGCAGTGTTGGCTGTACTCAAGGGTGGCTTGAGCGGCACGTGGAAGATCGTGGTGCTGGTCCTGGGAATTGCCGCCGTCGTGGCCCTGAAGCTTTTCGACGCCAAGTTCTGGGGTGTGGTGGGCATGGGCGGGTCGGTGATCATTCTGTTTGCCCTGCCGTGGCTGGACCGCAGCGACGTAAAATCCATTCGTTATCGTCCCACCTGGCATAAATACTTTTATGGCCTGTTCCTGTTGGTGTTCTTCATGTTGGGTTACCTGGGGATCCAGCCGGTTTCCGACATTGGCACTTTGCTATCGCAGATAGGCACACTGTTTTACTTTGGCTTCTTCTTGCTGATGCCGTGGTGGAGCCGCATTGGTGAATTCAAGCCAGTCCCCGACCGTGTGGTGTTCCATGCGCACTGATTGGGCTTCGGCACCGACACAAGCCATGAAAAAATTTCTTGTAGGTCTGTTGGTCAGCTTGTTGATGGTGAGCGGTGCGCATTCTGCAGGCGACGGAGTGGCTTGGGACAAGTTCCCGACCAAGCGCATCACCGACATGGCCGCCTTGCAAAACGGCGCCAAACTGTTTGTCAACTACTGCCTGAATTGCCACAGCGCTGAATACATGCGGTTCAACCGCCTGCGCGACATTGGCCTGACTGAAGAGCAGATTCGAGACAACCTTGTCTTCACAGGAGCCAAGGTAGGCGAGACCATGAAGATCGCCATGGACCCCAAAGATGCCAGAGCCTGGTTCGGCGGCGTGCCGCCAGACCTGACGCTGGTCGCCCGTTCGCGCTCAGCCATGGGCAAGGGCAGTGGCGCCGACTACATCTACACCTACCTGCGCACCTACTATCGCGACGAAACCAAACCCACGGGGTGGAATAACGCAGCCTTTCCCAACACCGGTATGCCGCACGTGTTGTGGGAATTGCAAGGCCAGCAGCGCGCGGTTTTCGTCGACGAAAAAGACCCCAAAAACGACGGCAAAACTCTCCAGGTGCTGAAGGGCTATGAGGCCATCACGCCTGGCACCCTGTCGCCTGCCGAGTACAACCTGGCCGTTGCCGACCTGGTGGC
>Ga0105046_10017545_pt1 | contig 10943 bp, 9 predicted proteins | sample MAT03_FD_78385 | JGI IMG/M metagenome (GOLD analysis project Ga0105046, IMG submission 78385) | Freshwater microbial communities from Lake Fryxell liftoff mats and glacier meltwater in Antarctica - MAT-03 (megahit assembly) | ecosystem: Environmental > Aquatic > Freshwater > Ice > Liftoff...
CCCCCCCCCCCCCCCCCGGCGAGGCCAACTCTCTGCTCCAGCCATCGCTGTGGAGCAATCGCTAATCGCCGTTTGTCGTTTGCTGCAGCGCAATACCCGGCTATCGAGCCGCTTGATGGGTGGCAGCGAGCGATTCAGCGAAGGTAGTGCGTGACAATTTGCGTGATCATCGCGGCGTGGAATGCCGAGCGGACGATCTCCCGCGCCATCGCGTCCGCGCTTGCCCAGCCCGAGGTGGCCGAGGTGCTCGTTGTCGACGACGCCTCGACCGATGCGACCATCGCTGCCGCCGAGGCCGCCGACGACGGCAGCGGGCGGCTGACGGTGCTCCGGCAGGACCGCAATGGCGGCCCTTCGGCGGCGCGCAACCGGGCGCTGGCGGTAAGCGAGGCGGACTATGTCGCTGTCCTCGACGCCGACGATTACCTCCTTCCCGGGCGGTTCACCGCGCTGCTCGCGATCCCCGGCTGGGATGCGATCGCGGACAACATCGCGTTCGTCCCGGAAGCGCGCGACGATCTTGCCGTGCCCCCCCCGATCGATGCGGGCGATTACCCCGCGCGCACGTTGACGCTGGGCGCGCTGCTCGCCGGTTCGATCTCGCGGCGCACGGCCCCGCGGGGTGAACTGGGTTTCCTCAAGCCAGTGATTCGCCGCGCGTTCCTTGATGCGAACGGACTGCGCTATGACGAGGCGCTGCGGCTGGGCGAGGATTTCGCCTTGTACACCCGCTTGCTGGCCGCGGGGGCACGGTTCCTCACGATCGCGCGGTGCGGCTACGTCGCGGTGGAGCGCCGCGCGTCGCTTAGCGGCAGCCACGCCACTGGCGATCTGGCAGCGCTGCTGGGCGCGGTCGATAGCTGGGCGGCCGGGGCGCGGCTCGATCCGTCCGACCGCGCCGCGCTGGCGCGCTACCGGGCGCAGCTTTCGGCCAATTACCGCCATCGCCGCCTGCTCGACGACAAGCGCCAGATGGGCCTGCCCCGCGCACTGTTCCGCCTGCTCGACGAGCCGCTGACCGTTCCCCGGGTAGCGCTGCGGGTGCTGAGCGACAAGCTCGCCCCCCCCGGCGTCGCGCCAGCCCCCGCCTCCGCCGTGCGCTATCTGTTGCCGCGATGACGGGGGGCGCTGGCGCTTTTGCTCAGCTCTAGCCGATCCGGCCCAGCATCATCCTGATCCGGGTCAGCGCGATCCGCGCCAGGAAACCGGGATTGCGACTACGGTAGTATTCCGGTTGCTCGGCTACGATATCCGCCTGGCTCGGCTCGGCTGAAGGCAACCAGCGGACATTCTTCGTGCTCAGCCTGACCAGAAACCGCTCGTGGCGTTCGACAAACTGTGGAGACATCCGAAACACCGACCGCGTGTTCTCGGACGGCGCCTCTCGTTCGTAATCGAACTCGCACAGATACTCGTAGGTCACATCGTTCGCGAGCCTCTTCATTTCCGCGCCAAGAACCTTCTTCCATGCAAATATCCGGTCACGTGTCAGTCCCTTGGAGACCGGACCCTTCCAGGTTTCGGCTGGCGAGGATACCGCTTCAGCCGCCCTGGAAAAATCGAGCATACCTTCTTCGTAAGGGATATCGAGAAAGCCGCACAGGGACCGCAACTCTGCCTCGGGATGCTCAACGAGCGTTTCGTACCGAATTGTGTAGCTGTTGGCGTCGCTTGCGACAAAATCGCGGGCAGCGTCCTGCCACGCCCGCCACATGTAGATATTCGCTGCGAATGAGTCGCTAAACGCATCCAGTTGGCAAGACGAAATTGCTGCGTCACGGGGATCGCGCATGATCCGCACGATCCGGGCTTCAGGCCATAGCGACCGTATTTTCGGCAGGTTGAGCAGGTGGTTCGGGGTCTTTTCAGCCCAACCAGTCTTGCCCTTCCCCTCGGTGAACGGGACGGTCAGCGCTTCAAGCATGGCTTGGATTGAAGGTTCGCGGGATGCCAGATACCCTTCCACATCCGCGCGGCTCAGGCCAAAGAGCCCGGCCACCGGCTGTCCCACCAAGGTCAATCCGGAAAGCAGATCGGTCGCCACCGCCGGCCAGGCGGGGTCGGACTTCGCCCTATCAAGTGCTTCCGGGGTGAGCTTGCTGAAGAACTGGCTCTCCGGCCCGACCGAATAACTCGAATGCGAGCCGAGCATCGCGGCCAGCATGGTCGTGCCCGAACGGGGCGCGCCAACGATGAAAATGGGCGGGGGCGCGGAGAGTTGAGTCGCTGGATGCATCGCTCGGCACGTGCCTTTTATGCAAAAAATTTGAGGCGTGAGCGGGACTATCCGACGATCTGGCGAAGGGCTGCGACCGCCGCAGGGTTCTCCGGGGCCGGCGGAGGATCTTTGGTTTTCAGGAAGACCCGATGCCAGGCCGCCGCCAACGGCATCCGCAACAGCGCCAGCGCGGCGGGATCGCGCACCCCGATCCTGGCGAACTCGCCGAGGCGGCGCGCCTTCAACGCATCGATCAGCTGGGTGAATGCCAGCGCCCGCGCAAACGCCCTGGCCCGCGCTTCGAGTGCGGGCGCGGCGTTCGCATCCGCACCACGGCGCGCCACTTCGGCAGCGGAACACAACATGGCCCGCGCGTTGTCTTGCGACAGCCGGTGCGAGATCGAAGCGGCGTGCTTGCGATAGGCATAGGTCGGGTGCGGTTCGATGCGGTAGCGGAAGCCTGACATCAGAAGCCGGACCATAAGATCGTCGTCTTCACCGATCCGCAGCCGTTCGTCGTATGCGATGCCATGCTCGCGGAGGCGGTCCAGGTCGATCATGGGCTTCAGAAAACCGGGATCGCTCCCCCGACCGAAGATCAGCGACTGCGAGAGATAGTCATCGATCCCGAACGCGGATCCCCCAGGCCCAGGCTCCAGATGGAAGCGGGCGGAGGCTGGGTCGCCGTCGATGAAGGTGACGAGGTTGTCCGCGACGATGTCGGCCTTGTGTTCGGTTGCCGCTGCCAGCAGGCGCTCGAGCCGGTCGGGCGCGTAGATGTCGTCGCTGTCCAGCACCGCGTACCAGCGCCCGCGGGCAAGGCTCATCGCCCGGTTGCGCGCAGCAGCGGGCCCTGAATTGACCGGCAGGCGTTCTACCCGGAGGCGGGCGTCGCGTGCCGCGATCCGGCGCAGACGATCAACCGTGTCGTCGCTGGAACAATCGTCGACCGCGATCACTTCGATGGCAGCCACGGACTGGCCCAGCGCGGATGCGACGGCCGCTTCGACATAGTCGGCGGAATTGTACGTGGCGACCGCAACGGTCACGACTGGGGATGGCAGCAAAGTGGTCACCGCTCAGTCACCGGTCGGAGGTCGTCTGGCGAGATCAAGGCACTCGGAGGAAGTCGGTCCCGTTCGGCGATGCCCGCTGCGCGGTGCATCAAGGCCGGCCGAGTCATCGCATGCACGGCTCCCACGGCTCCCCCAGCGGAAATCATCCCGCGGAAGCTGGACCAGCGACCGATCGGATCGCGCCGCAATCGCCAGCGCATGCCGGCCAGGATTTCACCCACGATCTGGCGGCCCACCCGCGAACCGTCCGATAGCGCCCGCAATGATTGAGCGAGGCCGCGCTCCCACAGCATCGCTGGATTGTTCTTCCCGGCGAGCACGTGCCGGCAGATCACTGCCTCCCCCGGATCGAGCGCTGCAGCAGACTGGCCTGCCGCAGCTGCGAGATCGGTCAGCCCTTGTTCCATGCAATCGTGGCGCAGCATAATCGCGCCGCGCTGAAGCAACGCGGCACGGCGCGGCACCGACCCGTCGGAACATTCGTACATTGCCTCGAAAAACGAGAGAGGCGCATATTCGTAAAGGTTCGCGAAGATGCGACTGTCGAAGCGACGCCAGACATCTTCGGAAGAATTCGCCGCGTGCCGCTGGGCCGCAGGGCCGCGATCGCCCGGATGCTTGCGCTGGTCAAACGCAATCGTATCCACATAGGCACAAGGTCGCGCCACGGCGAGCCGGACGAACATTTCGTAGTCGAGCGACCTTGGCATCGCGGTGCTGAACGGCCCGACCGCCGCATAGGCCGATCTTCGCACCAGCGCGGCGTTCTGCATGACGAACGCATCTTCGAGGATGTGGCGAACCAGCGATCCCGCGCTGAGGTCGGGCCAGTAACCGGTGCCCAGGTCGCGTCTTGTCCCGTCTCCATCGTCCTGGAAGCGAGTGTATCTCGCAAACGCCCAGTCGACCGCGCCATCGTCGAGCGCGCCGGTCAGCGCAGCTACGGCGTGCGGTCGCAGGATGTCGTCGTCGTCGCAGATCCACACGAATTCGCCCGAAGTTTCGGCCAAACCGCGATTGAGCGCGGACGATTTGCCCTGGTTGTCCTGGCGGATATAGCGGACCCTCGGCCCGGCGGATCGGGCGACCTCAGGCGTGGCATCGATCGAGCCATCGTCAATGACCAGCACCTGGTCGGCATCACCCATTTGCGCGGTTATGGCCGCAAGCGCCTCACCTAGAAATGCTGAGCGATTGTAGGTCGGGACTAGAAACAAAATTCGAGTCAAGTCAGTTCGTTCGCCGATATCATGCCCAGATCGCCCACCTTTCCGAAGTGGTCCTCCATCGCTGCGACTTGGCGGTCGTTGTTGCCGGCAAGGTTTTGGTGGAGCAACCCGACGTCCTGCGACCCTTCCCACTCGATATGCTCGTGGACATTGCCCAGCCCGCGATGCGAGGTGCCCGCCAGCTTTGCCATCCAAAAGAACCAGATGTCGTCGTTCGTAGGACAAAACCGCAAGAACGCTTCGCTGCGGACGACTAACGGGTCCAGGGCGTGCGGTGGATAGAGCACGCCGCCCACTCCGGTCGGGAAAATCAAGGCATCCGGCGCACGGTCCGTCCGAAAGTCGGTGGCAAACTCCCAATCGTTGTACGAGCGGAAAAGGCCGTTCCGATCGAGCAATGCCATGTGCACGCGGTGACCGACAACATCGCGCGGATGGTCCAGGCCTCCCTGGACAAGCTGGCCGAGCCAGTGCGGCGCGTAATAGACATCATCGTCCGCAGTAACGATGGTCGCTTCGGGAAAGGCAGTCAGCGCGGGGACGAGTTTTTTGTAGGAACGCCAGTCTTCGCAGGTGCGAATCTCAAGCCCATGCTGGACGAGGTCGATAACTTGCTTGGGCAGCATGTGCTGGTCGCCCTCGTCAAGCCACAGGATGGTGCGGTCTGCGGCCACGTCCTGATCGAGCAGCGAGCGCAGAGACGCAGCCAGCGTCGGGTAACGCGGCGGGTAAGAGGTCAGCGAGACGATCAGTTCGCCGGGAAGGTCATGGTTCGACTCGCGCGATACTGTCGGGAACTTTGCAACGGCTGCATGCGCCTGCCAGCGCGCACGGCGCTCGCGTGCGCGACGCAGGAGTTCTCTGATTCGCCATGGAATTCGCATCCCGCCGTCAATAGTCACAGCATCCAAGATCGCAAGCGCGGGATGGGCTTGATCGGGAATGGGAGTTTGGGGGCGCGACGACGGCTGGTCCTGCAGAGCCGGAGCGTGGGTTAGACCTCCGCTTTCTCAATCCGATCACAGGAGAGCTGCTCGTGGCTTTGCGTTATCGGATTGAACCGCACCCGGCCAGTTCGGACCATGTACGAGCTTGCAGCGATGAGCAGAGACGCTCCGACGAGTCACCTGCGGGGAGTCGACAGCCGTCGCCGAACTTTCCGCGCTGCTTTATCAAGAATAAATCTCAGCCAGAAAAGACCCCGCGCGAGCCGCGACGCTGGCTTGTCGGCTTCCAGCTCGGCGCGGGCGATGGCGTAGGCCGGATGATCGATCCACGGACCGCAGAAGTGGATGATCGCCGGGCTGACCTGCTTGCCTTCCTTGACGAACGAGCTGAACCCGTTGAGCACTTCCACCTCGACCGGGCCTTGCGTGTTGAGGGGCGTGCGCATGAGCAGGCCGTGGTCGTCGAACAACTTCAGGTGGGGTGACTGCGCCATCGCCAGGCCGATCAAGGTCTCGTCGCCGGGCCCCGCGCTGTCGAAATCCTTGATCCCAAGTTCCTTCTTGCGCAGCAGAAGATCGTTGGCACGGGCAAATATACCCTCTGCCTCGGCACCCTTGCGGAAGAAGTACACTCCTCCGTTGAACTTCGGAAACGCGCTACCGCCGACGCCCTGCAAGGCTGCGCCCACGTCCTCCAGCCACAAATCGCTTTCGCCATCCTTCAGGCAGAGGGTGACGATCGGTGCAAAATCGTGACCCCTTATCGCTTCCAGCTGTTCATGAAACGGCCGCACGACCACGCAATCTGAATCGATGAAGAGTGTCTCTTCGAACGGGCTGTAGTCGTAGAGATTGATCTTGTGCAGGGTGCCCGCACGACCGAAAGGCCGCATCGGTATGACGATGTCGAACAGTTCCCCGGCATCCTTGCGGTCCGTAACCAGGGCAAGCGGCAAACCGGGCATATGCAGGCGAAGCGAGCGCGACAGCGTTTCCGCCTGGCGCAGAAAGCGATCAGGCCCATAGGCCATAGTAATGATGCCCAATCCTGGCCGGGCGACGGGCTGGTCACCGCCAGTCGCGGACGCGTTCCGCTCGCCAGCATTTATCTCCAAGTCCATCGTAAACATCGGCCCCGTCTGGTGAAATATCTCGCTGCTTTGATGAAAAGGCGATATGCTTGACGAAAGAATTCGACTTATAAGGGTATCGCCAAACTCTCACACCGCCAAATCAAGCCGCGGTTCAGGTTGTGGCGCTGGCCTTTGATCCCAACCTGAGACTATGATAGTGTAGAGGCAACCAGACGAATGCGATTGGCAAACTGATAATAAACAAAGGTACTCGTTTGATCAGAGTGAGCATGGAAGAAAACGAGAGCTTCGGATTACGCTTCAGATTCCGCACGAAAAGAAAGACAAAGTGATTCATTCGCACGTGCCCAGACCTGAATAGCCTATACTTTGTGCTTATTTTAAGATCATTCGCGAATAGCGATTGCTGCCGGTAAGCCAATTCATCCAAGATACGCAGTGGTGCACCATCTGACCCCCAAGACATTGTCTCGCGATAGATTGAAACGCCCTCGCCGCGCTCGCCAGCCAGCGCGGTAGAAAACGTCACGCGCGAAGAGGCGCGGGCAATATCCACGAAGAACAGCTGATCCTCACAGGCCCGTCTGAAGCGCTCGTTAAAGCGGACGTTCTCAAGAAGCCCTGTCTTGCACACGATTGTCGTCATGTGTGGCATGCATTCGACCGCGATCGCATCCACAGCGGCCTGGTTGTCGAGCGTCTTCAACACCGGCTCATGAAATTCCTCGGGGCGCAGATTGGCTATCATGAAGCGAAAGTGTGGGAATCTCGGCTCGCCATCATTCATGATATCGGAAAAATAATAGTCGCTTCCCTCCTTCTGAAGCGCATCGACCGCGCGGGCGATGTGATCAGGCGCCCACACATCGTCGGAATCGATGAACGCCACGAAGTCTGGACAGAGCCTCAACGCCTCTTCGATTCCCCGGTTTCGCGCCGCTCCAGGCCCGCCGTTCGCCTGACGGACAACGATGAGCTTGTGCGGATCGAGCGCCGGGATGTCCTCAAGCGCCGCTTGTGCGGGCACGGGCGAGCCGTCGTCGATGACCACGATCGTGAAACGGACATTGCTGACTTTCTGCGCGACGATGGATGCGACGGTCAAGCCGAGCAGCTTTGGCTCGCGTTGGAAAAACGGAATGATAACCGAAACTTCTATCATTTTATAACCCTGCACCCCTGCGGGCGATTTGATCGGACGCCTACATCGTCGAAATCGATGATGATCGCCCCGAAGTTTGAACCGAGCCCCCCTGACGCAGCGGAACTTCGCCGACTTTGTGCCTGTCGATCACCATAAGTGTTTTTAGCCTGAGTCGGTGCGGTAGCCAGACAAATATAAGCGAGCGCAGGCAGATAGGAAAACGCCGAGCCAGCGCCGACGCATCCGCGGGGCACTTCTCCCAGGCTGTCTTTCGCAGTGCAGCAAAAAGCCTTTCGGGTTGCGGCCCCGTCCGATAGGAGGAAAACGCCGCATCCTCCTCCCGTTAGTTCAGGGCCGATGAAGATCCTTTTCATTTCGAACGTCGTTCCCAATTCCGCGGGTGGAGGAAGCCCGCGCCGTGCGGCGATACAATTGAAGGCCTTGCGGGAGATGGGGCAGGTCACGCTGGTGATTCCCCCGCTCGATGGCTCGCCCGTGTCGGACATCGAGGGGGTGACCGTCGTGGAGCGGGGCCATGCGCTGGCCCTCGTCCGCAAGTGGCGACACGATGCTTCGCACTCGCCCGCCAAGCGGTTCGTTCACGGGTTGCGCCGCCTGAATTTGGCGGATGGGCGCGCGCATCGAGAAGAAGCGACGCAGTTCCGTGCCCGGCTGTCCGAGGATTTCGATCTCGTTTTCGCGTTCCGGTTGTGGAGCGTGCTCTGGTGGGAAACGGTGTTCAGACCGACCAGTCGATCGGTCCGCATCGCCGATCTCGACGACATCGAATCCAACGTCTTCGCCAGGAAAATCCGCGGTTCGACCGGAGCGTGGTGGTGGCGGGCCAAGCTGCGCCACCAGTTGCGCTGGTTGCGCCGAACCGAACGGCGTGTGGCGACGGAGTGGGATGCGGTCTGCCTGTGTTCGCGGCTCGATGCGGACAGGTTCGTCGGCATAACCGGGGTCGAGCCGTGGATCGTGCCCAACGCCTATGCCTTCGGCCCGACCGCGCCCGAGCCGCAAACACCCCCCTGCCGCCTGCTGTTCGTCGGCACCTTCGGATATTTTCCCAACTTCGAGGGCGTGCTGTGGTTTGTCGAGACGATCTGGCCGAAAGTGCGGGCCGAACTGGGTGAAGGCGCGGAACTGGCGCTGGTCGGGCTCGATCCGACGCCCGCGATCCTCGCGCTGAACGGGCGCGACGGGATCACGGTCGCGGCCAACGTGCCCTCGGTCGATCCCTACTATGCCGCCGCCAACATCGTCATCGCTCCGCTTCACACGGGCAGCGGCACCCGGATTAAGCTTCTCGAGGCCGCCGCCAAGCGCCGCGCGATCGTGACGACGACGCTGGGCTGCGAGGGGCTGGGCTTCGTCGATGGCGTCCACGCCGAGATCGCCGACGACCCGGCGGACTTCGCCGCGCGGATCATCGCGCTGGCGCGCGATGCGGAGCGGCGGGCGGAAATGGCCAATGCCTGTAGGGAGTTTGCCGAGGCTCGCTTTTCGCAGGAAACCGTCACAGAGAACCTGAAGGACCGGATCGGCAGCACCATCCGTGCCAGGCATGTCCAGACAGCGACCTGGGAGGGTCAGGATGAGACTGCTCTATTGCAAAATGCCCGACGGTAACTTCGGCGACGATCTCAACGAATGGTTCTGGGAAAGGATCATTCCCGGTCTGATCGACAATCGAGGCGATGATACGCTGATCGGCATCGGCACCATGCTCCAGACCCATTTCACCGATGCGCTTCCCCCACATGCGCGCAAATATGTGCTGGGAGCCGGGGCCGGATCGAAGGGGAAGCTCCCGGATTTCGATGAAAGCTGGACGGTCTATGGGGTTCGCGGCCCGCTGACCGCGTCCTATTTCGATCTCCCGGCGGACCGCGTCATCGGCGATCCCGCCATAATCGTCAGCCGGTTCGATGAACTGCTGTCCGCCAAGCCGCGCTCGGGCGTCGGCTTCATGCCGCACGTCTGGAGCTTGGACGACTGGGACTGGGAGAAGACCTGCAAGCGCCTCGGCCTGGTGTTCGTCGATCCGCGCGCCGACAGCAAGGCGACGATCCGGCAGATTTCGTCGCTCGACAAGTTGCTGACCGAGGCGATGCACGGCGCGATCGTGGCCGACAGCCTGCGGGTGCCGTGGGTGGCGGTCGCGCTGTCACCCCGGTTCGAACCTTCGAAATGGTGCGACTGGGCCGGGTCGCTGGGTATCGACCTGCACTTTCGCGATCTTCCCCGGCTGGTCGGCCGCGATCCGTCGCGCACCGAGATTTTGCGGTCCTGGGCCAAGAATTTGGCGCTGAATGTGGGGCGAACCGTCAATTACCTCGAACCCCGGTTCAGCAGCCAACGGGACATCGCGATAAGCGAGCGCGCGCTCGTCAAGCTCGCCCAGACCGCGCCGCCGCAGCTCAGCACGGACGCCCGGCTGCAATCGCTAATCGGCCGCTTCATGGACGGCGTGGCGCGAATGCGGGATGATGTGAGAATATGAAGAGCCCGCAAGCTGGGCGATCGGCTGACGAGGCCGCCCGGATGAGGCGGGCAATTTGGCGTTCCCGATCTTGGCCGGGGTCACGGCTGCGTCATAGCCAGTCGAAGTTCCGCGCGGACATCGCCTTCACCGATTCAAGCCTTGCTTCGATAATGGCACGCAAGCGTGACTGGTCGGCAGTCACCTTCTCGATCTTCGCCAGGACTTGATCAATCTCCAATGCCTCGGCTGGTTCAATCAGCAGCTCCTCAGCAGCAAGTCCGATCTGCTGCATCAAGCCTTCGAATTTGCCGACGTAAACCACCGAGATTACCGGTACACCCATTCCCAGGCAGGCTATGGCCATATGCATCCGCCCGGTGATCGCCAGGTCGGCCTGGCCGCACAATGCCTTGACGTCCCAGGCATCGAACGGAGGGTGGATCATCGCCACCCGATCGGGAAATTCCGCGGCGAGCGGCGAGCATAGTCGATCGAGCGCCTCGACATCGCCGATCGGGGCGGGGCGGAAATCGTGCGGCACCAGGAAGATCGAGCGGGCCGGGGAAGCCCGCAGCCATTGCCGCAGGACCTCTTCCATCACCGCAACGCCGTCGCCCTCCATGCGCGACAAGGTGTGGCCGCTGAGGTTGACGAACAGGATGGTGTCGCCCGCTGCCTTTCGTGCGACGAGCCAGCGGTTGGCTTCCCGGGCATTGGGAGCGCGCAATTCCGGGGTGAGCAGAAAGG
>Ga0105046_10017550_pt1 | contig 10940 bp, 7 predicted proteins | sample MAT03_FD_78385 | JGI IMG/M metagenome (GOLD analysis project Ga0105046, IMG submission 78385) | Freshwater microbial communities from Lake Fryxell liftoff mats and glacier meltwater in Antarctica - MAT-03 (megahit assembly) | ecosystem: Environmental > Aquatic > Freshwater > Ice > Liftoff...
CAGGATGCGGTCGAGCCCGACCTCGCGGTCTTCCTGCGCGAACCGGTTCTCCTGGGCGGCGCGCCCGAAGTAAACGGCGATGGCCTCGGGGGCTGGCCAGGCGTCCGCCGGGAGGTCGACCGCGAACAGTTCGACCTGCCAGCCGTCCAGCGTCGCGCCGCGCTTGGCCTTACCATTCTTCGGGAAGATGCTCGCCGCGACGCGCACGGTGACGGGCTCGTAGATGCGGCCGTCAGGGCGACGCGTCCGCTCGCCCGGCGCGACGGTCAACTCGCCGAGGTCGGCCGCCGCACGCTGCGGCTCGCAACCGCTCGAGGGCACCTGGTGCCACGTCGCCGCGCGCAGCCGTTCGAGCACCGCGGGATCCTGGTAGAGCTTCGGCCGGTTCAGGCGCGTCACGAAGCGCAGCCCGCGCTCGCGGCAGGCTGTGTACCACGGCACATTGCCATACTCGCCATCCATGCGCACCATCACCTGTTCGTGCGGCACTGACAGCCGCTTGCAAGTCGCGACCACGGTGTCCAGCGCCCGCTCGAAGTCCACGACGCCCTCGCCGTTGCCCGGCGACAGGTGAGCGTGGACCCACGCCCCAGACCCGGCGTGCTGCACAGTGATACGCCGAAACTGAAGGTCCCCGCGCTTGCGACCGCTGTGCCCCGGAGCGCCCGTCGCCTCCGAGCGCCGCCGTGGCTCTGGCAGCTCCTCGTCTTCGGGCAAAGCGCGGTGGCGCAGCGTCGTCACTGTCGGGTCCAGGTCGAACACATGCCAGCCCCCGCCCCGCGCATCGCAAGTTCGCGTGGCCGGGTGGCCCATCACCTTGTCCACCTCCGCGACACCGGACAGCAACCACGCCGCCGTGCCATCCGCGCGCAAAAGCTCCGTCTCGACGCTGTTCAGCGCCCGCGACAGGGATGCGGGCGACGGGAGACTGCGGCGCCCCGCCAGGGCTCCGACCCGCCGCAGCGGGCCGCGGTGCTTTTCCCAGAACGGCCTCAGCCCGCCCACTGCCCCAGACGCGAAGAACACGAGAAGCCCCAGGAACACGTCGAGCCCGCTGTACCCGCCCTGCCGCCGGATGTGCACGCGCTCGCCCACGGTGTCCACGACGCCCCGCTTACTCAGCTCCATCAGCAGCATCGCCCCTTCCGTCAGCGCGTCCGGCACCCTCGTCTCGTCCGTCGTAGTGTATGTGACATCCATCGTTCTCCGTGCCATTCTCGCCTCGTTTGTTGCGGGGTGGTCACGGGTCACGACATCCGCCAGGCTGCAGGCCCTTGGCCACCCCTTACCGGATCCATCCCCGGCGGTGCGCCCGTCCTGCCTCAGTCACGGCTCGGCGGCGAGAAAGCCACGCAGGTTCGGCCGGCCCTTGCAGGAGAACGGGACGACCCGCGGACCCCGGCAGGCCGTGCACTCGAGACGCACGAAGCCATGGCTGAGATCGCCACAGGGGATAATGGCGCGGAGCTCACGTTCGACGAAGGCTGGCAAACGCCAGGTCGGGTCGTCGCTGTCGGCGGCTGCGAGGAAGGAGTCGAGGTGGTCACGCAAGAGCGTCACGAGCGCCGATTCACTGGGGTCGCGCGGGTGGTAGGTGCGGGCGAGCTGAGGCGGCGCGGCGATTGGGATCGCGGCTTCGGATTCCGTGGGAAAGATCGCCAATCCGGCCGCCGACCGCGCCCCGACCCGCCAGCTCGACGGTCAGGGTGCCCCGGGTCGAGCGCGAGTGGACTGCTAAACAATGTCGCATGGCGAAGGAGACAAGCCGTGAGGCCAGGAGCGACTGAAGGAAGCGCGGAGCCGCGACTGTGCGCCTTTCGTACCTGGCGCCGCTGCTTTGTTTTTCCGATACTCATACTCGCCGCCTTTCGGGCCCTGACGAAGGTCGGGACAACGAGCGGCGAGCATCGGCACCCTGAACCACCCCGGGCGAAGCGGTCAGACGGGTTCTAAGAAAGAAACCCGAGGGGGCGACGTGGAACTCGTTGTTCTGGCTCGTTTTGCGGTCGTGCGCGGGCGGTTCACGGTTTCGCCGTGGTAGTAGGCGTTCGGCCGGCCGGCACCCGGATCAGGGGTCTTTGCGGAGGACGGTCGGCGGCAGGATGACCTCACCGCCGGGGCCCGTGATAGTCAAGATGTTCGGGGTGCCATCGAAGAACGAGGTCTTCCAGTGCAACGTCGTGCCATCGTCGGCTTCGGCGCTGAGCTCGTCTTCCCAGTTGTGGTGGGTGTTGGTGTAGGCCATGCGGTCCCAGCTCTCGATGTGCCAGGTCGTACCGGCATAGGTCACGGTGAAGTGGGTCGGGGCCCAGATCTGCGACTTACCGACTCCGTAGGTGACCCAGATACGTTCGAGCTCGAAGCTGAGTGGCTCGCCTGCAACGACGGCTTCGGCGGTGACGGGCATGAACCAGGGGGCTTTCATCGCGAGCGGTCCGCGGGGCTCGACCGCCTGCATCACGAGCTCGCCGAGCTCGTCGTTGATGAGCAGCTCGAGCATGTCGTCGGGGCGCGAAAAGACGGTGACCGAGCGAGTGCCCATCGCAAAAGACCACTCGCCTGAGGCGCTCGTGTGGGGGTCGAAGCGCTGGCCGATGAACGTCGGGTCCGAGCTCCAGATGACGGGGACGAGGCCGACCACGGACGGGCGCGCGCCGCCGCAGAACAAGACCTGGACGAGGTGATCGGAGCCGCCTGCGGCGTAGATATCGGGAGCCGGGCCCTGGCACGCGGTCGCGTAGGTGCGGGCGAGCTTGGCGGCGTCGACGCGGATGAAGCTGCGCGGGTCGGCCACGGTATAACGCTTGGAGACGACTCCGGAGTCGGTCGTGCGCTCGACCGTGACGGCGCCGTCGTCGAAGCCGAGCAGGCCTTCGAAAACAACCTTCGAGATGGGCTCGGTCTCGGGTGTGCGCTCGCGGAAAGTGCCATGATAGTGGCGCAGGTCGCGGGTCAGGTCGACCTCGGTGGCGTCGTCCCAGTTGTGGTGCTGGGCTGCGTAGGTGTGTGACCAGAAGCCATCGACCTCGGTGGGCCACCAGGGGGTGTCAGACGAGATGATGCGATGGCCGACGAGAGCGACGGGGTAGCTGCCGGCGTCGAAGCCGCCGCCCGGTGGCGTGCGCCAGAAACGGAGCAGGGTGACCCAGTCCTTGCCGGAGGTGGCGTGGACGACACTGACGGCGTCCTCGAAGTCGGGGGCGCCGCCGCAGCGGACGAGGCGCACGGGCTGAAGAGTCGAGCCCCAGGGCTGGTAGGCGAAGGTCACCTCGAAGGATTCGGGGGTGACGTCGACGGCGGTCGGGGTGCCGTCTGCGCGTCCGACGTTGTAGGTCTCGATGAGGGTGCCGGCCTTGCCTTCGAGGGGATGCTCGACCGTGACCGCGAGGGAGTCGTCGCCGCCCGAGCCGTCGAGGAGCTGCCAGGTCGTGGTGCTCGTGCGCTCGGCGCTGCTGCTCGGGCGAAAGAGGCCGTTGGCAAAGGGGTTTGTGCGGACGACGAGGCCCTCGAAGCGGCCGGCTCGAAGGGCGTCTTCGTCGAGCGTGGTGCGGGTCTGGGCTGGCACTTCGATGATGACTTTGCGGGCTTTCTCGTCGGCGAGCGAGGCGCCTTCATTCCAGTCGGAGCACAGCGTCATGGGGCTGGGCCAGGCGATGGTCACACCTTCGAGGGCGGTGCCTGCGACGGTGCGCCCGGGGAGGGTGGTGTCGGTGTCATCGGGGAGGCCGGTGTCGTCGGGGAGGCTCGTGTCTTCGGGGAGTTCCGTGTCGGCCGTGTCGGGCGTGTCGGGCGTCGTAGTGTCGCCCGTGTCGGGCGTCGTCGCGCCGTCGTCGGGGCAGGCGGCGAGGGGGAGGAGCAGGGCGAGGGCGAGGCGGCGCATCGGTCAGTTCTCCGCGGGGATGGGGTGGACGATGGTCTCGGGCAGTAGGATCGTTCCGTCAGCGTCGGTGACCCATACCATGTGGCTCAGGCCGGTGCTGCCCACGAGGTCGAAGTCGACTTTCCAGTGCAGCGTGAGGCCGTCATGGGTGGTCGCGGTCAACGCGTCGTTCCAGTTGTGGTGCGTGTTCGTGTAGTCGATTGTGTCCCAAGTGACAACGCGATCCGTTCGAGTACCCCGCCGCAATTCGACGGATGCAGGGGCAAAGATGCCCGAGTTGCCGACGCCTTGCGCGACCCAGACACGTTCGATTCGGACCTCGACCTGGTCGTCATCGGAGGCGGCGTGGATTGGGTCATTCCAGCCTTCTTCGGGGACGAGATCGGAGAGTGGGCCCCAGGTGCTGGACTCGCTCGTGCCGCTGGCGTCGATGAACTCGACGCGGAAGTTGTCATCTGGCGTGGGCTCCACCTCGACCCGGGCCGAGCCGACGGCGGCGGTCCAGCCAGGGCGACCGGACAGGGCGGTGATGGCCGGGCCGGTGGCGGGGACGCCGGCCTGAATCGGGTCGAGGCGCCAGGCGATGGGGACGACGGCGACCAGTGAGAGGCCTTGCGGGCCCGATGCGGATGGGCAGAACACGAGCTGCGCGCGCATGTCCGACCAGCCGACGGTGCCGACGGTTGGGGTCGGGCACAGGTGGCCGTACTCGCGGGCGAGGTGGCTGGCGTCGACGCGGCGTGGGGGGTTGCGCACGGCATAGGTCGTGGCGTTCGGAGCGCCCTCGGTGTCGAGCAGGGTCACGCGCACGCTGCCAGGCGAATTACCTTGGACAGCGAGATACTCGATCTTCGAGATACTATCCGGGTTGATGGTGAGGCCTTGTGCGAGGCGCTTGAAGGTGAGCTGCCAAGCGCCGAGGTCGCGCGAAAAGTCGATGAGGGTGTCTTCGTGCCTGGCCTGGGCCTCGGCGGCGTAGGTGTGGGACCAGAAGCCGTCGGCCTGGTCGATGGTCCAGGGGCGGTCGGAGCTCATGAGCTGTGTGGCGACCGGGCGCACATCGTCGGAGTCGGCGCTCATCTCGGAGTGGCGTGTCTCGTAGAAGCGCACGATGGTGGCATAGACGCGTTCGCGCTCGACGACCATCGACTCGACCGCGAGCTCGTAGGTGTCGGGTGTGTCACAGGGGACGAGTTGGTGCGGGGCTTGTTGACCGACAGGCGTCCACCAGAACGACACGTCGCCGGGGGTGGTCGCGATGGTGACGGGCGAGGGGGTGTCGAGGCGGCTGACCTGGTAGTGCTCGCTCAAGGTGCCGAGATCGGCGAAGGCGTGGTCGACGGCGGCGAGCAGCGTGTCGCGGTCGTCATAGCGCTCGACCTCCCAGCGCGAGACCGACGAGCTGGCGCTCGGGCGATGGTCGTCTGCGGAGAACGGCGAACGCATGACGACCGGGGCGTCGAGGGTGGCGGCCTCGAGGGCCGGGCGGGTCAGGCCTGGGCGGAGGTTGGCCGGCAGGGTGATGCGGACCTTGTGGGCGAGCTCGTCGGTGAGGCTCGCGCCTTCATGCCAGGTCGAGCAGAGCTCTAGCGCGGCGGGCCAGGTCACGGTGACACCGGCGAGGCGGGTGCCGTCGAGCGTGCCGTCGTCGATGACCTCGTGTGGGGCGTCGGGGGTGTCGCCCGTATCGGCCGTATCGGCCGTATCGCCCGTGTCGCCCGTATCGCCCGTATCGGCCGCGTCGGGGGTCGTCGTCGGGTCGTCTGGGCAGGCCGAGAGTGATAGCGCCACAGCGAGCGCGAGCAGTGTGGTGAGTCGCATGGGTCAGTCCTCGGGGCCGCCAGAGAGGCCGATGTAGGGGCGTGCTTGTTTGATGACGATGCGGTTATCGCGGGTGCGTTTGATCTCGAGGTCGAGGCGAAGCGGCGTGAGGTGGGCGTAGACCTCGGTCTGAAAGTGGTCTTGGACCTCGTTCAGGAGGCCGGCCAGGGTCGAGAGCTCGGTTGCGGTCAGCACGGTCTGGCCGTCTGGGAGCAACGAGCTGTTCACGAGGACCCGGTGGTTGTCGTGGAACGGGGTGGTGTTCAGGCGCAGGTAGGTCGCGACCTCGGCGATGGCGAGCGGGTCCTCGGGGCGCACGACGCTGAGCCAGCCGGTCTGCGAGACGAGGCGTGTGAGCGAGGCGTTGTTGGGGGCCGGTAGGTTGGTCACAGCGACGACGTTGGCGGTCTCGAGGACGAAGCTCGGCTCGACGGCGAGGCCCATATAGATGTCGAGATGGTCGATGCCGTAATAGGCGCGCTCTTCGAAGGCGCGGTCATTCCAGAGGCTCGCCCAGACCTTGCGCACGGCGCGGGCGACGGGCTTTTCTTTGGTGAGGTCGCCTTGCAGGTCGTCGACGAGGTCGACGAGCCAGACGCGCTCGGGGTGGGCGAGCAGCTCGGCTTGGCGGGCGGCGAGCTCGGTCTCGAGGAAGAGGCGCTCGTCAGTGTGGAGGCAGCGCGAGGGGCCGGCGTTGTCGCCGTCGAGGTCGTCGGCGATGCAGCCGCTCCTCGAGTCGTAGAGGCCGGCGCCCGAGATGACATCGAGGTCTTCGGCGTTGGTGCTTGAGCGGAAGCGGATGCGGGTGGTGTCGACGGACTCGCCAAAAACCTCGCGCATCCGCTCGATGAGCAAGGTCAAGAGGGCGGCAGGGAAGGGGGTGTCCTCGATGGCGTCGCGAAGGGATTTCAAGCGGGCGCGGGCGAAGGTGGCGTCGGCCTTCATGCGTGGGTCGGCGAGCATGGTGGTGATGCGCGCTTGCAGCGGGGTGGTCGCGATAAAGTCGGCGTAGTGGTGAAATGGCATCCCGAAGCCGATGACGCGGTTGGCTTCGGGTAGGATCTGGTAGAGTTCGCCGAGGTTCGCGGCCTTGACGCCGTAGGCGATGGCCCCGGTCGCACGCAGCGTATCGAAGCCGGTGAGAGCGGTGACGGTGAGGTCGGAGCGCGGCTCGGGTACGGTCGGGCGGCGCGATTCCCAGAAGGCTTCGGCTTCGGCGAGCGTCGTCGGCGTGAGGGTCACGGAGGTGGCCGTGACCTCGAGCTTCACGAGCTGGCCCGCGTAGGTCCGCACGAGGTCGTTATCGTAGATGTTGGCGACCGAGGCGCTCGGGACCTGCTTTTCCGCCAGGCGTAAGTTGACGTGACTGTGGAGGTTTTGAGGGTCGCGGGTGACAAGCCCACTGACGATGGAGATGTCGTTGGGGGCGGAGGCGGCGACGACAATATCGAGCGGGCCGTAGTCGAGTGGCAATTGATCTTCGGGGACGATACGCAATGTGCCATAGCCGATGCCGGTCACATAGGCCTCGGCGTTGAGGCCAGGGCGGAGCTGGTCGGGCATCACGACGTCGACGTCGCCGGCCGTGAGGGCCGCGGCCTGGGCCACCGCGAGTTGGCGTTGCGTGAGGTCGCCAGGGACGAAGACGAGCAGATCTTTGGCAAACGGGATCGCGGCTTCGAGGGTCGCGTCGAGCTCGATGAGGTCGGCGGCGTTGAGCGAGCCGGGCAGTGTTTCGCTGTAGACGGTGTACGCGATGACGCCCGTGCGGCCCGTGCGCGGATGCACGGCCCAGGCATAAGCGCGGACCGAGCCGCCCCAGAGGCTGCGGGTCGGGCGCGTGAGGACCATCGAGGTGTAGGCGGAGTTGGGTAGCGTCTCGAGTCCAGGGAAGCTGCGCAAGAACAGGAGGTGCCACTCGAAGAGGTGCATGTTCTGGAAGTAGCAGACCGAATCGAGCGGGGCGGGTGGGGTCTTGCCGGCGACGGGGGCGAGGTACTTTACTTCGCCGCCATCGATCGAGAGGCGGGCGAGGTCGTCGGGCGACTCGAGCGTGTTGAGGTAGCGGTCGGGGAGCGGCCCGGTGTCGTTGTCGGGTGTGGTGTCGGGTGTGGTCTCGGGCTCTGTGTCCGGCTCAGCATCTGGCGTCGTATCGACCTCGGTGTCCGTGTCGGTGCCGGTGTCGGCCGCGTCGGTAACGGGCGACGCCGGCTCGTCATCGCAAGCGAAGAGGACGAGCGAGGTCAGGCAGGTGATGAGGGCGCGAGCAGTCATGGCTGGGATGCTACCGGCATTCCGCGTGCCAAAGGCACGAAACGCTCGAAGTCGGCCCCAGACGTGGCCCTGACGACGTGATCATGACCTAGGATCCTTGCCTGCCCACCCGCGAAGCCGTGTAGAGATTCTGTACACGTATGTCACCAACGGCCCCAACGCCCTAACCCCCAGAGCGTCCAGCAGCCCCCGGGGCTCGTGGGCGGTGTGGAAAACCTACGGCTGCGCCTTGCCCACGAGCCGCCTGGAAAACCCCCGCCGTCGTTGCTATGACTGCGCATTCCGGTGATGGTGAACATTCAGATCGGTGATGGTGATCGGAGCGAAGCGACGCTGGGTTCACTTGGTTTCGGCAGGATCTTCCTTCCGTCTGGAGGGCCCCTTTAGCGCGATGCGATGTGCGTTGTGTAGGATGCGATCGCGGACCGCGTCAGCGACAATCGGGTACGAGGTTGTCGTTGGTCCAGATGAGGCGGTTCGGAATGGCCTGCGGTCCGGTGCGGTCGCCTCGGCTAGCGTGGAGGTTGGTCAGACCAAGCCCGCTCTCCGGCGTGTCTTGGCCTTGCCGGGGCGAACGATCTCGGCGACCTGGCTCGGTACGCTGACGGCTTTCTCCCGCCGCTCCATGCCCTGCCAAGCGAGGCGCGGCTTCTTGCGGTCGACCTCCAGGCTGACGATGTGGTCGGATGCAGCCCTTGAGCGCGTCTCGCGAGAGCAACGGCAAGAGCTTGTCGAGCGTCGCTCGTTTGCTGCGCGCGAGCAGGTCGACCCGCTCTGGGATGGTCATCCGCTGGACGAACGGGAGGTCCCTCGCGATGGACAGTCGCTGCAGCTCGGTCTTGCTGCACTGGCGCGAGAGGTCGCCATCGCAGGTCGGTGCGTCGGTCATGCATTCTCCAGCCGGCCGGGCGCCGGCCGGGAAGCAGTTCGGGTCGCCGACCGGGCAGGCGCCGCAGATCATGCCGAAGGCGGCGCAATCCACAGCGTAGCGCTGCTGGCCATCGAAGCTGCACGAGATGTACTCGGTCCCCGAGCGACACACGCCGCAGGGCTCGGGCTCATTGAAGCGTGCGCTGCACACGCCGCCATCGCACGTCCCGCCGGCGCCGATGCAATCGGCCCCGCAGCCGTCGGCGCTCGTCGCGGCGCGGGCGAAGGGCTTGAGCGCGTCACAGGTGGTGGCGGCCTCGAAGACGGGAAGTGACCGCGCAAAGCCGGGTACCTGAGGGGTGGTGGTGGACCAGCGCCAGACGCAGTTCCGGGCCTGGTCGTCGGGGATGAGGCCGCAGGCTGCGAGGCGAACGCAGGCGCGCTCGAGCGGGGTCATGGGAAGCATGTCCGGCATGGTCGGCGGCGGCTCCTCGATGTTCGGGTCATAGGATGTTCGGGTCATAGGCCGGCGGACCGTCGCTAGCGATCGGCAGGCGCTCCGCTCTGGCGCCCACGACATTAAGGGACTGCTGGTTGTCGCTCGCCTCGCTCTGGACCCCCGAAAAGACGAGCACCTCGTCGGCGCTAAACTGTATGACCCACTGCACGAGCCCGTAGCCGTAGTCGGGCGGGCCGGCGTAGCCGCTGAACGTGCGCACGCAGGCGGTCTCGGGCAGCCGGATGTCATAGGCCGCGCCGTCGCCCCCGAGCTCAACGAGCCGCGCGGCCCGGGTTGCGTCGCCTGGCACCAGGCTGGAGCGGTTGAAGCGCGGCCTGCCAAAGCGACCGAGCGGTGCGACCGGGGCGGGCCCGGGGCCGAGCTCGATGATGTCGGTGACCGCGCTGGTCGACGCGGCGCCTGCGTCGGCACGCACGATGGCGGCGGCACGCACGAAGTCGCGGTCGCTCCAGAGGACCCAGGGCACCGCCCGGACATAGGTGATCGGCATCGGCTCCTTGGTGTCGACGCCAGGCCAGTCGCGGCGCGGCACACACAGGCCAGTGCCGTCCGTGTCGCCCACGTGATAGGTGTAGCGGCACACGTCTCTTGGGGCCGCGGGGTTGGCGTAGCCGTCGAAGTAGTCGCCGCGGTTGGGTGAGGCGGTATAGGTGTAGGCGCGACAGGCGTCACCAGTGCACGTGAGGATGCGCGAGCCATCATTGGTGCCGGTTGTCGGGTCGTAGTCGATGTAGACCGGCCAGAAGCTGAAAAAGTAAGTCCCGGAAGTCGAAGTCCTGCTGCATGCTGCGCAGGTGACCATCGTCGCGATGCTGTGGGTACACGGCGGCCAGCATGCCATTGCCCGCGGCGACTTCGCTGAGGGCACCCGTCTGCAGGTCGACTCGGAACAGCTTGGCCTCGTGGTAGTCGAGGCCGCCAGCACCGACGCGGGTCTGGGTGAACATGAGGTACACCTCGCCGTGCGCCAGGTGCACACCGATCTGCAAGAGGTCCCAGCCGTAGTCCGAGATGAGGTTGTTCGTGAGGAACACGGTTCGCCATGTCGCGCCGAGGTCCTCGCTCAGGTGGAGCAGCGGGTTTTCGTCGAAGCCGCCGCGGGTCGTGAGCACGGCGATGCGGGAGACGCCGTCGTAGTAGTCGGAGTCGACGTCCTGGACAAAGACCGCTTCGTAGGTCGAGCAGTAGGCGTCGTCGCCACTGGTGCAGTCGGCACGGTTGGCCTTCATGCCGGCGTAGATCAGCACTGCGTCCTGACGCAGGACCACGGCCTCCGAGTCACCGCCGCAGTGGCTCATGAGCACGAGCGCGAGGACCGCAAACGTCGGCGCCGTGCATGCGGCAGTGAGCTCATTGCGGGAAGACATGAATGAGCTCCTGGCAAACTCGTGACAGGCACATGAAGGCAAGCAGGGCCGGGGTGCGAAAGCGCAGAGCGGTCGAATATCCAAGAGCCTAAACGGATGACTCTCAAGCGACGCTCACGGGGAAGCGCCACCGAGCGTCGGGGATGCGACCGACCATCAAAGCGGGCGAAGCCCGCAGGGAGGGAGCGCCCCGACGTCGGTGGTGCAA
>Ga0105046_10017551_pt1 | contig 10940 bp, 15 predicted proteins | sample MAT03_FD_78385 | JGI IMG/M metagenome (GOLD analysis project Ga0105046, IMG submission 78385) | Freshwater microbial communities from Lake Fryxell liftoff mats and glacier meltwater in Antarctica - MAT-03 (megahit assembly) | ecosystem: Environmental > Aquatic > Freshwater > Ice > Liftoff...
TTAATCTCGACATTAACTAATGTCGAAAATTTAAGTATATAGGTAGACTGTCTTAAACCTGAAAATTATCCCTTTTCTGTCTTATACCACATAATCCATTGATAAAAAAGATACTGAAAATGACATCTAAACTCGATCTCGAAAAACTAATCACTTCCCTCGAATCTCTCGAGTTTGAAAAAGATGTTCATTCCGATTATGTTAAAAAAGCTCTAGATCATCTTAAGAAAATAAAACTTGAAAAATCCAAACGGAAGTTGATTATTTTTGATCTCAATGGTGTTCTTCTAGATCGTGAATACCGTGATCCGAAAGGACTGTTGCCGAAAATTGAAGAAGATGTTACACTTCCACTTCCGACCATTATCGGGAATTTCGCAGCTTGGAAACGTCCCGATGCCAATAACAAACTAGCTAAATTATTTGAAAACTACGATATCGCTATCTGGTCATCAGCCAAAATGTTTAATGTGGAACCGTTGGTCAGGTTTATGTTTGATCTTGAAACCAGATCAAAACTTAAATTTGTTTGGTCACAGGAAAACTGTACGGTAGAGAAAGGTGAAGATCCTCGGAAACCGCTTTTTATCAAGGATCTATCGAAAATGTGGAAAGAATTTCCGGAGTATGACCAAACAAATACTCTTCTGATCGACGATAGTAAGGAAAAATGTAAACTAAACCCGGAAGCTTGTTTTCTAACAGTGAAAACGTGGACCAAGGAAGAACAAGAGTCTGATTTTTCCGAAGTGTATGATATGATTACGGGTTAAAAATTAAGATAAGATATTATTCAAAAAGGGATAGTTTGCTGTACCATTTGTAAACATAAATTTCAAGAATCGATCTACACCACGGAAGAGTAGAGTGTCTCATTTTTATCAAGATTTTTATTTTCTTCTAGCTAATATCTTTTTTCTTCTAAATAATATCTTTTCCGTATCTACTCTTGAATACCAGTAAATAACATCTTTTTTTTTCGAGAAAAATGGAGTCGTTCGAAGAAAAAAAATCGGAGGTCTCCCCACAGGAAACTGTTATTCTGGAAACTGTAGTTCCGAACAATGAGGGAAAATTTGCCGAGATAATCGGCTACCATCATAATTTACACGCAATGATTCAAATGTTATGTTTTATCCTTGCCGCTGTTCCCACGGTGATTTGGATACTCTTTACTGTTTGCCTTCCGGAAAATTTCCCAGATGTAGATATGAATCTTACATTTGGTATCGGATTATCTGCGTCTATCATCGGAGTTGCTCATACGGCTTCTATTAAGAGAATTCACTACCAAATTAAAAAGTTGATGGCGCCCCCTCCATATATGTAAAAATCTTTCGGTTTCTAAATATTGAACATTAATTAATGTTCAAAAAATTGTTTATACCAATGCGCTACCATCTTCAGTATTGGCAGCTCTTTTTGGACCGTTAAAAGCAAAAAATAAACCAAGAATAATAGCAATAATAAAGAAAAGACCTGCTACTGCCAGAGCTATCCAGAGTCCATATCCTTCCATGATTATTTTTCGATTGGTTATTTATTTTTCTTAAGAACGACGACTATAATTAAAATAATGATAACAATTATAGCAATAACACCGATTACTATTCCAACAGTTGCCAGGGTAGACAGTCGAGAAATATCTCCGTTGATCTTTGTCCGGAAATTTCTATCAGCTTGTCTCTCGTCTCGATTTAACTGTCGATCATCCATAGTGACGTCTTTAGTAGAAAACTAAAGAAAGTTTATTTTAATTTTCATTTTGAAATTTAAAATGGTTTTCTTTGATTTATTGATGTTTATACCATTTCGATCGAAGAAAACTATATGTGTTTATCTAATTGGATCAACAATTGGCTCTCGGATTAACGGCACTTTGTAGTTATAATTCTATGATAAATGATAAAGAGAGACAAAAACAAATAATTCTTGATGATATAAATGGAGTTGAAAAGAATAGGAAATCTGGAAGAGATCACAAATGATTTTAAACTGAATTAATTGATCATTATTGTTTTGGCAATTGTAATTCCATTGAAAAGGTAGACAAGTAATTAGAAGATTAATTAATCTTCTAATTTTAAAACCATTTAGCAACGGCCGTACCATAGTAAGCGCTGGATTCATCTATACCGCAGTTCTGATAGAGGTCAATTGTTTCACCGTTTGAATTTTTATATGTTCCAACAGTACCTTCCGGAAATATTTCGTAAGGGTTATTAATTTGAGTTATAAGCATAAATTCAACGTTTTCGGTTGGGTCGTCTACAGACGGAAATGAACAATATGCCGGGAAAAGAATTGGAGTAGTTCCGGTAGCATTGCAATCACTTTCTTCTGTGGATATTTTTTTAGCGTATAATTTAGATTTTACAACTGTAAAGGGGTTAGGTGTTAAACTACCATCCTGGTATGTCGCCCATAGCTCATCGGGTAATTTAATTTCATCGATGTTACAGGAATTTTTGTCATCCCTATTTTTTAACAGCCACCAGATTAAAACCCCTAGACCAACAAGAATGATGATAACAACAACTATAATAATTATGATTAATGCAATACGAGAATCCCCGGAAGAATCATCTTCAGTCATTTTTGTATTTTAGAAGAGGAAAACTTTATAGATTAATAACTCGTAGAAACTTGGCAGCTATCTTTTTTAAGATCTCGTATACCACACCATATTTTCAAATGGAGTCGAACCGTCTGAACAGACTAAATCTGGACAATAGATTTGAGGGTTGTTAACACAGTTATTTAGTTTCATTTTATACATTATAGTCAGAACACCAACGAGAAGAATTAGAAAAACTAACAGTAAAATTACACATATTAATCCTATTTTTCTCTGTTTGCCCATTCTGACACATTTCCAAAATTATATTTAGAATGTAAAAATAAAGGTTTTACATTCTGGAAAATATTCTAAAGATCCATTTAAAAGATGAAAAATGGGTATCTCGGCAAGTAGGACGCGGATCAATCAAACGTCGAGTAATATTGTAAAACTTACAAATAAAGCTGATCAAACATGTATAGTTTCATCTTCCAAAAATATTTCAGATATCACTTTAACATTTGAAAATGCGGATATAGGCAATATAAGTTTTGTACAAGCAAGTGTAGTAGATGCAAATTGTGTCTTTCAAAGTAATATTCAATTAATATCTGAAGGTCTATTTGAACAAATTCAACAGGTCAAAAATGCAAGTACTGTTGGAATTCTTCCGATAAACCCTCTGGGTTTTGATCTAGATCTTACAACAATTAATACATCTCAAGATATGGAGGTTGCTTTGACAAATAATATTTACCAAATTTGCAATTTTAATGTAGAAGACAATATAGAAAACGTAACTATTAATGCGGTTGGTAGTTCTATCGATAATATAAGTTTTCAACAGGCCGGAAATCTCCAGGGAGAATGTATTTTGACAAATTTAGCTAAATTGGAGTCACAAATAAATGTTCAACAGGCAGCCGATGTTTCTAATGGTGGTCGCAAAACTATTTTCACAGTACTTATTATTGGAATTATTGTCATTGGAATAATAGTAGGATTAACTTTAATATTCTCATCGCTTTCAAAAAGAAAGAATAAAGGAGAAACAGATGTAAATCTGTGTGAAAAACTGACCGGCGCGGAGAAGGCGAATTGTGAAATTGAACAAAAAAAGGCTAAGAGTACAGAAAGCGGGCAAACATCGTCAAACAAGACGAACACGTCATCGGGTATAGATATTAATCAACTTTTACAATTAGCAAAAGCTTATGATTCTATTAACTAAATAGCTGGAATTATTTAAAGTTCAACTGAGAGATGATATTTACAGGGGATTTGCCCAAAGATTAGATTTTCGAGATCTTCCGGATGAAAAAATTATGAAATATTTGGATCAAGTGGGTAATTTTCTTATCGAAAAAATTAAAGATGAGGGAAAAGTTATCTACTCGAAGAAAAGTGTAATTTATGGTAAAGATTTATTCAGATACTTTCAATAAATCTTTATCTTTCATAATCATGAAAGAAAATTTTATGTATAGACCGTCTCAATTTTCTTTCCAGTCTAAATAATTAATAGAAAATGTCGAAATTTGTTTTAATAGGTGGAATTATCGCTTTGGCTATAATTCTTATAGTTTTAGTTGTTTTAATGTTTGTTTTTCGAAGTCAAGCTAATAGCTGCGCGGATCAAACAAGTCAACTTTGCGCAACTGCAATTTGTGATAACGGAGAACCCGCTCAGATCGTCCCACCAATAGACGAAGAAGGTTAAAATGGAAACTTTGGTATATGATGCTGTTATATTTACTTGAAATGTGAGAAGATCATTTAATCTTTAATAAAAAATTCATTTTTTATTGTTTGTGAAAAATTCATGGATATATCGTTAGATGATTTTTCCATATTAAAGAATAATTATTCTTTATAACTAAATAATCTCTAAATAGGGGATTTTTAAAACTATTTTAAATGGGTGAGTAAAATGACCACAGTTCAATCATGCGGTGTTAAGTTTCCGACAAGATTTGAGAAATTTCCAATCTTTATTTTCAATGATAGTGTGAAGGGTTCCGCTTTTTGGACCGAAATTTTTCCGGAAGCAATAGTAGTTGACAACATTAATGAACTGTTAACTTCAATAGCTATCGATGTTAACAATCAAGGGGGGCTAGTTATACGCGGATCCACTTATTCGCCATTATGCAGAGATTCATTTTTAAATGTAATAGTGGCAGCAGTAAATGTTTGTTTATCAAAAGAATTAGATGGCTTCTATATTGATGATTATTTTAATGAATTTCCTTTAACAACTGAAATTTCAGAGTTATCGCCCCGACAAGTATTACAGGTAGCTTCACGACCATTAATTCCTTTTACACAAAGATCTTTTTGGATAAGTACCCCCGCTGTGAAGGATGGGGTTATTCCAGTCGTTTTGGAAGCTCAAACTTATCCGGCGTTAGTAACAGTTCCAAAGGTACCGGTTGCGAAAGAACTTTCTTTTGGAATTGTAATTTTACTGGCATTTTTGCTAATTATTGGAATATTATTTTGTTTATTCGTGCTGGTTTGGTAGAAAGATAATTCTTAAGAACTTGTTAAACTAGATGTCTGATTGGACATCTATTTTTGTGGTTAGTGTAATATTTTAAAGGCAGACAGTCTTAAAAAATATTTATCATCGTCTTTTATCTTAGAAATATCTTTCTAAAAATGTATCACCTTCAGGATGAAGATGTTATAGAGCGACTTATTCGAAATAGACAAACGTCCATGATCAAGTTACAAAGAGGTTCCTCATCCGGTCTTCAACAAAATGAAGAATTGTATTTTTATTATCAAAATGTTCGACATACATGCCGAGTAACAAATGTCAGACGTTACGGGAATTATGAACAAATTCCAGAAAATCTAAAAGAATATGTTGATAGTCCGGAAAATATCAATCTTTATGGAGGTATTAGTGTTAATCTTATGATGATTAACTAAATTCAAAATAGAAGAATTCTTCTATTTTAATTTATTGACCGGTACTTGCTTCATAACTTGATATCAAATATTCCTCGTTTCCACCATCTACAAGACCATCAATTCCTCCAGGATCAGTTATTTTATCGAGATAAAAATATTTGAGAGCAAAAATTAAAAGTGTTATTGAAATAGCATGGAAAATAGTTCTTGCATGTTTTGCGATTGCATAGTTATCCTCGCCAACCCATAGATCATAAAACGCTAACAAGGCGATAATCATTGCAACTATAATCATTAACAGAAATTTCTTTTGTTGTGGATTTGATACTTTTGATGTTGCCCAGAGAATTAGTGGAAAAATAACAATTAATGCCGAGTTAACATAATTGCTTCGAATCATCATACCTTCATTATATGGAGAAAGAGGATTTCCGGCATAAACCATCGCAACCGCAAAAATGATAAACGGGATTAAAATAATAAAGACATCCCAAATATCAACAATTTTTAGTTGGAGATAGTAAATTAAAAATAACCAGAATATGATGGCGAATATATATAAAACTCTTATCCAGAATACTTGCCAGTTTGCATGATCCGGGCATGTAAACATACCCGGATCATTTCCAACGTTAACCGAGTCCTCATACTCGGATGTTACATCTTGATTTTCATCATGAGAAATTCCATTTGTCGGACTGGCCTCCCGTCGCCTTCTCCGGAAACTTTCTTTTTCCATTCTTTCTTTCTATATACTTTAGTTGTTTAGCAGAATCGTTGTTGGGAGTTTTAACTTCCCACATTGAGCCAGGAGTGGTTAGAAGTTTAGCCTTAAATTTTTTTGTTTCCGGATTTACACGACGTTTCTGTTTAACAATATCATCATTCTTGACGATACCAGTTGAAGACTCTATTTCATCAACTTCTTCATTTATTTCTTCTTTTATTTTTTTACTTTGATTTTTTTTAGTTGTAACGTTTTTTGCTGTACATGAATAATCAAGATCTCGATGTTTTTCCAGCCCTATCCAATTTTTAAATCCTGTTGTAAATGATCCTAATAAAATTCTTCTATCTTTTACTTTCTTGACATGTCGTCCTGAATTATAACAATATAGGAACGCTTTATATTCATGATCAAACTTAAAAATTCTTACAAAGAGATCTATTAACTCATGTTGTTCGTCTTGATTGTGATCAGCGAATTTATCAACAGTTTCTGAGTGACAAATTGGACAAAATGAAGGTTCCAGGCGATGATAGAGAAGTTTATTTCCATCAATTTCTGCTTCTTGATAATGGTCTCCAATAAGTTTTTTAGCTAATTTATCAACTTCTGGTAAAATATCTTTTGGGATTTCTTCGCCATCAGGGTTAAAGTCTGTTGAATTTAAATCTACGTCTTCATCTTCATCAAATTCTATTTCTGGGAATAACCGATCCTGGGGAGTAATCCAGGTGATGAGACTATCGAGAAAATTTTCGTACTCTGATTTTTTCGGCACTTTAACAGTTTCTCCGAAAAATTTCCATTTTTTTACAAGAATTTTCGGCCTATTTGATTTAGGCTTTTCACTTCCGTAAAGTCTCATCTGACGAAGAGATCCATAAACAGCGGAATCTATTCGAATATAATTCGGATGGCATACGCGATGCTCTACATAATCGCGTAACCGCTTTGCATCCTTAATATTTTCAAAATAATATCCGAGGACAATTATATGAAAGGATCTTTTTTTATCACTATGGCTGCTATACCAACGAATATTTTCTATTGGAATTTCAAGACTTGTGATAACGGAAGTAATGTCATCTATTAACATACTCATATATGTATCGACTTGTTCGGAGGTATTTGTTTCATCAATATCACAATCAATATCAAAATAAGGTTTAACTTTATTTTCTCCAAGTAACACTTCGAAAAAATTTCTCTGTTCTGGATCAATCCTTTCAGAATATCTAAACAACTTCTCGGGGTTTTCAAATAGACGGAAGATCTTTTTTGGAGTTTTTGAGTACTCTGACTGGTAGTCTTCCTTCGAAAAGTGTTTACAAACCAAAATATTTGGTAGATTGATTGTATGTTTTGGATGAATATCGAAAAGGCCGTTATAAAGAACATAGAACCATAATCCCTTGTCATCATAGGTTTTTGGTCTATTTTTCTGAACAGATTCTTCATCCATGGCTTACCCTTCAGATAAATTTGACAGATATAACCAATTATATCTGAAAAGAAAAAACGAAGAAGACTATAAAAACCTTGAAAACTCAGATTCGAAAAAAGCGAAGGTATGGGATTCGCCTTTAAGTCAGTCTGACAAAGCGAATACCCTCCTTAAACTGAGAAATGTGACTTCGAAAGCTAAGGTTTATGTTAGCGAAAACGTTGAATGTCTGAAGTGTAAAAGCAAATTTGTTAATTACACTATTAAACAAATTCGTCGAGCAGATGAACCGCAAACGATCTTCTTTAATTGTCAAACTTGCGACCATAAGTGGCGAATTGGGTAGTCTTGACGTACTGTCTACAAATTTGTAGACATTAATTTTGAACATAACTATATGTTCTTTTACAGACACCAACAAACGAGAACCCAGAAGATTAGGATGATTAGCCATCCGACCACAAAAGACATTCCAAGTAGCTTAACGAGGTTGACCGCCTGAACACCACTTGGGCCAGTTTCAAGGACGTATGACGGGGGGAATGCAAGTAAAATGATAAAGATGAGTAGAGGAAAGAGGAAGATCCAGATCAACCAATAACTCCACATGTATTTCGAAACGGAACTGCCACCATACATACCTGAGCCGCTCCCTTCGACATCAGTCTCCGTGGCGGTGGTGACGCGGGTATAACTGCCGCGGCTTCCGCTAACAGGGTTTGGGCCTCCATAGCCCGACATTTTTAAAAATTGGTAAACACAAAAAGAATCGTTCGCGTTTAGTGAAAATTCTTACCTTTAATTAGGGCAGAATTTTTTCAAGCGAAGATAATTTTTTATCTTCACCGTCGACAGAAACGATAAAAAATTCGAGACCGATAGTTTTAGCTTTTATTTTCGGAATAAGTCCAGGATAAAATTTATATTCGATGTTATCTGGATTCTTAACCGTAATATCCGCTAGTAAAGTTTTACGATCGACCTCTGCATAATAAATATATGTGTTTTCCTCAACTTTAAAAACAACTTCTAGATACTTCTTATTGATTAACTGTGCATGACTATTCTGACTTCTAAATATGTTTGAGAAATATACTAAATATAGTTTGACTTTAATAATAATAAATATTAAAGAGTCTGTCAAACCGCGAAATATCCAATCGATACGAAAGTTATCCATGGCTCGCAATAAACTAGTCGAAATTTATCAACTAGATAAAATTAAAAGATGGAATATTATAGATCGTCAAGATGATCTCTGTTTACTCGATGGATTTTATCAGGGAACAGTTTTATCTTTAGAACGAAACGTTAGACAAGAATGGCAAAAGATAAAAGTAATACGAGTTGAAAATGCTAATGACGTTCCGAATTGGGGGATCTTTTATATATATCCGGATGGTATTCTTCTACATATTTGGACAGACCAAAAGGGACAAAATTATACAACAAAAGATAAAATAAATGATATTTCGATTAAACAATTAATCGAAGATAACGGATTAAATTTAATAGATGGTTATTATGTCGTTTGCTCGCCCGAAACTATGTCTTTAACATATAAGGGAAATGAATACGGTATTTACCGAATGGATAATTTACCAAATGTTGACATGAGCCAAGCTAATACTTGGCTTGGATTTGGCTCGAAAAATTCAAATGGAGAAATGATTTACGTATATAATCCGAATGATGGAGAATCAAGAATGCTTAAACCCCCTTCAAAAATTTTAAGAGAATTAATTGTTTTAGGCGATTCTTATCCTGATTGGCATCTCCTAGGGATGCGACAGCAAAAAGATTTACTAACTCGTTGGCTAGATATTTCATCTAGTATGTATATGACAGACGAAAATTATATATCACATTGGAAAAACTTGTCAGGGGACATATCAACACCATTTGCAAAATTACAAAATACATATAAATGTTTTTTATCTTCTATAAGTCGGGATATTACAATTTACGAGGATTGGTATGGTGTTGATACATTTAAAGATTATAGTAATAATTTATTTTCATTAACTTTAGAAAATGCTTCAAGTGGACTTGAAAGATTAATAGTTGATGTTTGGCCCCTTGTTGACGGCGTTGAGAAAACAAATAGATTGTTAAAATCTATTAGAAAAAGAATTAATAATGGACTTCATTCGTCTACATGGGATGAATATATTAATCTATTCTTACCGGGTGAAAATGGTCTTACAGGTTTTGATATTAATGAATTGAGAAAATTGATATTAATGAATTGAGAAAATTATTAAACATATCTATTATTAGAAAACATATAGTAAAGAACAACAATTGTTGTTCTTTCAAATAGCTAATATTCAACATCATGTAATTGTTCATTTGTTTTAACAGCTCCATTTTTAATTTTACTCCATGTCAGCTCTCCATTTAAATTAGTATTAACAATCCGAAGAGAATACATACGGTCACTTTCGGCCGCGTTTTTTTCAATTTCTTTTGGGGCTTCAATCTGCCGAAGATATTTATCTTCGCTGTTCTTTAAAACTAACTTAGGTTCTTGAAGAGATGCTCCTGTATATTTTGAGGCAGAGCTAGAAGTTGAAGAACGCTTACTGGCCATTCTCAACGTTAATTATCTAAAGTGGATGATACGGTTGTTTAAACCTCCGACAAAGTTTTATCTAGAAGTTTTATATTTTATCTTGAGAAAAGAGAAACGAAAAATGGCCGATGCGCAGCCTGCCACCTTCTCTTTTACCAGCTCTCCTGTTATAATAGCATGTTTTTCTTTGATAGCCGTAATCGCTATTTTTGTCTGGATTTTTCGATCTAAACAGGATCTGGATAGTAAATATGAAAAATTAATAAATGGATTTAGCAATCACGAAGGAAGAATGCAACAAATGATTAAAGATATGAAAGATTCTGAGGCTAGAGTGGCCACTTTAGAAAAACTCACCAATAGAAAAATTAAAGCGTTACAAAAACAACTTATTAATGTTCAAACAACCTTGGAAGCATTTGAGGAAGAAAAGGAAAGTCGTTCAAAACCAAAGATAAAAACGACCAGCAGACGTTCACCGCCAAAGAAGACAGCTAAAATAGATACAACAAGCGAAGAATCAAACTCTGACAGTGATGACAGCGATGATGAGGATGAAGCAGATCTTCGGAAGAAGTTAAGGAAAGAACGATTTGAACACAAACTCCCTTCCAGAACGATTTGAACACAATCTCCCTTCCAGAACGATTTGAACACAAACTCCCTTCCAGAACGATTTGAACACAAACTCCCTTCCAGAACGATTTGAACACAA
>Ga0105046_10017552_pt1 | contig 10939 bp, 8 predicted proteins | sample MAT03_FD_78385 | JGI IMG/M metagenome (GOLD analysis project Ga0105046, IMG submission 78385) | Freshwater microbial communities from Lake Fryxell liftoff mats and glacier meltwater in Antarctica - MAT-03 (megahit assembly) | ecosystem: Environmental > Aquatic > Freshwater > Ice > Liftoff...
CAGCCTAAGAGAGCTGACTGCTGCGCTCAAGCGTTAAGCGGCTGGGTCATGAACTACACGCCTTCTAGCCTCAATCAAAACGTGCGCCTGCTGCTTGAGGCCGAGCTTGGCTTGGTTGCGATTGAAGGCGAAATCTCGAATCTCGTGCGCGCCGCGTCAGGGCATCTGTACTTTTCGCTCAAGGACAGCGCGGCGCAGGTGCGCTGCGCGATGTTCAAGCAGCGCGCCAGTTACCTTAAGCTCAAGCCCGAAAACGGGATGTTGGTCGGCGCGCGCGCGCGGGTCACGATGTACGAGCCGCGCGGTGAGTTCCAGCTGGTCATCGAAAGCCTGGAAGAAGCAGGCGCCGGGCGCCTGAATGCGCAGTTTGAAGCGCTCAAGGCAAGCCTGCTCAAAGAAGGGCTGTTTGATCCGGCGCGCAAGCGCCTGTTGCCGCGTTTCCCGCGCGGGCTCGCCGTGGTCACATCGCCCTCCGGAGCCGCCATTCACGACGTGTTGAGCGTACTCAAACGCCGCTATCCGCTGCTCCCGGTGGTGATTTACGCGGCCCAGGTGCAGGGCGCGCAGGCGCCGGCGGAGCTCAAAGCGGCTCTCGCCAGCGCAATAGCCAGCGGCTTGCACGACGTGGTGCTGATTACCCGCGGCGGCGGCTCGCTTGAGGATTTGCAGGCGTTTAACGATGAAGCATTGGTGCGGTTGGTGGCCAGCGCGCCGATTCCGATCGTCAGCGCCGTCGGCCATGAAACCGACTTTACCCTCACCGACTTTGCCGCCGACGTGCGCGCCGCCACGCCTTCCGCCGCCGCTGAGCTGATTGCACCCGATCAACAGGCGCTGCGCGACGCGCTTGCGCGCCAGCTTGAGCGGCTGCTGAGCGCCCTGCAGCTGCGCCTCGAACGCCACGCTCAGCGCGTTGATCAAGCAGCGCTTAGGCTTAAATCGCAGCATCCGCTGGCGCGGATTGGACGAAATCGCGAGCGCTTGCGCGGCTTGGCGCAGCGCTTGCCCGATCAGCGCCGCGCGCTCGAGCGCAAGCGTGAGCGCATCGCCGTGCTCAAAAACAGGCTCGATCAGCGCACCGTGATTGGCTTAAGCGAGCGCCGTCAGCGCCTGCGCTTGGCCGCGGCGCGCCTGCATGCTTTAAGCCCACTTTCGACGTTGGCCCGCGGCTATTCAATCTTGCTCGATGAGCGCGGTTTCAGCGTCAGCCAAAGCGGCCAAGTCAAGCCGGGCGATGAATTGGAGGCCGTGCTCGCGAACGGGCGACTTAGGCTTAGCGTGCTCTGAACGCGGCTTTTAGATCACGCAGCCGGTCACTTCTTCGCGATCGTGATAGAGCTGCTTGAAGCGCAGGATGCGCTTGCCTGAAAGCGCGGGTTCCAGCGCCTGTCGGCAGCGCGCTAACGCCTCGCTGCGTTTTTTCATCGGCAGCTTGAGGTTGAAAATTGCGCGCTGCGCGAGCCCTTCTTGAAGCCAGTAGGCGATCAGCTCGGCAACTTTGAGCGGGGTCTCGACCATGTCGCACACCAGCCACTCAACCTTTTGTTTGGGCCGGAACTTGAAACCGTCGGCGCGCCAGTGTTTGACTAGGCCTGAATGCAGCAAAGCGGGATCCATCGGTCCGTTGTCTACGGCGTCAACCTTGAGCCCACGCTGCGTCAGCTGGTAGGTCCAACCGCCGGGTGCGGCGCCTAGATCCACCGCGCGCATCCCGGGTTTAAACAGCCGCTGCTGTTCGCTGGCTGAGATGAATACCGAAATGGCTTCGTCCAGCTTGAGCGTCGAGCGCGAGGGCGCGCCGCGCGGAAAGCGCAAGCGCGGAATACCCATAAGCCAGGGGCTGGCGTGGGCGACCTCGCTGAACCCAAGCGTGACCCGCGCGGATGACTCAAACAGCGCATGCAGCCTGAGCGGCGCCGCAGGCGTCAGCACGCCGGCTTTTTTCATGGCGATTTCAAGCGGTGCCTGAAACTTGCCGCAAAACCCAAGCACCTCGCGGCCGAGCGTGGTGTCCGGCGTTTCAAGAAAGATCGCGTGGCCGATCAGATCAAGCTCACGCAGCGCCTCGATGATTTGCCCGGCGCGGTCTTTGCTTTCAAGCGCAATGGCGGGTGCGGCGTAAATCAGCTGGCGGGCAAACACCAGCGCGCCCAAGTCGAGCCGCTCTGAGCCTGCGCTCGCATGGACAAAGGCGCGGCTGCCGGATGCGACCGGGCGTGCGATCAGCGCTGCCAATTCGGCTGCCGCTTCGGATTCAAACCCCTCGCGACAATAAACCAGCGGCGTAAAACGGGCCGCGTTCAATGGCGCGTGCCGACGTCTGATTGATCGCCTTCGAAAATATCCTGCGGCAGACGAATCTGGCCCAAGCCCAACTGATGCATCAGCGGCTGGATTTGGCTGTGCATCAGCGGAAACAGCTGGCGGGTCAGGGTGGTTTGGTGCCGCGCAAAAACCTCAAAGCGCAAAGGCTCGCCGCTGACCTGAATGTAGGAGGCGTTCAAAATGCACTCGGCTGCGAAGATTCGGTCGGTTTCCTGGCCGCTCAATGGCAAGCCCAAGCAAGTCAGGCGCACCGCAATGATGTAGCTGCCGGGCAGCTGCGCGGGATCAGGCGGGGCTTGTGCAGTGACGTTTAGCTCCACCCGCGCCTGCACCTGTTCATTGGCGCCAAGCGGGCGAAACAGCTCAGCCGTCAGCTTGATCAGCTGAGTGGAATTGAGGGCAAAATTTTGCAGCAGGGAATAGGTCATCCGGGCAGTTTAGCCCAGTCGCTGATGTCGCCTGCAGCGCACCGAGCCCGCGCGCATTTAGGAACTCGAATAGGCTTTCAGGAATGCAAGAGCAGTGCGCGTATCGCGTTTGATGGTTGGCGCGGATAGGCCCAAAACCTCGGCGACCTCATCGACGTCTAGGCCGGCGAAAAACCGCAGTTCGACGACTTGCTCAAGGCGTGGGTCGAGTTCGCCCAGTTTTTTCATCGCGTCGTTGACGTGAACCAGTTCCAGCGCCTGGTCCTGAATGGCTAAGCTGCCGGTGGCAAGGTCGTCGAAATTGATCTTTTGTGCACCACCGCCGCGGCGCTGCGCGAGGTGCGCGCGCGCGTAGTCGGTAATGATCTGGCGCATCGCCTGCGCACCGACCGCAAGTAGATGGGCGCGATTCGCGAATGCAGGGTTAGTCCGATCAAACAGCTTGAGATAGGCCTCATTGACCAGCGCGCGCGTTTCGAGCGTCGCGCCGACCCGGTGTTTGCCGAGCTCGCGCCTTGCGATCTTGAGTAATTCCGCATGGACGTCGCTGAAGCTCGGCAGGTGCGTTAAATCGCTCATGTGGGCCGTCTCAATGGATGGTGCCGCGATGATAGGATGATTTTCAGGTTTAGGCGGGTGAAACGGGGGCGGACCATGGCAATCTCGGCAGCGCAGTGGGCGCAAGTGCGCGCGCTTTTTGAGTTACTGATTGATCTTCCAGCGCAGGCGCGTGCAGCACAGTGGGCGGCGTGGCCGGAATGTGATCCGCTGGTCCGCGCTGAGGTCGAGCGGATGCTGGATGCGGCGCCCAGCGACGAAACGATGGCGTGCACGCCCGGGTTGGGTCCGGTGCGCCAGGCATTTGACCTAGACGAGCCGCCGCTGCCGGATTCAATCGGCAGCTGGCGGGTCAAATCGCAGCTGGGTGAAGGCGGCATGGGCACGGTGTTTCTGGTTGAGCGGTTCAGTCAGGACGTTCGCCAAGTCGCCGCACTCAAACTGCTTAAGGGCTACGCGGGCAGCCCGCAGTCGCTGGCGCGATTTCGCGCTGAGCAGCGCATGTTGGCCGCGCTGCATCATCCAAACATCGCCCACATGATCGAAGCGGGGCTGGATGAGCGCGGTATTCCGTTCATTGCGATGGAGTATGTCGAGGGGCTTTCTTTGCTCGACCATGCGCGCCAAAACAAGCTGGGTGCCGCCCAGCGCATTCATTTGTTCCGTCAGGTATGCGCCGCCGTTGACCACGCCCACCAGCGCCTGATCGTGCATCGCGATCTCAAGCCGAGCAACATCTTGGTCGACGTGCAAGGGCACATCAAACTGGTCGATTTCGGGATTGGCAAACTTCTTTCGGAGCTAGACGGCGCCACGCTGCTGACCCAAACCGGTATGCGCTTGTTCACGCTGGGCTACGCTGCGCCCGAGCAGCTTTCTGGTGAATCTGTGTCCACCGCAACCGATGTGTTTTCGCTCGGCGTGGTGCTTTACGAGCTGCTAACCGGGCGTTTGCCCTTTGCGCTTTCGTCGCAGCGGGTGGTTGATTGGGAGCGCCAGGTGCACACGACGCAACCGACCCCGCCCAGCGCGTGCTGGCGACAAAGCGTGGTCAAGGTGGATTTTGCGGCTGCGGCATTGCCCCGAGCGCTGGCGCCAGACATCGATGCGGTGGTGCTGAAGGCACTCAGGCCCGAGCAAGCGCAGCGCTACCAGTCCGTCGGTGAGTTCAGCGCCGATCTTTTGTCGCTGCTTGATGGTCAGCCGGTTGGGGCACGCCGCGGCAGCAAACGCTATCGCGCGGCGAAATTTATCCGTCGTCACACGCTTGCGCTCGGCTTGGGCGCAACCGCGGTGGTCGCGCTCGGAGTGGGCGGCGTTGTTGCGCTGGTGCAGGCCAACGAAGCACAGCGCCAGCGTGATCAGGCGCAAATCGAGAGCAAGCGCGCGAATGCAGTGGTCGATTTCATGACCCAGGTGTTTGCAGACGCTGACCCCGGCAACAGCGATGGCAAAACTTTAAGCGCACGCGAGGTGCTAGACAAAGGCCGCGATGAGATTCCGCTGCGCACCGATCTCGACCCCGCCACCCGCACCAGCTTGAGCATCGCGATTGCGCGCGCCTACCGAGCGCTTGGCGCGAAGAGCGAAATGCTCAAACTGATGGAGACCACCCTGCCGCTGGCGCGCGCCTCGGCAAACCCGCAGGTTGTGAGCGATGCCTTGATGCAGCTTTCGGTGGCTTTAATCAATAACGGGCGCAGCGAGGAGGCGCTAAAAACGCTAAACGAAGCCACCGCTCTGGTCGCGACAATGGATGCCTCGGAGGGCGGCGAGCGCGCACACCGGATCGACTATCTCAGTGCGGTCGCACTCAGCAATCTGGATCGGGCTAAAGACGCCTTACCCAGATTGGAGCGCGCCTATGCGCACATGCTCAAAAGCCTCGGGCCGCTGGCGACCAAAGTGCTCGACGCGCAAGGGATCTACGTTTCCGTCCTAAACGCACTTGGGCGTCAGCGCGAAGGGGTTGAAATCACCCGTGCGAGCGTCGCTGCATTGGCGAATGCGCCCGAGTTTCCACTGGTTAAACGCGGGGCCGTTCTTCAATCTCATGGGCTCGCGCTGCTTTATGCAAACGATCTTGATGCCGCCGTAAGCATACTTTTGCAAACGCTGGCAATCGAAGAAAAACTCTACGGCGCAGGCCACGTCAACAGCAGCACCACCTTGAACAATCTGGCGGTCGTTCGGAAGCGCCAAGGTCGAATCGAGGATGGCTTGGCGCTCGCCGAACGTTCACTGGCCATTCAATTGGCAGCGCAAAGCGCCGACACCATGTCCTTGATGACCGAACGCTACAACGTGGCCACATTTGCGCAGACCAGCAAACGCTACCAGCGCTCGCGCGAGCTCGTCGAGGAGGCTTTGGCGCTTTACGCGGCGCGGGGCCAACCACTCGGCAGCCTCGCGCTCAACTTTCGCGCGCTCCGCGCGCAATTGATGGTGATCGAAGGCGACGCTGCGGGCGCCAAGGCGGAGCTCACGCTGATCGAGCCCCACGCGCACAAGCCGGGCATATTCAGCGCTTTAGAACGCAAGCGCTATGAAGCCTTGCGCGAGAAAATGCAGATGCCCCCGACCCGCAGCGCAGGCTCTGGGCCATGAAGCATTTGCGTCGAATGTGATCGATCAAAAATTGAGCCTGTTAGAATTGCGCGCCAAACACCCGACTGCCACCGCCATGACCAACGCGATCCCCACACTCGACATGCAGCGCTTCCACACCGACCGCGCCGCGTTCGTGGCCGAGTTGGGGCGCGCCTATGAGACCTGGGGCTTTTGCTGCGTGGTCAATCACGGCGTGGATGAAGCGGTGATGGCCGCTGCCTACGAGGCATTCAAGGCGTTTTTTGCGCTCGATCTGCACAGCAAACAGCGCTATCTGGTGCCCGGTTCAGGCGGTGCGCGCGGCTACACCGGGTTCAAGGTAGAAACCGCAAAGGATTCGCAATTCCCGGATCTGAAAGAGTTTTGGCACGTCGGGCGGGAGATTCCGAACGAGTCCAAGTACCGCGCTTTTATGCCGCCTAACCTTAACGTGAGCGAGATTCCCGGCTTTTCAGCGCGCGCCTACGCGCTGTTTGAAGCGCTTGATGAACTGGGCTCGCGGATGCTGAGCGCGATGGCGCTGCACTTAAAGCTCAACGAGCATTTTTTCGCCGACAAGACCAACTTTGGCAACTCGGTTTTGCGCGCCATCCACTATCCACCGATCCAAGACGGCAGCGTTCCCAACGTGCGCGCAGGCCAGCACGAGGACATCAATCTGATCACGCTGTTGATCGGCGCGAGTGCGGCCGGTTTAGAGGTGTTGAGCCGCAGCGGTGAGTGGGTGGCGATCACCTCGATTCCCGGCGCGATCGTGTGCAACGTAGGCGATATGCTGCAGCGCCTAACCAACCACGTGTTCCCGTCCACCACCCATCGCGTGGTCAATCCAAAAGACCAAACGTTGGCGCGCCAGCCGCGCTATTCGATTCCTTATTTCCTGCATCCGAATCCGGATTACCTGATCGAAACATTGCCCGGCTGCATCAGCGCGGAGAACCCAAACCGCTATCCCGAGCCGATCTCAAGCCACGACTATTTGCTCAAGCGCTTGCGCGAAATCAATCTGATTTGAGCGCGAAAGGATGGATCGCCTGAACATCTCGACCCACATCTCCAAGCAGTTCACGGCTGAGCTTGAAGATCTGCGCCGGGTCATGCTGGAAATGGCTGGGCTGGTCGAAGAGCAGCTTGCGCTTGCGCTGAAGGCGTGGGACGACCTCGAAAACGACTTGGCCCAGATGGCCAATGAGCGCGACCGCAATGTCGATCGCTTTGAGTTAAAGATCGACGAGCAAGCGGCGTTTATTTTGGCCCGACGGCAGCCCGCGGCGTCAGATCTGCGCCTGCTCTTGAGCGTGATCAAGGTGGTGGTCGAGGTTGAACGCATTGGCGATGAATCGGTGCGGATCGCCAAGATGGCCGACGCCACGCGCAAGGCCTTGACGGATCCCGGCCAGATTGATCTGCTCCTGCGCATGGGCCAAATCGCACAATCGATGCTGCGCGACGTGTTTGACGCATTTGCGCGCACCGATCTCGATCAGGCGATCGCGGTGATCCGACGCGATAAACAGGTCGACCTGCTTTTTAGGGAGCTCCGCGAGCTGTCGATCAAGCGCATGGAAGAAAGTCCCGATCGCGTGCGCGACAGCCTGAATGTGCTGTGGGCGGCGCGGTCGATGGAGCGAATCGGCGATCGCTGCAAAAATATTGCAGAGTACGTGGCATATCTGGTGCAGGGGCGAGACGTTCGCCACAGCAAATTTGGTCGGGAGCAAAAATGAAAGTCTTAAAAGTATTGAAAATATTACTGGTGCTGGCGTTAATTGGTTCGCTTCTGGCCTGCGCGAGCGGACGCCGTGAGCGCGCGGAGCCGCCGCGGGTGTCGCTGCAATCCCTGAAAGTCGATGGCACCGCGGTGTCGATGCAGCTGCGCGTGACCAATCAGAGCTTTGGTCCGATGGTATTTAAGCGCCTGACGATGGACTTGACTGTGGCGGGCGTGGTTGCTGCCAAAGGCCAGCCAATTGAGCTTAACGCGTTGCGCGTGCCTGGGCTTGGCACAGAAGTGGTCAGCTACGCGGTCAACAACGCCGAATTGGCGGCGGCCACTAACCAAGCGAAAATAACCTATCGCTTAAGCGGACAAGCGCTCAGTGAAGACGGCCAGTTCCCGTTCGAGCTCGATTCGATCTTAAATCAGGTCCCCGGAAGCCCGGGCGAGTTCCGCTGATCGACTGCGTTTAAAGGCGCTGGCTTGAGCGCCCTGCATTCTTTCAGCAAGGCCGTCGCACGCGCACCTGCTGTTGCGGCCTGAGTGCTTAAGAGGCCTAAGTCCGCGCTGATCTGCCAACGCATTGCGGAGCTTAGGTTAAGCGCGCTGTAGCTGGCGCTGCCCGCTTCGGCCTGCAACACATGGACTTTGCCCTTGAAAGCAAGTGCGGCCAGCTGCACGCCGCGCTCCAAATGGAGGTACTCGACCGTCAAGGCCTTGCCGCCTGCGCAGCGATAGCTTACGGAGCGCGCCGCAAAGCCATCGTGCGCCTTGAATCCCGCAGGAATGGTGCGTTCGTTCGCGCTGACGGTGCTTGCCGCGTTGAAGCGGACCAGTAACTTTCCTTTGCCGTCAAGCAGCTCAAGCGCACCCACGCCAGTGGCCATGCTGCGGGTTTGACGCAAGTGTTCGAGGAACGCCGATTCGATTTCCATACCGGTCGCGCAGGCGCGCTTGGAGCGCGCAATCGGCCCAAACTCAATTTTATCGCCCGTCTGGGTGAAGGTACCCGTCCACTGATTGCAGCCGGCAAAGCCGGAGGCGTGACCCGTTTTCGAGTTCAGCAGCAAAGTGGGTTGCGCCTGTGCGCCGCTTTGCGCGGCGGGCGCCGAATGAAGCGCCAGCATGCGCCATTCGCGGTCAAGCAGGCGCGGCGATTGCGCAAACGCAAGCATTGATGTGGTGCTAAAAAGGCCGAGTAAAAGCACTGAACGGTGGACCATGGCGGGCCTCGAAAAAGGGGTGTGGCGGCGGGTTCAAAGGATGCTAGCAGCGAATGGTCAAGACCACGATGTGCTAGCGTCGCCTGCCTTCAGTCTCGTTGTCGAAGGTATGTGTGATGGGCAAGCTAAATTTCTGGGCCGTTGCGGTCAGCAGCGCGGTTTTCATGGGTGGCTGTGGCAAAGCACCTGAGCCCAGTGCCGAGGTGTCCAGGGCCGCTCCCGTCGCACAAGCCGCGAGCGAGGAAAATCCATTCTTGGCCGCCAGTGTCCTGCAATATCAGGCGCCGGATTTCTCGAAAATCAAGTCTGAACATTTCGCCCCGGCACTCACCGAAGGCATGCGCCAGCACGCCCTGGAGATTGTTGCCATTGCCGAGTCGGCAGAACCCGCGAACTTCGAGAACACGATGGTTGCCATGGAGCGCGCGGGCGCGCTGCTGACGCGGGTCAGCAAGGTGTTTTTTAACCTAACCGAATCCACCACCAACGACACCATTCAAGCGCTTCAGGCCGACGTCGCGCCCAAGCTTGCCGCCCATCAGGACGATATCTTGCTCAACGGCCGGCTGTTTGCGCGCGTCGAGGCGGTTTACGCCGAGCGCGAGACGCTCGATCCAGAATCCAAGCGCTTGGTAGAACGCTATTTCGTCCAGTTTGTGCGCGCCGGCGCCAAGCTTGACGCCGCCGCGCAAGCGCGCGTTCGCGACATCAACGCGCGCCAATCCACGCTGGTGACGCAGTTCCAAAACAACCTGCTCAAAGCGGGCAAAGACGACGCCGTGGTGGTGACTGATCGCGCTGAACTGGCGGGTATCAGCGATGCGGATCTGGCTTCAGCGGCTGAGCTTGCCAAGAGCCGCGGCATGGACGGCAAATGGGTAATCGGTTTGACCAACACCACCCGCCAGCCGATTTTGAGTTCGCTCGAGAACCGCGGCCTGCGTCAGCGCGTTTGGGAATCCTCGGCCAATCGCGGCCTCAAGACGGGCGATACCGACAGTCGGGCCATCGTGATCGAATTGGCGACGCTGCGTGCCGAGCGCGCCAAGCTGCTCGGTTACGACAGTTGGGCGGCTTATGTGTTGGCCGACCAGATGGCCAAAACGCCGGAAGCGGTTAGCAAGCTACTCGTTGACATGGTGCCCAAGGTGCGCCAAAACGCGCAAAGCGAGCTGGCCGAGATCCAAAAGCTGATCGACGCTGAGAAGGGCGGATTTAAGGCGCAGGCATGGGACTGGGAGTTCTACGCCGAGCGCGTGCGCCAGGCCAAGTACCAAATGGACGAGGCCCAGATCCGCCCGTACTTCGAGTTTGAACGGGTGCTCAAAGACGGCGTGTTTTTCACCATGAAGGAGCTTTATGGAATCACCCTGACCGAACGCCTGGATTTGCCGGTGTACGCGCCGGATGTGCGCGCTTTTGAGGTCTTTGATGCCGATGGCACCAGCGTGGGCTTGTTCTACGCGGATTATTTTGCGCGCGAGTCCAAGCGCGGCGGCGCCTGGATGGATTCATTCGTGGATCAAACCGAGCTGCTCGCGCAAAAGCCCGTGGTGGTCAACGTGCTCAACATCAACAAAGCGCCGAGTGGGCCCACGCTGCTCAGCTTTGACGACGTCACCACCATGTTCCACGAGTTCGGCCACGGTGTGCACGGGCTGTTTTCGAAAGTGAAGTATCCGCAGCTTTCCGGCACCAATGTGCCGCGCGACTTTGTTGAGTTTCCGTCGCAGTTTGAAGAAGACTGGGCGCAGAACCCGCGCGTCATCGCCAACTACGCCAAGCACTATGAAACGGGCGAGGCGATCGCGCCCGAGCTGTTGGCCAAGGTGCTCAAGTCGCGTGGATTTAACCAAGGCTTTGACACGATGGAGTACATCGCAGCCGCGTTGCTTGATTTGGAATGGCATTCACTCAAAGCCGGCGTGCAGCCCACCAGCGTGGAAGCGTTTGAAGCCGCTGCGCTCAAAAAATACGGCGTGGACATGCCCACCATCCCACCGCGCTACCGCTCCACCATTTTTGCGCACGTCTTTTCGGGCGGCTATTCCGCCGGCTACTACGCGTACATGTGGAGC
>Ga0105046_10017553_pt1 | contig 10939 bp, 6 predicted proteins | sample MAT03_FD_78385 | JGI IMG/M metagenome (GOLD analysis project Ga0105046, IMG submission 78385) | Freshwater microbial communities from Lake Fryxell liftoff mats and glacier meltwater in Antarctica - MAT-03 (megahit assembly) | ecosystem: Environmental > Aquatic > Freshwater > Ice > Liftoff...
GGAGGCCATCGACGGGTGCCTGACCGACCTGCCGACGAAGCACCGCGACAAGTTGGCGACCCTGATGACCCACAACTTCCAAACGTGGGACGATGTGTCACTCCTGAACGCGTAAAGTATAGCTGCATGACTCCTGCGATATGTCCCCGCCGTTGCCCGCTCATCACTCGGCGTTTCCGTCAGAAACCGCCTCCGGCTTTACCGTCGGTGCTTCGTCACCCCAACCGACTCCTGTGTCTGAAGAAAATCCGAGGCGGGTCGAGAAGATTTCCGCCGCCCGTGACGATGTACTCCCCGCAGTTTGACGGGAAGGACGCCTTCCCGACTTTTCAAGTTGCTCGGACGAAACGGCGGCTTGCCAACCGGCAAGTGCATCGGAGGGCTGAAAATGAATGATCTGTGTGTTTACCTCGGCGGGGACGAACTGGCATACGGCTGGGTGTACGACGATGGCGTCGTGGTGTCGTTAGCTTCGGCGGACGACGCCCTGGAGAGGGTTCGGGCCGAGTTCGGACCCGCCTGCCTGGGAGTCCTGCGGTTCGTTTCCTTTTCCGAAGCCGTCGTCGTCATCGAGGGGGAGCCGGAATCGTTGATGGACCGCACGTCGGAACTCCTGTCGGCCATCGTCCCGGACGGTCTGTCCTACGCGGACTGCCGTTCGGACTCGATGAAGCGGACGCTGTTTCGCTCAATGGGTTACGACGGCCTGTTCTTCCCCGACGACGACCACTGCCTCATCCCAAGACCCGCAGACCAGGATCAAGTCTTCCACATCGACGGCGAGGTTATCAACGAATTCCGACGCCGCCTCCAAAGCATCGCGTAAAACCGTCGGGCCGAGGGGCCGTGGACTACGATCCACCCGCCTCTCGGCCCGAACGATTCCACCGTGGAGTACCACCCCGGACCAACATGCGGTTCGTTCACCTCACAGGCGGGTTAAGCGTGACTGTTCGACCCGCCCAGCTTCTTGCCCACGACAGCCTCCCAAAAATCCTGAATTCGGGTTGAGGATTTTCGACTACAATGTTTTCGTCGTGGGGTTGACGAGGTCCACCGAGCCTCATATCACTCGCGGCGGGTCGGACACGAGTCTGACTCACCATGTCACCACGCGGACGGCTCCGGCACCCCCGGATCGTCCTGCGATTCTTCTGCCCCAGTGAACGGGCCTCCGACCAGGAGGCCGCAAGGCCGGCCTACCAGTCTTCCACGTTCCACGCGGGGCCGCTCCACTCTACGTCCTGATCCGGTTTCCGGCCCTCGCTATTGACGGCCACGGCTCAGGTGCGTTCACGCCGCCACGGCGGCACACCAGCCACTCCTGTCCACGGTCTGCCTGAGAGCACACCGGTGCAGGTCCGGCAAAGGGCGTCCACACGCCCGGAGGCACCTTGCAGAACGCGATCTTAGTCCCGTTAGAGTTTGACCCGAACGCCCGACCAAACCGTTGTTTCCTCAATGTCGAGGCCAGAGTCGCCTCCGACGGCGGGGAGGCCCTCCTGGGCTGGGCCGTCTGCACCGAGTTGGAGGGCGTGGTGGACGTGTTCTACCACCACGCCGTATGGCGGAAGCCGACCGGTGAACTGGTCGAGATCACCCCGAAGGTGTGGTGGGATGGGGCGGTGTACGAGGAGCCGACCCGGTTCGTCCCGGACCTCGCCGCCCTACCGACGGGCACCGCCCCGAACCGCTCGGCCCTCCCGCCCCGGTACGTCCCGCTCCTGGACGACCCGGACGTGCATCAGGCGGCGGCGTTCTTCCAGACCAGCGAGGCCGCGTCCTACGCGGGCGACCTGACCAAGTGTGCCTACTACACCGGGCGGTCCGAGCGGTGCATCAACCGCTACCTGAAGCGGGTCGGCAAACCGCCGCTGCGGTTCGGCCTTCCCGCAGTCGGTGTACGCAAGTTTTGAGGGAGACATCTGCCGGGCGTACCTCCCCCTTGCCAGTTTGACACTTGATGCGGGTCGCCGGAGCGACCTGCTCTGTTCCACCTCCCAACGTTTCAAATGGAGAAATGACTATGCTTGAGGTTCAAAAACTGCTGATTGAGGAGATCGTCGTCCGCCCGAACCGCGTTCGCAAGGACTTGGGCGACATCGCCGGCCTGGCCGCTGACATCGAGAAGATGGACTTCATGATCCCGATCCTCGTCGCCCCGATCACAAACGAACTGATCGACGGCCAGCGGCGGCTCGAAGCCGCCAAGTTGCTCGGCTGGAAGCGGGTACCGGTGGCTGTCGTCCCGACCCAACTGATCGCCCGTGGGGAGATCGTCGCCCAGAACAATAAGCCCTACACCTGGGCCGAGAAGGTCGCCATCTTCAAAGCGGTGCAACCGCTGGTCGCGGTCGAGGCACGGCAACGGAAGCACTCACGGCTACGGCGGGGCAACCGCACACCCGTCGGGGAAAATTGCCCGCACGGGAAGAATGGGCGAACTCGCGACCTGGTGGCCGCCTAACTGGGAGACATCAGCGGCAAGACGCTGGAGCAGGCGGTGGCGGTGTTCGACTCCGATCACGACGACCTCAAGGCGGAAATCGAGCGAAAGGGGAAGGTGAATAGGGCTTATCGCAACCTGTTGAGGCGGCAGCGAGTGGAAGGTCTTCAGGCGGTGCCGGCCCCGGACGACGAGCGACTACGGCTGGGAGACTGCCGCGAGGTGTTGGCGGGGCTGGCGGACAACACCTTTGACGCCAGCCTGTTCGACCCGCCGTTCGGCGTCGGGTACAAGTACGGCGACGGGGTGGAGGAAACCGACACGCCGGAAAAGTACGCCGAATTTATCCGCCCGATCTTCCGGGAGATGGTCCGCGTCACCCGCCCCGGCGGGCTGGTCGCCCTGTGGCAGTCCCGGAAGTACCTTTGGCACTTCCGGGACTGGTTCGGGTCGGACATCAAACTGTTCCACGCCTGCAAGCGGCACGTCCAGTTGCGGGACGCGGCGATGACCGACGCGGTGGACCCCATCGTGTGTTATTGGAAGCCGGGTGCGGTGCCGATCCGCCCGGCCCAGCAACAGGGAAGTTTGAACTTCCACGTCAGCGGGATGCAGTACGACGAGTTGGCCCGCGAACACCCGTGCCCCCGTCCCCTGGACTTATGCGAGCACCTCATCAAGAACTTCGTGCCCGAGGGCGGGTACGTCTTCGACGGGTTCGCCGGGAGCGGGAGTATCCTCGTCGCCGCCGAACGCCTCGGGCACCCGTGGATGGGGGTGGAGCGGAACCCGGACTACCGGCAGTTGGCACTGAAGCGGCTGGAGTTGTACGGTCGGCCCGACGGCGATGAGACGCCTGGCTGTGAGTGAGTGCCGAGCGACCGGCGACCGAACGGGAACCACCACGGCAACAATGATTTGACCACTGACCTCGTTGCCAGGCTGCTGGGTCATCACGACACGGCTTCGGTGTCGTTGCCCCGTTCGGGGGCGGGTTCACCACCGCCGCCTGCTGCCTCCGGCTCGGCCTCCGATGCGTCTCGTGTGACGAGGTTGAGCGGGTCGTGAACGTCGGCAAGTACCGGCTCAAGCAAGTCTGGGACGAGATGGAGGCCGCGAAGCGGACTTAAGCCCTATTTTCGTCACGGGTCGCCAGGAGGCCGGTGCCGCCGCCTTTTGTTTTGGGCAAGTTGCTGCCGGCTGTATCCGGCGAGGAGTACGAATATGCCAAGGCCGACATCCACAAGTACGGACAGCGTGATGCAATCATCACCCCGACGCGGTGACGAGGTTCTCGACGTATGTAACCCTTATCGTGTCACTTCGCCATCAACTTCTTCGGCTTGCAGATCGACCGCCAGCTTCGACTGAAGACCATCCACGCAGAGCGGCCACCGCAAGCCCAACTCATGGAGCCACCGTTCGGCTACTACCTCGACCGGTTCGCCTGAATCGGATTCGAGGAGAACCTGGTAAAGCGTCTTCACCCGTTCCGCGAGGCCCTGAAACTGTTCGAGAGTAACCACCCGCAAGTCGTCCGGCGGGTGGCAATCGGGCGTCACACGAAGGTGTCGGCCCACGATGAGCCTACGGAAATCTTCACCTGGGTGGTGGTCGGCGAGATACTTCGCGTGGTCGTGGAACTGACCGATGTCGTCCTTCTTCTGGTACTGCGTCGTTTCCTTCTTGTTGGTCTTGGCCTCCAAAGCCACCCCGGCCTTCTTGGTGGGGTAGTGCCATTTCACGTCAGGGCCGGTTTTTCCCTCCTTGTCCGGGCGGGTGGCACTAAGGCCGAGGAGGCTTCCGAGTAACCGGAGAGCCTCCTCAACCGGATTGGTCTGCTCGCCGTAGGCCAAATCCCCAACGAGTTTCTCGATCATGGCGACGACTTTAGCCCGCTTACCCTCGAATAACTGGGCGATGGCCTTGGCTTGAGCGGTTGGGTTCGGCACGGTCGCGGAGGCAAACGCAGTGGCACCGTCGGTCTTCGGTCTGCCAAGTTCGGCCCGGACGTTCGCCGCGAGCACATACGCCGTCCGTGCCTGGCCAATGTTCCCGAGCAGTTCGCAGGAGTACCCTTCCAGGTGACGGAACCAGGCCGCGAGCCGAGGGTCGTGAACCTCCGCGTCGTCAGCCAGCGAGGCGTATTCTGCGGCTGCGTCAGCCGCGTTCCCCTCCCACAACTTCTGGTACGCCCGCTGCTCGCGGCCCGCAAAGTCCACCAGCCACGAGGGCGGTGCAGCGGATGCCGCAATATCGAAGGCGTCGATCTTCTGTCGATAGAACTCGTCCCATCCCTTGTCCCCCGACAGAACCGCAGCGAGAAGGTCTTCGTTCGTCGTCTGGCCGGCCTCTACACTCTCGCGGAGGCCGACGCCGAACTGAATCTGCTTTTGTAGTAGCGGGGGCAGGAAGCCTTGGTTTGCCGGGCTTCTGGCCCACCTCTGAACTTCCGTACCGCACAAAACGACCGCACCGTGGTCGGTGTTGCTGCGGAAGATGCGGCCAATCGCCTGGACGACCCGAATGGCGGAATGGGAGGCCCGAAGGGATGCGACCTGCAACGCCTCATCGAGAAACCGGGTCAGCAGGTGGGAACCTTTGGGCAGTCCGTCCAGGACAAGGACGCGGCAGGCGTCTCCGGGCAGGTCGATGCCGTCGTAGCGGGCGGCGAGGATCAACTTCTCTGACCCTCTCGCCTGTGCAAAACGTTGGATGCCGGCCTGACCCGTAGGGCCGTCGAACAGGGTCGCCACGTCTTGCCACTCGGCTGCCGCTCGCGTTGATGGCACGATGACGCACGTCTTACGGGAACTGATGAGTTGCTTCGCTACGGTCCGGTGGTCGCCGTCCTTCTGGCCCGCCGGGAAGATGAACAGTCGTTGGGCCTCACCCGACTTACCTTTGGGCGTGACACGGGCCGGTGTCTCGACCCCGAACGTCTTGACGAATTCGGCGGGTGAGGGGAGAGTTGCGGTGAGGTACACCCGCCGTGCCCCACCTCCCAGGCAGCGGAGTCGGTGGAGCGGCAGGGCCGCAGGGGTGATCTCGACCCGGCTTCCGCTGAGGAGGATCACGCAGCGGTCCAGGTGGTCCTTCAGATGCTCCCAAGCAAACAATGTCTCATTCTCCTCGTCCACCTTCGCGTCGAGGAGCAACTTGGCGATTGTCGGGGCGAGCTTGCGAACCTCGAACATCGGGACGAAAAGTAAGGAACGGGGGTTCCCGTCGATGGCGTCCCGGAGCGACATCGACTGGTTGCTGGTCGTAAAGTACGCCCTCAGCCTCTGCACGATCTCTTTAAAAAGCGGCGTGCCGTGGTCGAACGACAAGGTGAAGTTCGACCGGATGATGTTTCCGGCAGCGTGGGCGTCATCAAAAACGATTCCCCCGAGGTCGAACCGGTCGAAGATTGTTTTCCCGTTGAACACCGATGCGTAGTTCGTTAGGCATGGCCCCCGCGAGTCATCCGTGACTTCGCGTGAATCCCAGCGTCCGGCCATATAGCAGGCGACCTCGATTCCGCATTCGTGGGCTTTGGACGTGGCCTGCTCGATCAACTGGTTGGTCGGGCAGACGTAGAGGACACACTTGCCCGTCTCGTTCACCAGGGATTGAGCAACGAGAAGGCCGACCAGCGTCTTGCCCCCACCCGTATTCATCTCGATGACGACATCCGGCTTTGCTCTCTCCTTATGCCACCCCCTCAACGCGGCGGCTTGCGGACTCCACAAGTTCTCCACCGTACCTCGCAGAGTCAATGACTCGAAAATCTTTTCCGGGTCCGTCTCCCTGCTTCGTCGGGTAGTTCGCAAACTGATCTTCGACGGGTCGAACGGCATGGTAGAACTCCCTAATTTTGATGGCTGACCCTTCTCCGCGAGTCGAGTGCTGGGGCATCATGGTGAGGGCCGCGAAATCCGAATCTTGAAGGACAACTAACCGTACTGGAAGGTTCGGCCCGCGTGGGTGCGGCATGAACTCAAGGTGGTCGCGGATGGTCAGGACTTGGGGCTGACAACCCCGCTACCGCCCCAGACCTCGACCCGCCGCCCGTCACGCTCGCCGGCCCACAGTTTCGTCGTGCAGGTCCGCACGAGCAGGTTCTTCCACAACTGGCTGTTGGCGAACGTGTCCTCGTCCGGGCTGAACAGAGTGAAAACGCTCCTCGACGCGACCAGGATCATCTTCCGCTTCGCCCGGCTTAGAGCCACCGTGAGTCGTCGCGGGTCGAGCAGGAACTCGCCGGCCATCAGCAGGTACGCCGGGTCGCTCTCGGTGGCACTCACCAGGATCACCGTCCGCTCGCCGCCCTGGAACCGCTCCACCGTGTCGATGGCCGACCGCGACGGGAGGCCGGTCGCGGCGTCGAGCACGCACAGGGCCGGGAACGCCTGACGCAACGCCGCCCGCTGTGCCCGGTGCGGGACGACGATGCCCAACCCCTCGTCCGCGTCCAGGGCGAACCCGTCCCCGTCCGCCAGCACGCGGATCAACGGCTCGATGAGGGCCTGCTCGAACGGGTTGCGAACCTGGCTGCTGGCCTCGTCGTGGACGACCACCACCAGCGGGTATTCGGGCCGCAGCACCGCCGCCGTGAACTCGTCGGGGATTGATTTCGCCGGGAGCAGGTCGCGTTTGCGGGAGTGGTAGTGGATGCCGTCGTGGCGGTACACCTCTTCCCGCAGGAACTCGGCCATCGCCGCGTGCAGGCGGAACGACTCCGCGAACTGGATCATCGGCGGGTTGTGCTGCCTCAGCGTGTCGAACAGGGACGTGTACACCTCGTACTGGCGGAAGGTGCGGCGGCACTCCCGCTCCCAATCGTGGTGGACGATGGGCGGCATCTGCCGGTGGTCCCCGACCACCACCACCTGGCCGTCCGCCGCCAGCGGCAACGCGGCCATCAGTGCCTCGGGCAAGTTCATCTGCGAGGCTTCGTCCAACACGAGCACGTCGCACAAACCGTGGCCGAACATCTCCTTGTCGAACTTCGCTTTCATCATCCCGTACACGCCGCCGGGCAAGACGCCGACGACCGCCCACTCGTTTTCCATCAGCACGTCGCAGTTCTTCGGCTCCCCCTTCGCCTTCTCCGCGTCCTTGGTCAAACGGACCACGCCTTCGGGCGGCGGGTCGTTCGGGGCCACGCGGTAGATCGGCACGTCCAGCAGGCCGGGGTCGAGGTACGGGTCGAACAGGCCCGGCGACCGGCGGCGAAGGTCGCGGAGCTTCTCCCGCACGTCGAGCACGTTCTTCACCAGCACGTCGGTCGCCGCGTGGGTCTTGCACGACACGAACACGCGGCAGGGCTTGCCCTGCTGCATCGCCCCCTGGATGCGGGCGAACACGGCGAACGCGGTCGAATAGCTTTTCCCCGTCCCCGGAGGCCCCTGCACTAATACGACCGGTGCCCGCCCGTAGCCACCGATGAAGGATCGCTTGGACTTCTCGAAGTCGTGGAGCAAGCCCTCGTCGCGGAACGCCACCAGCCCGGCCAGGAATTTCATCTGGCCCGGCGTCCCCGAGGCGTCCCGGCCCCAGGCCACCGGGTCGTTCAGCAGGGTGTACAGCCGGTTCCGTTCGCCCCGGCACAACCCCTGGACGACCTGCGAGCACCAGTACCCGTACCAGTCGTTCACGCACGGGTCGAGGGTGTAGAGCGTGCCGTCCTTCAGAGGCTTGTTGATGGACGGGAAGACGTACCCCCGCGACCACTCGCCGCCGAACGACTCCTTCATCTCGGCCTCGACCACCGCCGCCCGCACCCGCCCGGCGGCGTCCGTCTCCGTCGCCACGATCCGCGTCAACTCGACGCGGTTGCCGTAGGGCAGTTGATTCGGCGTCGGGGTGAACGCGGTGCGGGCGGACGCGGCCTTCCGCTCGTCCACCGCCCACCTCGGGAACAGCACCAGCCGGTCGCCGTCGCGGAAGGTGGACAGGGCCAGGGCCTCGTGCAGATCGCAGTCCAGGCCGACCGCCTCGACCCGCAGCCGCACCGCCATCCCGTCGTGCGACCACTTGTACTCGCCGCCCTGGCCCCGAGGGACGCGGAACGGCGTGCCGGGGTGCTTCGCCTTGTGGGCGGCTTCGGCCTCGGCCCGCTTCCGCTGACGGAGTTGGTGTTCGCGGTTCCGCTCGGCCACGTCCGGCTCCTGGTCGGCCTCGACGTACCGCACCAGGAGCGTCTCGCCCATGAGCACCCGGCGTTCGGGCGGGGCGTGCCGCGTCCCCCGCCAGTCGGCCACGGTGACGTGCCGCTCGATGGCGACGAACTCCGCGAGGGCGTGGGCCAGCGACCCCGCCTTGTCCTCGAACCCGGCCAGGTCCGGCAGCACGAACGGGGTCTTCTCGGCTTCGGGGTCGCCGGGGAAGGCGTTGGCGACGTGCTCCAGGGCCTCCAGCCGCCGCCGCTGGAACGCCAGCAGCCCGTCGCGGGTGGTGCCCCGGAAGTCCGCGAACTCGTCCCCGCGACCGGCCTTGGGCGTCGGCAACTGGCCCCAGGCCGCGTAGGCGTGCTCCAGCGGGACGGAGGACGTGAACCGCGACCGCTTGGTGTACCACTCCGACGTGCCGTCGAGTTCGATCTTGCCCAGGTAGTCGAACACCCTCGGCTTGAACTGCTCGCGGAACGGCAGCGGCGTGTTCCAGTCGAACTTCAGGTACGCCGCTACCGACTGGAGGCTCTGGCACGTCATCGGGTAGTTCTTGAACGACCGGATTTCGTCGCTCAGGAAGCTCGCCACCGGCGAATCGAAACCGGCGAACTGCGTGAGGAAGTCGTACAGCGGCGGCGTGTTCTTCAGCACCGGCGGGAAGTTGCGGGCCAGCCCCTCCAGCAGTAGCCGCTGCTCGTACCGGTCGAAGAAGACGACGTGGATCGGGGCCGCGTTCTTCCCTTCCTTGCTCCCGCCCGGAGCGGCCAGTTCCACCACGGCCTTCACCACGTCGCGGGTCCAGTCCACGAACAGTTGCCGCTCGGCAGCCGCCGTCTCGGGCGGGCCGTCCGTCATGCGGACAACGGCCCGCCGCCGGGCCGGGTCGGGTACGCCGCCGCGGCACCCGACCACCAACGCCCCCAACAGGTACACGCGGTCGTTCAGGTAGTCGTGCTGGGCGTCGATGTACACCCGGACGAGGTTCGGGTTCAGGTTCGGCCCGGTGGCCGGGAGTGTGGTGCTGCCCTTGTCGGGGATGAAACCGAGGGCCGGCGTGCCGTCCTTCCGGGCCGACCGGCGGAAGCTCTTGGCCCGGTGGACGAGTTCATCCAGCCTCGGGCCGACCGGCCAGGTGGACGCGATCCGCCGCACGGTCGGCTCGTGACCGGGGGCGGGCACGAGGTCGGTCTTCCGGCCCGGCGTGGCGGGGTCGGGGGTGGTGAAGTCCTTGAGCGAGGCGAGGGTCTGGATCGTGGTGACGCCGGCCCGCCGCAGGGCCTCCTTCTCCACCCCGGTCATGTACGGCAAGAGGGACAGGTCTTCCCGCTCGGCGGCGTCCTTCAGGCAGAACTCGTTGTACAGGCAGCCGTCGCACTTGAACGACAGGCAGAACGGCACGTCCGCGAACGGGGCGTGGGCGACCCGCCGGGCGGTCGAGTCCGGCCCGGTCACGAGGTCGGCCACACTCCGCAGGTAGGCGTCGGGGTCGGCGACCACTTCCAGCAGCACGCCCGTCAGGCCGAACCACTTCTCGGCGGCTTCGCGGAGCGGCGGGATGACCTCGACCGCCTCCTCCGTCGTCGGGTCGGCGGGGGCGCGGAACAGGATGCCCGTCTGGATCGCGGTGCCGCTGATGCCGGTTTCCGTCAAGATGCGGTCGAGCATGGCGTGGTAGAAGGCGACCTGGAGCCGGTGTTCGACCTTGGCTTCGGCGGTCGATTTCATGTCCGCGACCAGGGCGTGCAGCCGCCCGTCGGCGTACCGCTCGAAGCGGATCAGGTCCACGTCGCCCCGCACCTGCCACGAGTCCAGCGTGGCCTCCAGTCGCGTCTGGAACAGGACGACGGTTTCGCCGGCCTTGAGTCTGGACACTTCGGCCAGCAGGTCGGCGTTGTTGGCGGGCCGGTTGTGGTCCCCGGCGTGCTTCTCGGCGCAGTGGACCGACCGGAACCGTCCGCCCAGGTCGGCCTCGACGCCATCCTCGAACGTCTGGCCCGACAGCGACAGGAGCGGGGTGATCCGCTGGGGCGTGACGCCGAACTGTTCCATGAACGGCAGCCCGGCCCGCTCGGACAGTCGCAGCCGCAGGAACCGCTCGCACTGCTCCAGGCGGACGAACTGCGACACGTCCGTCGGCGTGACCCGCTGCGGGCGGGACGGCGTGGGCGTGAGGACGGGCAGGGAGACGGTGGTCATGCGGCCCAATCCTTCGCCAGCAACTCGGCCTGCTCCAGCACGGTCTGGACGGCCTTCGGCTGCATGTCCGGCGGGTAGCCGTACTTGTTCAGGATTCGCCGCACCAGCCGCCGCAGGTTGGCCTTCACGCTCTCCTTCA
>Ga0105046_10017554_pt1 | contig 10939 bp, 4 predicted proteins | sample MAT03_FD_78385 | JGI IMG/M metagenome (GOLD analysis project Ga0105046, IMG submission 78385) | Freshwater microbial communities from Lake Fryxell liftoff mats and glacier meltwater in Antarctica - MAT-03 (megahit assembly) | ecosystem: Environmental > Aquatic > Freshwater > Ice > Liftoff...
CTAACAAACTTCGTATATTCTTTCTCATCCCAAACGCAGCGTGTCATGTTGAGCGCAGCGAAACATCTGGATACTTGCTCTGATTGGAGGGACATGGAGGCCTCTCGGTCCCGAATGAATTCGGGATTCGCTACGCTCAACATGACACGCTGCGTTTGGTTTGGGAAAGGAATTATTAGATAATTCCGTTTACTCAATTAGTTGATCAAAGTACTATAAACCCTTCTAAACCCCCTCTAAACCTACTTCCGAAATAGGTTAGTTTTAGTTGAAAGTCGGCGGGGCGCTACAAGCTTCATAGAATGGTCGTTTATAGGCGCCCCGCTTTTTTACCCACCGAAGCACGAAGTGCGCAGGAGGGTAAATGCATTAAGATTCAGGCAAAAACCGGAAGGGCAAATGCCTTAAAAATTGACGTTTCGGACATTTCGTTCCTGAACTAAACGTTTGCATTTCAATAAGATAACGCCATATAAACCGTACAACCATTGTAACTAAAACCTTCGCATGCTCAAGGCAATTACACGGTTTATCCTGTTCTTTCTATCGTTTTCCTGTTCTGTTTTCCAATCAGTAGCGCAATCCGGCGCCTTGGGGAATACCTCATTTACAATAGAATTTAAGTCTGCCGATACGCCGCCGTATTCAACGGACGAACTACAGAAACGGACCTTCCATTTTTTTTGGGACCTGGTCGACGTAAATTATCAGACGCCGGACCGCTGGCCGACCAAGGCTTTCAGCAGCATTGCTGCAACGGGTTTCGGTTTGAGCAGTTACATCGTAGGCGCCGAACGGGGCTGGGTAACCCGGGAACAGTCTGCCGAGCGGACCCTGCAAACCCTCAGCGTACTCAAAAATTTGCCGCAAGGCCCCAATGCGACGGGCGTTTCCGGATACAAAGGATTTTATTATCATTTTCTCGACCACCAAAAGTCACTCCGCTATCAGGACGTGGAACTCTCGTCCATCGATTCGGGCTTGTTGCTCGGCGGAGTGTTGTCTGCTCAAACGTATTTTGACCGCGATAATCCAACAGAAGAGGCCATCCGCGAAGCCGCCGATTTTATATACCGCCGTGTGGAGTGGGACTGGATGCTGAACGTCAACCAGCGCATCAGCATGGGCTGGAAACCGGAAAAAGGATTCATTCAGGCCGAGTGGTTCGGGTACACCGAGGCCATGCTGATTTATATCCTGGCCCTCGGTTCGCCGAGCCACCCCATCGAATCCACTTCCTGGGACGCCTGGTGCCAGACTTATTATTGGGATACCTACCAGGGTCAGGAACACATCAATTTCGGCCCCCTTTTCGGCCATCAGTACAGCCATATCTGGATCGATTTTAAGGGAATACAAGACAAATACACCCGTTCGAAAGGTATAGACTACGCCGAAAATTCCCGTCGCGCCACCCTGGCCAACTGGACTTATTGTAAAAAAAATCCGGGGCAGTTCAAAGGCTATTCCGATACCGTATGGGGCCTTACCGCCTGCGACGGCCCGGTCGACTGGCTGGCAAAAAACGACCCGCAACAACAATGTTATGAAGGCAGGCAAGGATTCATGGGGTACGGTGCGCGTGGCGTGGCCACGGATTACCTGACCGACGACGGCACCATCGCACCCACGGCCGCCGGAGGTTCCGCCCCTTTCGCCCCGGAAATATGCCTGTCCGCTTTGGAGGCCATGTGGAACACCTACGGCGACAGCCTGGTGGGTCCTTATGGTTTCAAAGACGCTTTTAACCCGACTTTTACGGCTTGCGGTCGACTCCCGGCAGGCTGGTTCGACGTGGATTACCTCGGCATCGACCAGGGCCCGATCCTGCTAATGCTCGAAAACCAGCGCAGCGGTCTGATCTGGAACCTGATGAAAAAGAATCCCTACATTCAACAGGGATTGCGCAAGGCCGGGTTCAGCGGGGGCTGGCTGGGGCCGGCGCTGACTGAACCAGTACAAACCAAACAGAAAATTGTACCGAATGAAGAGGTTCCGACCAACCCCCTGTTCTATTTCGACCGGGCCGTGTACCGCGAAAGTGAAACGAGCGCCCTGCCCTATAGGCTGCTTCAACCTTCTAACATATTAAAAACCAATAAGATAAAAGGATTTTACGTAGCAAAAGACGGCCGTTTAAAAGGCGCCTCCAAAGAAAACAAAGAGAAGGAACTAAAACTGCCGCTGGTCATTTTCCTGCACGGATCGGGCGAGCGCGGCAACGACAACGAGGCCCAACTCAAAAACGGCGTGCAGGCATTTTGCGAACCAAATACCTGGGCAAAAAACCCTTGTTTCGTGCTGGCCCCCCAATGCCCCGACGGCCACCGCTGGGTGGATTATAACCTGTCTCAAGTGACTGTTTTTACGAAAAAGCCTACGGATCCCATGCGCTTATTGTTGGCTTTAATAGACAAAACCCTGGCGGAAAACCCGGCTATCGACCGCAAGCGTATCTACCTTACCGGCTTATCCATGGGTGGCTTTGGAACCTTCGACCTACTGATGCGCCGGCCCGCTTTGTTTGCAGCCGCCATGCCCCTGTGCAGCGGCGGTGATCCGCAGTACGCCGCCACGATAAAGGATATCCCCATGTGGGTATTCCACGGCCGCCGCGACGACGTGGCGCCCTGCCGGCTATCGCGCGTGATCGTTTCGGCCCTCAAAAAAGCCGGTGGAAAACCAAAATTTACCGAATATACCACCCTCGGGCATGCGATTTGGCAGGAAACCTTTTACAATCCGGAAGTGACGGCCTGGTTGTTTGCCCAGCGAAAAAAATAGAACCGGATATCGCCGATTCTTTCATTGTCCATTTATCCGAACAACAAAATCAAAGATTTTATGCGATTTATAAAACTCAGCCTGCCGATCCTGCTTTTACTCTTTTTAACCGCTGGCGCCCTTCCACGTGTAACCGACAGGCCTCCCGACCCACGCGTGGAAAAGCTGCTTGCCCGCATGACGCTCGATGAAAAGATCGGCCAGATGAGCCTGTTTACCACCGACTGGGGCTCCACAGGTCCCACCATCCGCGAAGGTTATAAAAACGACATCCGGAAAGGCGCTTGCGGCGCTTTGTTCAACAGCCACACGGTGGCCTTTACCCGTGAATTGCAGCGCATCGCAGTAGAAGAAGCCCGCCTGAAAATCCCGCTGCTGTTCGGCTACGACGTTATCCACGGCTATAAAACCATTTTCCCCATCCCGCTCGGCGAATCCTGCAGCTGGGACCTGGCTGCTATGGAGCAATCGGCGCACATTGCCGCCACCGAGGCAGCCGCAGCCGGTTTGCACTGGACGTATGCGCCGATGGTCGACATCGCCCGAGACCCGCGTTGGGGCCGGGTGATGGAAGGCGCCGGAGAAGACACCTACCTGGGCTGCCGCATCGCCGAAGCGCGGGTGCGCGGGATTCAGGGCAAGGGCCCGGGCAACACGGACGCCATGATCGCCTGCGTCAAACACTACGCAGGCTACGGAGCGCCCATCGGCGGCCGCGATTACAATACAGTGGATATGAGCGAGCGCTTTTTCCGCGAATACTACCTCCCACCCTACCAGGCAGCCGTAAAAGCCGGCGCCATGACGGTAATGACTGCTTTCAACGACTACGACGGCGTACCCGCAAGCGGCAACAAACACCTGCTCACAGATATCCTGCGCAAAGAATGGGGTTTCAATGGCTTTGTGGTGACCGATTATACGTCCATCAACGAAATGGTGAACCACGGCGTGGTCGCCAACGACAAGGAAGCCGGGGAACTGGCTGTCAATGCCGGTGTGGATATGGATATGCAAGGCGCTGTTTATCAACGCTTTTTGGCCCAATCGGTCAAGGAAGGCAAGGTTAAAATGGCCACCATAGACGCATCCGTACGCCGGATTTTACAATTGAAATTCGATATGGGGTTGTTTGATAATCCGTATAAATTCTGCGACGAGACACGTGAAAAAGAAGTCATATTGAGCAAAGCCCACCGCGACGCCGCCCGTGACGTGGCCCGTAAAAGCATTGTGTTGTTGAAAAACGACCGGAACGTTTTACCCCTGAGCAAGGACCGGAAAATTGCCGTGGTCGGTCCGCTGGCCGATACCAAAAACGATTTGATCGGCGCCTGGTCGGGCGCGGGCAGCGGGGACGATTGTGTCAACCTGCTGGAGGGCCTCTCCAATGCCGGTATTCGCCCCGTGGCCGTGGCCAAAGGCTGTGCCGTAGAAGGGGACGATAAAGCGGGTTTTTCCGATGCCATCCAGGCCGCCAACCAGGCCGATGTGGTGCTGGTAGTCGTCGGTGAAAGCGCCTGGATGAGCGGGGAAGCTTCCTCCCGGGCGGAATTGAACCTGCCCGGCGTGCAGGAAGACCTGGTCAGAGCCCTCGTGGCCACCGGCAAACCAGTTGTAGTCGTGCTCATGAATGGCCGGCCGCTGACGATTCCCTGGCTGGCCGCCAACGCCACCGCAATCGTGGAAACCTGGTGGCTCGGCACCGAAGCCGGCAATGCCATCGCCGACGTGCTCACCGGCGTCTACAATCCTTCCGGTAAATTAACCATGAGTTTCCCGCGCTCGGTGGGGCAGGTGCCCATTTTCTACAACGAACGCAGTACCGGCCGGCCCTTCGATCCAAATTCGAAATGGACCAGTAAATACATCGACATGCCCAATGCGCCCCTGTATCCCTTCGGTTACGGGCTCAGTTATACCACCTTTTCCTACGGCGATCCCAGCCTCAATAAATCGACTTTTAAAAAAGGGGAATCCTTACAAATCACGGTCAATGTGACGAATACCGGCAACCGGGATGGAGAGGAAATCGTACAACTATATGTCCGCGACTTAGTTGGCTCGGTAACCCGACCGGTTAAAGAACTGAAAGGTTTTCGGAAAGTATTCCTGGCGAAAGGCGCCACTACCGCTGTCTCGTTTACACTGACAGACAAGGACTTATCTTTTTACAACAAAAACATGCGCTTCGGCTCCGAGCCGGGCGAATACGACATAATGGTCGGTGGAAATTCGCAGGATCTGAAAAAAATCAAAGCGATCATGCGCTGAACCGCTTGCACGAAACGCGAAGTCTTCCAACCATTCTACACCCGCTAAACCGACTACAACAACCAAATCCATTCTTATGATGAAGCGAACACTTTTACTCTCTCTGAATCTTTTTTTGGCCACGCTGGCATTCGCTCAAACCCGGGTGGAAGGGGTCGTCAGCGACGCTGAAAGCGGCGAAACGCTCATCGGTGTAAGCGTGGCCGTCAAAGGTCAGGCCCTGGGGGCTGTGACCGATATAAACGGCCAATACACCCTATCCATTCCCGATGCGGGTGCTGCGATCCTGGTCTTTACGTACACTGGCTATTCCTTCCGGGAAATTGCGCTCGAAGGCCGCAGCCGCTTAGATGTCCGGCTCAGCCAAGACGTCACCATGATCGAACAAGTGGTCGTGGTAGGTTATGGCACCCAGAAAAAAAGCGACCTCACAGGGGCTATCGGCACCATCAAGGGCGCTGAAATCGAGCGGGTAGCCACGGGCTCCGTCAGCCAGGCCTTGCAGGGAAAACTTGCGGGGGTGTATGTATCGCCGGCTTCCGGCGAGCCGGGCGCTGCGGCTATCATCCGCATCCGGGGTACCGGTACCCTCAACAACTCCAACCCTATTTTCGTCGTCGACGGTATGATCACCTACGACCCGTCTTTCATCAATCCGCAGGACGTCGCCTCGCTGGAAGTGTTGAAAGACGCCTCTGCCTGCGCTATTTACGGGGCGCGGGGCGCAAACGGTGTGATCATCATCACCACAAAAAGCGGTAGGAAAAGCAGCAAATCCGTTATCGGGTTCAGTTCCTATTACGGCACGCAGCAGATCACCAAAAAACTCGACCTGATGAACGCCGCAGAATTCGCAGAGGTGTACAACGATCTGGTCAATGCGCCGTATTACCCCAACCCGGCCGCGCTCGGCGAGGGCACCGACTGGCAGGATGAAATTTTTCAATCGGCCCCGATCGGCAACATCCAATTATCGGCCAGCGGAGGCGGCGAACGCTATTCCTTCAATTTAAGCGGCAATTATTTCAACCAGAAGGGCGTGCTGAAAAATTCCGAATTCAATCGGTATACGCTTCGGCTCAACAACGATTTTAAAGTAACCAACTGGCTCACGATCGGCAATAACCTGGCGTATTCCAATGAACAAAGGGACTTTGCTCCAGGCGGCGTGATTGGCGGCGCTTATCGCATGCCGCCTGTATTTGCGCCCTACGATTCCACCGGCAAGTTCTCCGATCCGACGGCTCCTTTCGGATTGGCCATCGCAAACCCGGCTGCCGACCTGTTTTATAAAAGTAACGCTTACGAACGTAAGGATCGTTTTGTAGGCACCTTTTTTGGAGAAATTAATTTCCTGAAATACTTCCGTTTCCGTTCCAATTTCGGCTTTGACCTTGGTAACAGCCGCTATCAATCCTTTGAACCCATTTTCCAGGTGTCCGCTTCCCAACTCAACAGGGACGATAAATTGTTCATCAACATCGGACAGCAACGCGACTGGATCTGGGAACAAACTGTAACATACTCCCGCGAGTGGGACAACCATAGCCTGAATGTACTGGCCGGTTACACTTCCGAAGAACGCGCTTTCCGGGGCGTGTCTGCCGGGCGCCGCAATTTTCCCGGTAGCTCGCCCGAAATCCTTTATTTAGATGCCGGCAACGACACGACCCAGACCAACAGCGGCGGCGCCCACGATGAGGCCATGATTTCGTACCTCTTCCGCACCAATTACACCTTTATGCAACGTTACCTGCTCACGGTGTCGATGCGGGTAGACCAATCCTCGCGTTTTGCAGCCGCCAATCGCCGAGGCGTGTTTCCTTCGTTCAGTTTAGGCTGGAATGCGGGGCAAGAGGAGTTTATCGAAAACCTGGGCATCTTCGACCGCTTGAAATTCCGAGGCAGTTATGGTATACTGGGCAATCAAAACAGCATCCGGGACCGGTATTATCCGAGTTTCGGAACTGTGACCACCGGATTGTACTCCATTTTCGGGGTAGGTGAAAACCTCAACCAGGGCGCTACGCTGATCAGCCTCGGCAACCCATCGCTTCGCTGGGAAACCGCCCGGCAGACCGACATCGGTCTTGAATTTGGCCTGTTCAAAGGTCGTTTGCAGGCAGAAATAGACTGGTATAACCGGTTTACCTACGACATTATCGCGGCTGTTCCCATTCCAGATTACGTTGGTTCTCAGGACGACCCTGTGGTCAATACCGCAAAAGTGCGCAACCGCGGTTGGGAGTTTTCGCTCAACTGGCGGCAACGGATCGGCACTTTCAGCTGGAACGCTGGCGGCAACCTTTCACCGGTACAAAACAGGGTTATTTCGCTCAACGACCAGAAGGCCGAAATTTTCGCCGCCTTCCTGCAAGGCGATCCAGCCACCCGAACCGCTCCCGGCTCACCGATCGGGTCTTTTTACGGTTACCAAGTGGCGGGCGTGTTCCAGTCGGAAGAAGAACTGAACAGTTCCCCCACCCTCGGCAACCAGTCGGTTGGCGACCTCCGTTTCAAAGATATCAATGGCGTCGACGCGCAGGGCGAACTGACCGGTTTGCCGGATGGTAAAATTACCGACGCGGACCGTACCTCCCTCGGCAGCCCGATCCCTAAACTCACTTATGGTTTCAACATCGGTTTCGACTGGCTCGGCTTCGATTTTGTGGCGGATATGTTCGGGGTGAGCGGTAATAAGGTCTTCAATGCCAAACAGACTTTCCGCTTTTCCGTTTATAACTGGGAAAAAAGATTCTACGAACGCTGGACGCCCGAAAACCCCAGCACTACCAATCCTCGTATAACTAATGGCGGCGTCAACTACCGCGTCAGTGATTATTTCATCGAAGACGGCAGTTTTATCCGCCTCCGAAATGTTGTACTGGGCTATTCGCTGCCGCAAAACTGGCTGGAACGGGTTAAAATTACCAAATTCCGGGTATACATTAGTGGAACAAACCTCTGGACCAGCCAAAAATACAGCGGCTATTCTCCGGAATTCGGGAACGACGCCACCCCCTACGAAGTCGGTTTCGACAACATCGGCTACCCGGTGACCAAATCGTATCAGATGGGGTTAGACGTGACGTTTTGAGTTGAGGGTTTAGAGGGTTTAGGGGGTTTAGAAAGGCACGAGACCTGAACGGCAGAATCGACATAATTCATTTAATGACTTCTAATAACCCAAATGGCTCCCCCTTTCTAAACCTTCTAAACCTTCTAAACCTTCTAAACCCTTCTAAACCTTCTAAACCTTCTAAACCTTCTAAACCTTCTAAACCCTTCTAAACCTCATAAACCTCATAAACCTCCTAAACCATTCACAAATACAATTCTCCAATCATGAAAAATACATTCAAAGCATTCCTTACCCTCGCCGTGTTATGCGCTGCGGCGACGGGCTGCCAAAAAGACTTCCTCGATCGCAAACCGCTGGGCTTGCTGACCTACGATACTTTTTTTGAAAACGGCGACCAGGCTCAACTGGCAACCAACGCCATTTACAACCAATTGCGCAGCTGGGACTGCATCGCCCTCTCCTACCTCGGCGTCACGGATATCATCAGCGACGACTCAGACAAAGGCTCTACTGCAACGGATGCGATTTACTTAACTGATCTGGATAATTTCACCTTCGATGCCTCGAATACCGTATTCGGCGCAGTGTGGAGCGGATATTACAATTTGATTGCCAGGTCAAACCTGGCTATTCAGCGCATCCCGGACGTGGAGATGGATGCAACCCTCAAGGCTCGGCTCATTGGTGAAGCCAAATTTCTGCGCGCATACGGTTATCTGCTGCTGGTCCAGTGGTTTGGCGATTTGCCGATCATCACCAAACCTTTGAATGGCGATGAATACTACGCCCAAACCCGCCAGCCGGTGGCCGAGGTGTACAACCAGATCGAGCGCGACCTGCTCGACGCAGTAGCAGTATTGCCGCTTAAATACGGCTCCAATGATCTGGGCCGGGCCACTAAAGGGGCAGCACAAGGCATGTTAGCCAAGCTGTATATGGTAAAAAAAGACTTCGTCAAAGCCGAAACAACTTGTCAGGCTATCATCGACGACGCGCAATACAGCTTGTTGCCGAAGTATTCCGACAACTTTCTGTCCATCGGGGAAAACGGAGCGGAATCCATGTTCGAAATTCAGGCCGCCGCCTTACCAACCGCGCAGGCCGCCGGTCCGGGCGCCACGCCATACAATATGATCCAGGGCGTACGCGGCATTCCGAACCTGGGTTGGGGTTTCAATCGCCCCTCCAACAACCTGGTGACCTCCTACGAGCCCGGCGATCCGCGCCGCGAAGCAACCGTGATTTACGTCGGAGAAACCTTGCCGGACGGCAATACCCAGGTACAGGACAATGCGGAGATCATCGACGAGCGTTTCAACCAGAAAGCCTGGGTGCCGGGTCACCCCGGCCTGCAGGACAACGGGCCAGGCAATATCCGCATCCTTCGTTACGCCGATGTGCTGCTGCTCGCAGCCGAAGCGCTCAATGAAAACGGCAAATCTGCCGATGCGCTCATCCATCTCAACAAGGTGCGCAAACGCGCCCGCGGCAACAGCACCTTCATCCTGCCCGACGTGACGGTGACCGATCAAAGCCAGTTGCGCGAGCGCATTTACAAGGAACGCCGCTCGGAACTGGCCATGGAACAGCACCGCTGGTTCGACCTCCTGCGCTGGGGCCGTGCCGCCCAGGTGATGCAGGCCGTCGGTAAAGATTTCATCCCAGGAAAACACGAGTTGTTGCCGATTCCACAAACAGAGGTGGATTTGACGGATAGGAAAATCTTGCAGAATCCGAATTATTGAGGGTTCTTTTGCCCTGTAAAAACGAGGGGGTGTACAAAAATAAAACAGTATCTGTTTTATTTTTGTACACCCCCGTCGTTTTTACAGGGCCTGGTAAATGGGGGAAGTAAGTCCTGTTTTCGATGGAATTAAGGCAATTTACGCGTGCTTTGCCTAACAGTGGATAAGTAGGGCAGGACTCCCCGTCCGACGGCTTTTTTTGCCGTCCGACGGGTAAAGTACACAAGTGTGTCTCCGCTTCTGTTTGGTTGTTTTGCCATCGGTTGAACAATTAGCGCAGGGCTCCCTGTCCGACGGCTTTTTTTTGCCGTCCGACGGGTAAAGTAACACGGATGATCAGTGCTTACTTACGGTCTCCCCTTCAACACGTTTTCCAACACCTGACTTGCCGGAAAAACAGCCAGGGAAGCAAGCGCTGAAACGCCCAGAAACAACGCGACATCGGCAGTGGAAAGACTGTCGGGCAAACGACCGGCGAGGCTAAGCCCAACGCAGACAAGGGTTTGTAAAGCCGCAGTGGAAAAAACAGCCAGCAGGCGGGCCGTCCAGCTTGCAGCGGGTAGCAACAACCACAAAGCGCCCAAGAGACCGGCAATTTGCAGCAGCAACCAGGCAGCGTCCCAGTCAAGGGAAACGGTGGTGAGCACCATGAGTACGCCCCAGCACATTAATCCGGTGGGAAGATCGTGCGAACGGCGCAGCAGCAGCGGTAACACCGGTATCGGCAACAACAAGGGCACGGCCGGACCGATTTGGCTCCCGAAATTGACCAGTAACAAATGAATCAACACCAGTATCGGTAATACCAGTAAAGACTCCCGGGTAAGCCGGTTTGTAGTTTGAAGAAGCAGGAGCCAATAAAAAAATGCCCCGAATGTGAGGAGGGCCAGTATAAAATACCCGCTGATCGTTTGCTGGCTGCCAGGCAAATCGTAATGACTGCGCAGCGATACTAATTTTTGATATATATCTTTGAAAATCAACTCGTTGCGTTGCACAAGCACTTCGCCTTTGCGCACCGTGATTCCGGTACTCCTGATCTCCGCGAGTTTCC
>Ga0105046_10017556_pt1 | contig 10938 bp, 8 predicted proteins | sample MAT03_FD_78385 | JGI IMG/M metagenome (GOLD analysis project Ga0105046, IMG submission 78385) | Freshwater microbial communities from Lake Fryxell liftoff mats and glacier meltwater in Antarctica - MAT-03 (megahit assembly) | ecosystem: Environmental > Aquatic > Freshwater > Ice > Liftoff...
AAGGAACGGTGTCAAAATAACTTCCCAATTTGATGCCATTCTTTTGCCGTCATCCGTCCCATCTTTTTCGTTAAATAGCACGGCTATTCGCCTCAAAAGATAGTTGGCTGACACCAAAATAATTGGCCTGAAATTGGAAACTTATTTTGACACCGTTCCTAATCATTGGACCGCCACTAATTTAATAAGTGCGTTTTAAAAAACAACTTCAATAATTCCGCCCTCCGGGATTAATGGGCAATCTTGATCACCGTTTTTACATTCCAACTCCGTTCCGCCGTTTCCAGCGATAGCCGGTACGCCCCCGGCGGTAGTGGCCCGGTCGGTAACTGCAGGTGTTGTTCGCCTGCTGCAAATTCTACCGCTTGCCGGAAGGCTACGTTGCCTAAAAGATCGTGCAACACCACGTATCCCTCAAAGTCCGAGCGGCTCTCCAACTGAACCTGGAGCACATCCTGAAACGGAACCGGATAGGCAGCCAACTGGCTGATCTCGTTCGGGGTAAACACACCCGACACCAGCGGGCAGCTGAACCCACGACGAACGGCCCCGCGGATTTCACCATCCGGATATGCGGGCGAATGAATAATGATGTAAACGTTTCCTGCTTCAAACAGAATGCTTTCGCTGGCCTGCATGGCGTGAAAACCCGTAATAAGCGGTTCACTGACCGCGATGGGGTAGAGCGCCACGCCGTTTTCGCCCGGGGGGCCCTGCCGGATATAGGCTTCGGTGGGCGTACCCGCCAAACCGTCGATCATGATTTTATAATTGATATAGCAATTGGCCTGGTCTACCGAAAACATAGCCATGCCGAGCGCAGTACTTCCGTTGGCCGGCGCCACCTGTGTGCCGCAAAGATCGAATGCGTATCCTTTTCGCAGGGTGTTTCTCAATTGTCCCCTGATCTCACCGTCGGGATAAGCGGCGGTGCCGAAGTTGAGATACAAGCGCCCTTCGATGAAATCCGTCAGTTGGGTAGGCGTAACCGGGTAGGTTTTTCGGTACACACCCGGCATGGCGGGATCCTCGTCCAGGGCCTGAAAAACCGGGCCGCTACTTCCCGGCGCAGCGATGCGGATATTGGCAGACGTCGGCGCGAGGTCGTTGATCAGCACGGTTGTGGTGAGGCTGTCGACTGTGGGTCTAATTGTGGTAAAACTGAACCCGAAACCGGGCGTAAAGCTGGGTGGCGGCACTTGTTGAAAGCCATTTACCGGCGCGAAGGAAACGACATGAGAACGGAAGTTGATTTGCCCCCTGACTTCCCCGTCGGGGAAAGGCGCTGTTTTAACCACTGCATAATACCGGCCTTCCTGGCATTTTTGCAAAAAATCGGCCGGCAGGTCAGCGAGTTCGGTCAGGCCGTTGAGGATGTTTCCGGAGAATGAATTCATGTCGCCGACCAAGGGGCCGTTTTCTCCGGGCTGGCCTTCCCGAATTTCGGCGCCGGTTATCGGGCCGCTCAGCCCGCGCACCAAAAAAGCGTACACGATCTCGTCGGAGCCGGTCGGGAAATGGATGCCTCCGAATGCGATGCCAGCGGAATTGTTGGGTGGCACAATCCCATCCCCGGTAAGCAGGCCATTGAAATCAAGGTCGGTTTCTCCTATGAATTGTCCGCGAATCTCTCCGTTTGGGTGTGCAGTGGTACGGATATTGGCATATACGCGGGCAACGAGCAAGTTGGATAAAAGCCCCGGCGGCACGTCGATTTCGCCTGCTACGCGCCGTCCGGTGATAATCGGTAACAGGTTCAGCAGGGTATCGCCGGTTTCACCTTTTTTTCCCTGATGCAAATAGGCGGCCGTAACATCGCCCTGCAACTGTACCAGCAGGCCACTGATCAGCACCTTGCTGCGGTCGGCATTGAATAAAAGCGTGATCAGTCCCTGGCCGTCGGTGTTGACGGGCGGCGTTTCTTCTCCGCCGTTCAGGGTGGTATGGAAGATCAGTTGCGGGGCTTGCGCCTGCGTGGGGCCTGGAAGGAAGCATGTCGCCCAAACGAGGCTGCAGCACAGAAGTGTAGATTTTTTCATGTATGATGTGAAACAGTTGAGCGTTTTTTTTGGTCAAAAGTACCGGCGGCTTTAGCCGCCGATTCGCATGTAGAACTTATTGTGTTAGTTAGGGTGTATTATGGCGACTAAAGTCGCCGTTACAAGCCACAGTAGCTACTTCCGCAATAACACCCTCCCTCTTCCCGGGAGCAAAAACGAACCATCCTTAAAAATCTGCGCTCCACCCAGATAGGTCTGCACCACCCGCCCAAGTAAGCGTTCCCCCACGTACGGCGTGATTCGATGCCGGTGGTACATATCATTTTCCGTCAGCGTAAAAACCGTCTCAGGTTGCCAGATACACAGATCCGCATCTGCACCCGCAGCCAGGCGCCCTTTCTCCGTCAGGCCGAGAAAATCGGCCGGGTTACTGCACAACCAGCGCGCCAGATCCGTCAACTGAAAACCCCGGGCCTGCGCTTTGGTCCATACCACCGGCAAGACGCATTGCAAACCGGAAATGCCGCCCCAGGCCTTTGCCAGGTTGCCCGAAGCAATTTCTTTGAGCGCAGGCGGCGCGGGCGAATGATCGGAGCCGATAAAATCGATGACGCCGTCTTTTAGGCCTTGCCAGAGTTTGTCGTTGTTGGCACGGGCACGGATGGGCGGCGCACACTTGAACTTGGTCTCGGCATCAGGAATATCTTCGGCGGCGAAATAGAGGTAGTGCGGGGCGGTTTCCACCGTGAGCGGCAGGCGCCGTTTGGCTTTTGCCAGGGCGCCCAGTTTATCCGCCGAGGAAAGGTGTACGATGTGGGTACGGCAACGCGTGTCGGCACATAGTTTCAGCATCAGATCAATCGCGCGGTTTTCCCAGGTTTTGGGCCTCGATTTCAGGTATAGGGCATAAACGCTTGGGTTTTTTTGAAAAAACGCCTCCATCGGGTGCGGGGCGTCCAATTCGGCATGCACCAGCAAAGGCAAACCGCTTCCTTCGATCAGCGGCATGGCGCGCCTTAAATCTGCTTCGGCAACGTTCGGAAAATCGGCTATGCCCGAATGGGTTAAAAAACACTTGATCCCGAAAACACCCGAGCGCATCAGGGCAGGTAAGTCCCCAAGATTTTCCGGTATGAGACCGCCGTAAAAGCCGCAGTGTACGTGCAATTTGCCTTCGGTTGCGGCTAATTTTTGTTCAAAAGCCCACACCGTTGTCGTTACGGGCGCAGCATTCAGCGGCATTTCGATCAACGTGGTGATGCCGCCGGCTGCGGCCGCTTTTGTCGCCGTGTCGAAGCCTTCCCATTCGGTTCGCCCGGGCTCGTTGATGTGTACATGGGCATCGAGCAGGCCGGGCATTATCACGGCATCGCCCAACGCTTCAAACCCCGGATGACCCGCAATTTCCGGCGAAACAGGTCCCTCGGCAATATGCCCGATTTTTCCGTTTTTTATAAAAAGGGTTGCATCTTTGACGCCCTGCGGCGTCACCACGCGGGTGGAATGGAGCGCTTTATCAAAACTCATGGAATGAACATTGAATTAGTACAAGACAGCTACGGCAAATCGTCCGTTCGGGTAGCGAAGATAACCCGTTACGCCGAGTATCACGAATTTAAAGAAGTACACGTCGACATCCAGTTGCAAGGCGATTTCGATACCGTGTACCGCAATGGCGATAACACGCTGGTGTTGCCCACCGACACCATGAAAAATACCATTTTTGCCCTGGCCAAAGCGCATCCCCTGGACAGTATCGAGGACTTCGGCCTGTTTCTGGCAGACTATTTTTTGCAAAACAATCTGCAGGTGTCGGCCCTCACGCTGGATTTGACGCAGATCCGCTGGGAACGGATGGTGCTGAACGGCGCCGGACACCCACACGCCTACACAGGCGGCGGCAACGACCAGGCGACGGCACGGGTGTATGCCGCCCGCAGCGAGCGAATCCTGCAATCCGGCATTCGTGGGCTGCGTATTCTGAAGACGACCCATTCCGGGTTCGAAGACTACCTTGTCGACCAATACACCACCCTGCCGCCGAGCGCCGACCGTATCCTGGCCACGGAGATGGACGCGCTTTGGCGATACGCCGATACGGCGTTTGATTTTCAAAAAATAAGAGCCGGGATACAGGAGATTCTGCTGACGGTCTTTGCCGAACACCGCAGTTTATCCGTACAACATACGCTCTACGCCATGGGCGAAGCGGTGTTGAAACAGGTCGCCGTCGTGGAGGAAATCAGTATAAAAATGCCCAACCTGCATTATTTACCGGTGAATATGAAACCTTTCGGCATCGAGCAGAACAACGAAGTATTTGTGGCGTCGGGCGATGCGTATGGATATATTACGGGAACTTTGAGGCGGGAAGGTTGAAATTGACAGTAAAAATTCGATAAACGGTGTTTGATTTTTTCAAAAATCAAACACCGTTTATCGAATTTTTACTGTCAATTTCAACCTTCAAAAAGGACTTATAGTCAATATAAAGTGGTGTTGAATGAAGATCGGACTGTAATATCGTGACAATCAATATTTTTACTCTAAACCCTCTAAACCCTCTAAACTTTCTAAATAATGGATCATCCCTCCTTCACCCAACTGACCGACCTCGCCGCCGCGCGGTTCGGCGGCAAAACCCTGGCCTGCAGCGACGATTTTTTCGCTGAAATGGGCAACCTGCTCAAGCCTGGGCGCGGCATTTTTATTCCCGATAAATACACCGAGCGCGGAAAATGGATGGACGGCTGGGAGAGTCGACGCAAACGTGTGGAAGGGCATGATTGGTGTATCGTACAACTGGGCGCCACCGGCATCATACATGGCGTGGACATCGACACCAACCATTTTTTGGGGAACCACCCTCCTTTTGCGAGCATCGAGGCCTGCCGCCTGGAGGACGCGGATGAAATCGACTGGGCCAGCGAAAAAAGCCTGTTCTGGACTGAAATTTTGTCGAAATCGCCCCTGAACCCGGGCAGCCAGAATTTTTATGCCGTGGCGAGCAGGGAAAAATGGACGCACCTCAAACTACATATTTACCCCGACGGCGGGGTGGCGCGGCTCAAAGTATACGGGGAAGTGGCTAAAAACTGGGCTGCTGTGGCCAAAAATGAAGCGCTTGATTTGGCAGCCGCAGTCAATGGCGGCAGGGCTGTTGCCTGCAACGATGAGTTTTTCAGCCGCAAGGAAAACATCAATATGCCCGGAAGAGGCCTTAACATGGGCGACGGCTGGGAGACAAAACGCAACCGAACGCCCGGCAACCGCGATTGGCTGATCCTGCGGCTTGCGCGAAAGGGCCGGATAGCGGAAATAACCGTGGATACCTGTCATTTCAAAGGAAATTACCCCGACCGCTGCATGCTGGAGGGCTGTGTGTTGCCTTTTGAACAGGAAGATACGGCCACCGCCGAATGGTCGCTGCTTTTGCCCGAAATGAAGTTGCAGCCAGATTTAGAACACGTTTTTGAGCGCGAGATTCTGCCGCATCAGGCCATTACCCACGTCCGCCTGACGATTTTTCCCGACGGAGGTGTCAGCCGTTTGCGCCTGTTCGGTACGGTGGACCGGGATGTGATGACTTTGTCCGAACTAAACGAGGCGCCGGCAGCCCTTTTTCAGGAGAAAATGGCAAAATGCTGCGCATCTACGGCCTGGGTCGAGCGCATGCTGGCATCGAGGCCATTTAAAGACCGGGCTGCGCTGTTGGAAAAGGCCGGAGAAGCCGGGGTTTCCCTCCAAAAGGACGATTGGCTGGAGGCTTTCGCCGGGCATCCGCGCATCGGCGACATGAATGCTTTGAAACAGAAATTCGTGTCTACCGCAGCCTGGGCCTACGGCGAACAGGGGGCGCTGCGCGGGGCAGATGAAGCCGTTTTGAATGAATTTAAAACCTGGAATGAGCGGTATTTTGATAAATTCGGCTTTATATTTATCGTGTTTGCCAGCGGCAAATCGGCGGAAGAGATGTTGGCGTTGTTGAAAGTCCGATATGAGCATGAAACCGTCGAGGAAATCTTGCACGCCGCGCTGGAGCAGGAAAAAATCACCGCATTGCGTTTGAACAAATTGATTTTATAGGCGTCCTTTTTAAACACATAGGAACATAGAACACATAGGCGTAGAGGACACATAAAACAAATACTTTTTCTATTTTTTTATGTGTGCTATGTGCCTATGTGTTTTAAAAAAAACATGTGTTATCAATTGAATATTAGTCAATAAATCAACAATATGAGCCAGATTACTACCCACGTTTTGGATACTGCCCGGGGCAAACCGGCACCAGGCATTGCCGTTCTGCTCGTACGACAAGCCGGCGACGGCTGGGAAATCCTGACCCGGGGCACAACCGATGCCGACGGTCGAATCAGCCATCTGCTGCCGAAAGATGCTGTTTTGCCACCTGGTGAATACAAAATGATCTTTGAAACAGACGCTTATTTTGAGGCGGAAAAGGTCGATGCATTTTACCCGGTTGTGGAGATCCGGTTTTATATCCGGGATGCGTCGCATTACCATATTCCGTTGTTGCTGAGCCCTTTCGGGTATAGTACATATCGGGGGAGTTGAAAATAATTACCACTGCAAAATAAATGCAAAATGAAATTAAGCATACCCGACGCCCTTAAGAACGCGGTATTAAACGACCTCAAGTTCGCGAACCTGGCTTACCAGCACATCTATAAAGGCGACTCCTTCGAGCGGCAGCCCGTGCATACCGTATACGGCGGCGCCAATTTGTTCGCATACGATTCTGCGGCACGCATGTCGCAAGCCGCGTTGAAAAGTTTCCGGACCTACGCCCCGGATTTTGCCGTGTTGGCCAGAGTACTACAGTTGAAAGGCCATGAAGGCTTGCCCGTAGCGTCCGCTGAAATGGCGGCCCTGGAGCGAAAATTGCGCGAGGGTACAGAGGCGGAACGGCGGGCCCATCCGGGCTGGCTGGCATACGAGGTATACCGGCGCGTCGTTCAAAAACTGGAACGGGAGGCAGTGGAAGATTTTCGCATCGATTTTGAAGACGGTTTCGGCAACCGGCCGGATGAGGAGGAAGACGCCGTGGCCGCACAAGCCGCCCTGGAAGTCGCCAAAGGTATGGAACTGGGAACCCTGCCGCCGTTTATCGGCATCCGGATCAAACCGTTTACCGAAGACCTCAAGGCCAGAGGCGTACGGACCCTGGATATCTTCCTGAGCACTTTACTGGAAAAAACGGGCGGTAAAATGCCGGATAATTTTATCGTGATGTTGCCGAAAGTGGTGATCCCCGAACAGATCAAGGCGATGGTCCACCTGCTGGAAGCGGTCGAACAGGCGTTCAGATTGCCCGGTAAGTCCCTGAAAATGGAAATGATGGTCGAACAAACCCAGGCGATCATGGATGCGGAAGGCAAAAACCCGCTGCTGTCGTTCATCCGGGCCGGCGAGGGGCGCTGCATCGCCGCGCATTTCGGTACGTACGACTACACGGCCAGCGCGGGTATCACCGCCAAATACCAGACGATGGCGCATCCGGTCTGCGATTTTGCCCACCATATCACCAAAGTAGCCCTCGGCAACACCGGCATCATGCTCTCCGACGGCGCCACCAACGTGATGCCCATCGGTCCGCACCGGGGCGAACACCTGAGTGCCGAACAGTTGCAGGAAAACATGGCCGTAGTGCATAAAGCCTGGCAAACCGCTTTCGAACACACCACGCACTCGCTTATCAACGGATTTTATCAGGGCTGGGACCTGCATCCTGCGCAACTGCCGATGCGCTACGCCGCCGTGTACGCGTTTTTCCTCGACAGCTACGAAGACGCCGCGCTCCGGCTGCGGCATTTCATGGAAAAAGCGGCCCGGGCTACTTTGTCGGGCGACATTTTCGACGACGCGGCGACCGGACAAGGACTGCTGAATTATTTTTTAAAAGCCATGAACTGCGGAGCGATCTCAGAGGCGGAAGCCACGGCTACGGGCCTGACGGTGGAAGAAATACAGATGCGGTCTTTTTATCAGATATTGAAAGGGCGGTTTAGGGCGGTTTAGGGGGGTTAAGGATTACCTGCACCCCCTATATTTTCTTTTGATTGACGATTACTTCAACAATCAACAATCATATATGCCTCGCGCCGCCATGTTTTGCACATCGCGAAAAGTGAGAAATACGTTTACTAAACTTTCAAAGTTTAGTAAACGTGGCCTCTCTCCATGCACAAAACATGGCGGTGCGAGGTATAAACATAAATAAACATAACGTGGTTTTGTGTGTAATCATTCGCTTTTAAACCACTTTCCTCCAATGCACAGATATCACATTTTACCAATATTACCCTTTTGCGCCGCTCTCCTTATTTCAACCGGCCTCCTTGCCCAGCACGAAACGCGGGGCGATTCTTATTTACCCCCATTAAAACAGCGTTCGGTCTCCCCTGCATTCAGCGGCGGCGGGAACATTTTTACCTTCACCCAGGTGAACGTCGATGAAAACGGACAGAACATCCTGGGCGACGCCGCCAACGAGCCATCCATAGCCATCAACCCGCTGGATCCCCAAAAAATGGTGATGGGCTGGCGGCAATTCGACAACGTCAATAGCAATTTTCGGCAGGCGGGGTTCGGATATACCCTGGATGGCGGCCAAACATGGACCTTCCCGGGCGTGCTGGAACCAGGCATATTCCGCTCCGATCCGGTGCTCGACGTGGACGCCGATGGCCGGTTTTATTACAACAGCCTGACGCTGGACAGCAATTTTCATTGCACCGTTTTCCGCTCCATCGGCGATGGTATCTGGGACGGAGGCATTTCCGCTTTCGGGGGCGATAAACAGTGGATGACCATAGACAAAACCGCCGGTACGGGTCGTGGGCATATTTATTCCGCCTGGAATCTCAGTTATACGAGTTGCCCACCCGGCGCCTTCACACGCTCTACGGATGAAGGAGACATTTATGAGGATTGTACAGCCTTGGGCCAGCATTTATATTGGGGGTCGATGGATGTGGCGCCAGACGGCGCCGTGTACATCGCCGGAACCCAGGGCATTGCTAAATCACTCAATGCGCAGGATGTGGGGGATACGGCTACCTGGCAGATCACGTATCCGGATCTTGGCGGTCCGCTCTCTGGATTTTTAACAGACAGCCCCAATCCGGCTGGTTTGTTGGGCCAGGTATGGGTGGCTACCAACCATTCGGCTGACAGTTTGAATGGCGACGTGTACGTATTGAGTTCCGTAAAACCCATAGATGTTGCTGATTCTTTGGATGTTATGTTTTGCCGCAGCACGGACGGTGGCCAGAATTGGAGCGCTCCTTTGCGCATCAACGACGATGACCCGGGGGATGCCTGGCAGTGGTTCGGAACGATGTCCGTGGCCCCCAATGGCCGCATCGACGCCGTTTGGTTGGATACCCGCGACTACCCGGGCACCTATTTGTCTTCCCTGTACTATTCTAACTCTTTCGATGGCGGTCAGCACTGGTCGGCAAACGAACGGCTGTCGGATACATTCGATCCGCATATCGGCTGGCCGCAACAAAATAAAATGGGCGATTATTTCCACATGATTTCGGACAATTCCGGGGCGCACCTGGCCTGGGCGGCTACCTTCAACGGGGAGGAGGACGTGTACTACGGGCATATCGCGTTAGATGTCGTGGCTACGGATCAGGTACGCGCCGACGCCCCGGCCAGGCTGTTTCAAAATAGCCCGAACCCGTTCCGGGAACGCACAGCGATTTCATATCAGGTTGAGGCGCCCGGTCGCGTGGGGATTCATATTTACAACCAAATGGGTCAACGCGTGCGTACCCTGTCCGACCGGCCTCATGGCGCCGGAAATTATACCGTTCAATGGGATGGCAGGGACGAGGGGGAAAGCATGTTGCCGGGAGGTGTATATTACTGCGAAATGTGGTACGAAAACCGGGGCGCTGCTTACCGGAGCATGATTCTGGTGCGCTAATAATTTGTTGGTGCACGGTTATCGGCTAAAATGACACACGTATCAGATTAAGACCGGTTTTATTTAATTATATAGATATTTACGCTGTGAGGGCCTCGCTACAGCGCCCCGGAATGAGTTCACTTTTTTATACTTAAAATTTTTACTTTTATGAAATTCAATGCTTTATTCTTGTTGTTAATCTCCGGATTATTTTTTAATGCTTGTAAAAAAGACGATCCGGATCCGGTTACGCCGGTTACGCCCTCCATTATCGTGGGCGTCGGTACCAGCGAATTGAAAATCGGAGATCCGGCCCAGAAAGCCATCGACCTGTACGGCCAGACTTCGGATTCTTATGGCGTATCCGGCGGTCAGTATCAGCATTTTATGACCTATTTTACCAGAGGTGTAATCGTATACCTGGAGTCAACCTACTCGGCGACCTTCGATCCGCAGACGAAAATAAAATACCTCACGCTGTCCGCTCCCTTTGAAGGTAAGACTGACAAGAATATCGGCATAGGCAGCACCAAAACGGAAGTCTTGGCTGCATACGGACAACCAGCCAGCTCAAGTCCGTTTTTCGGCGATACTTATGCCAACGGGCTGACGATTGCATACGACGACAACGGTGTGTTGGTAGAAGTAATTGACGTCCGTTCTTAAGGGTTCAGGCGGTTTGGACAAGCCGTCTGAATCTCCAAATACCGGTTGCATTGCAAATCTTCGCTTTCTTCCTTAAAGAGCGTTACCATACAAAACCCCGTATTAGATAGGCTTTGGGGTCAATAGTTGGGGCGCCCGTTCATCAGCATTCGCGAAGCTCACTTGGCCCGGTAGCGCGGCGTTTACGCCGCCGGTAAAAGGCCGTTTATGGCCGTATTTATCGATATAAACGGCCATAAATGGCCTTGTACCGGCGGCGTAAACGCCGCGCTACCAGCAAATGTCGACTCAGGAGACAGCCTCTTTAAGATGGGGCGGATGCGAAAG
>Ga0105046_10017557_pt1 | contig 10938 bp, 9 predicted proteins | sample MAT03_FD_78385 | JGI IMG/M metagenome (GOLD analysis project Ga0105046, IMG submission 78385) | Freshwater microbial communities from Lake Fryxell liftoff mats and glacier meltwater in Antarctica - MAT-03 (megahit assembly) | ecosystem: Environmental > Aquatic > Freshwater > Ice > Liftoff...
GGAAATGGATGGACCCACTGAACCCGGCCCTTCTCATAGACAACCTTCCCGTCCGGCGTCACCGCCATCAGAAACGTCGCCTTGGTGAAGCTCGTACCGTTGTCGCTCATGATGTTCTCGACCAGGAAGCAACGGCCTTCCTCGTCGATTTCAACCATCCCCTCGCGGACTTTCGGAACCGCCAGTTGCACCGGCCGCCCTCCTGTCCGCTCAACGATGGCTTTCAACATTTCGTTGGGGAACGCATAGAACGGCAGCGCGCCCGAAGCCTGATCGGACTTCGTGCCGCAGACGACCGTGTGGAGCGCCTGCAACCATCCCATGCGGTTCTCTTCCTTCCGTGCCGCCCATGTCCGAACGAGCCAGATCAATGACCGGATCTCCTCCTGCCACTGCTGGTCGTAGGCGGTGAGCGCCGCTCGTGCCTGGCACAACGAATGCAGCCGCTGGGAGCGGCGTTCTTTGTCCTTATCGTCTTTGACGGACTCAAACGCCTCCTGCGTCTGCCGCACGTTGCCGCCGAGCACCTTTTTCTTCTCGATCCCCGCCTGAATCGTGAGCGCCCATGCCCGATTCAGCCTCCGGCATTCGTCGGCCATCGTCTGGGTGAAATCGTGACCCTGCACGAGGCCCCGGAACTGCGCGATAGGCATGCGGTTGGAGAAGAAGTCGGTGAGTTCTTTGCGAACCAGGTTGTACATCGACCCGATCCGATCCGTGGGAAGACATTCGAAGCGTTCGGGCAAGTCTTTGACAGACCGGACCCGCTTTGCTCGAAGCCACTGCGCTGCCGGCGTCTCTTTGATCAGTTCGCGGATCGAACGGATCTTCTCCTGGTCGGGAGTGACGCCGTGTTTCAGTTGATCCAAGGCAAGCTGCAACTGCTCGACCAGCTCGCGATGGAGATCCTCACGCCCAGCCGCCGTGCACTGCGTCATCAGATCGGTGATCGCGCCAATCTGATTCCCCATTGCTCCGACAGCCACTTGCGGAAGGTTCCACCATGGAGACCGAGCCTTCTTGGCCTTGATCTTTTCAATCGCTCCTTTGCCGCGATACGCAAAGCAATCCTTCACGAATCGCGGAAAACGATCCTCTTCGACAACACAAACAAAGTCGAAGTCGAAATCTCCCCCGTTCTTAGCCGCGGTTTTGGAGTGGAGAGTAAATGTTCCCGCCAGTTCCAGCTGCTCGGTGGCAATCCGTGCCGCCAGCGTATCCGTCTCCGGACAGACTTGGCGGTCAAGATCGTTAGCCAGCAGTTGCCGCAACTCCGGCGTGGTGATTTTCGTGTAGGGAAGCAGGTCTTCTTTCATCCGTACCGGATAGCGAACGACCAGTCCCCGGTTGGTGGCCAGAGAGCTGATCGAGCGATCCAGCGGAATCCAATCGGAGCCCGAGTACAGTTTGCCGTCTTTGACGAACAGGTATCCGTCATCCGCAAGCGCGAATGCCGGCATTTCAAAACCACCTGCCGTACAGACCTTGAAAGCCCATCTCGCCAGTGTCCGCTCCAACTGGTTATTGACCCATGGATGCTGGACCAGGTAACCAGTCGGATCAGCCTTGAGGATTCCTTCGAGAACCGTGCGTTCCACCGAGGTCGCTTCGTCATCTTCGGCGGGTCTCTCATCCACAACAGGACGTTGCGTGTCGGAGATGCCGAGAAGCCCGAATAACCCGGTGAAGTCCCGCTCTTCTAGGAAGGCCTTCAGTTTGGCTGCTTGCGCGATGGCGTGCGGCTTGATTTCGAGCTCGAACGAGTCTTCCGGCGCATGCTGGATGACCGTATACGAGCTATCGAAATTAAGGGGCCGCGAGTATTCCCGAATTCCCAGAGTCATTTCGCCGGCGAAGGTACGCCCCTCACCAGTGAGCCAAGCAATTAACTTGGATGGACCTCGGTATTCAGGTTTGACCGAGGAGACCGGAAGAACGATGTCGGTATCGAGAGCGTCCGCCGTCTCGTCCGACATGATCTTGAACGATCCCTTGGCTTGAGTATTCGAAAACGCAAGCCGGAACTGGTAGAAACGACCGGCGGGAAGATGGAGCTGGTCAAAGAGCGACTGGCGTAACCATCCCCGGCAATCGTTCGTTCCCAGTTGATGATCGGGAACTACAGTGACGCGGCCATGCGGGACATGCATTCTCACCTGACAGGGCGAGATCAGAATCCCGAAATACGTCACGGCAGCTTGGGGCCAACTGGAGAAGCGGTCCGCGAGCGGAGCTTCGTAGCGGGCATCCACGGCATAGAACTTTCCGTTCTTTGCCGATCCCGACGCGCCGATGAGCCGGAAGTCGGTTCCGTCGACGTTGAACCGTGACAGAGCGCTTTCCACCCTGGCGCGTTCTACTTGATCGAGCGGTTCCGGAGTGACAGTGACGGAGGCCACCTGAATCCCTGGGTACAGAGCTTCGAGCAACGTGTTGTTCAGCTGTCCTTGCGGACTGACGTTCGGCATCTTGCGTTCGATCTTTCCTTCCTTATTGACCATCAGGTTCAGAACCTGCAAGCCGGAATTCTTCGTAACGGTTGGAATGAGAGTCATGAGTTTTTCCTTTGGAAACGGTTTGTCGATAGAGACAACAGACCGTTCGCGAGGGGGGTCCTCACGAGCTTGGTTTCCCAAGTTGGCCTGCTGCCGAAACACCGCTGTTTCGAGTTCAGGCTTCTGTTGGGAAGCCGCCCTATTCCGTTGTGTTGCCTATTCAGCCGAAACTGAATGGGTTGCCTGGGAAGAGTTGTGAAATCGTCCGAAGCGAACTCCCACGAAAGTCATGGGCGCCTTCTACTCAACTTGCGTTGGTGGTAGAAACTCGTTGACTGGAGGCGGGCGCTTTCTCCAAGCTCACCCGGCCTCGTTCGATCTTTTGCACAACCGTAAACTCGTGGACCACGAAGAGCCGCGTATCGGTCTTGAAGGCAATCACGAGGCCTTCGGCTTCGCTTGCGACCTCCTGATCGAGGACGGGCTTTCGGTCGCCGCTTTTCCCGATGAAATAGCGCACCGCCTCTTTTGATTGCCCGCCTCGGGAACGCGGACTCTGGCCGCGGCGTTTTCCACTACTCTTCACCGATCCGGTGGCGGGCAGATCACTGTTCGCCGTCATGATTCTCCGCTCCTCTGTTACGTCCGCTGACGCGATTCCATTCCTGTTCAAAGGCTGCATCCTTGATTCCCTTCCCGGTGCGGACCAAACACTGGCCGTCCGCCTTTAGCAACAAGTACAATCGCGTCTCGATGTGCTTGTAGTGCTCGACTCCGTTCTCGCGGAACATCCACATGAATTCGGAGCATTCGGCGGGAGCTAGCTTCGCCTCAAGCGGCTTCCAGTTCAGCGTGAGTTCAATCGCCGCGGGTGGTGTAGCTGCGTGGAAATCGAACGGGCTCTCCATGGGCATCACTTCCCCTCCCGATCGAAGAGCCCGCTCGTCTGTTCGAGATCGATGTCCCGTTCCCCGACCATCTGCTGCTCCCAAAACTCACCCACAAGCAGGCCACTGGGATGGGCCTGTGTCCGGCCGGAGTAGACGAGCCGCACCTGGTAACGGCACACCATCCGCTCGGTGTGCTCGATGCGCTGGCTGTTCAGCCGGTGAACCTCCTTGGAAGCAAAGACCTGATAGGTCCAGGGCATCCCGGCAGCGGGCTCAATCGAACGAATTCGCACCCCGGAGGTGATCGAGTCCGCCTTCACCTTGCCGATCGTGTCTTCTTCGCGGAATTTGTTCATCGAGAGGGTCCGAAAATTCAGGGTCATCAGGTTTAGTGCGTCGGCGTACTGCCGCTCGACGTTCGCCGGCGTGTAGGTGAGGTAGCTCGTCAAGAACCGCCGGGCGAGAGCCCGGCCTTCGACATCGGACGGTGCCGCACCTTCAGGCCCATTTGCGGCGGCGCGCACGGTCGAGATGCGTCCCTGGCCAAGATGCAGTGCGTCCCCGCCAACAACCGTCGCTTCCCCCGTCTGGTCGACACGGATCACAACGGGCGGTTGCAGCCTCACATAAGCAAACAGCCCCAGCGCGCCGACCGCGAGAACGCCGCAGGTAATCCCGAGGATCGCCATCCGGTTGGCATAGGCGCGCAGGGCGCCGTCCATCTCGTAGTACTTGGCGAGTTGCGCTTTCTCCGGCAGTTCGCTTCTTTGCTTTCGCTTTGTGCCAAACATCTTTCTTCGCCTCCCGTTCTTAATCCGAGCCGCTCGAGGAGCGCATACTGTGAGCCAGATTCTTCCCGGCCTGTACCGCCTGTTTCCCGCCCTGCACTCCGAGCGCCGCCGCCGCGCCGGCCATCCAGCCGACGGCGTGAGGAATGTTTGGCGAGCGATACTGGCCCATGCCCCTACCGCCGCCTGACGGCCCGCTCGGCGCGTGACCGCCGCCGCTGCTGTTGGTGCCGCCGCCGTTTCCAACGCCGTTCTCGCCCGCACCTCCTTCGCCTGACAGGCCGGACGGGGCGGTGTTCGACGATCCACCGCCGCCTCCATCCGAGGCGCCTTTGCCGCCACCCGACGACGACATGGCGCCGTAGCCGCCCCCGGAGCCGGCGGCGAGAGACATCATTGCGTGCCCCAGTGCGGCGGCCGTGCCAAGCACGGTTAGCATGCTGCTGCCGACATCGCCCTCCACAATCCGCTTTGCCAGCATCGGTATGAGCAGAATGCAGACGGAGAAGAGAATGCTCGCTACCGCCAGCAGCACCTCTGCGGAAGCGCTCGTTAAGGCTCCCGCAAAACTTCCGGCACTCGTAATCGCCGCCATGCTATTGATGTTTAGCGTCATCAGTAATCGGCAGAAAATCCCATAGATGAGGCCCCAGGACGCGAAGATCACGACGTTGATCACGTAGCGCCGGGCAATCGTCCCAACTCCAAGCGCGGGCAACAGGGCCAGGACAAGTGGCCCTGTCACATAAAGAATCGTGCCGAATAGCGAATACAGGACAGCAAACACCAGGTACGCGACCGGATAGATGACCATTGCGACCATGAGTAATAGCGCGCTGAGAATGCCGGCAACACCTCCCGTTACAACGTTAAGAAAAGTCGGCGAATTGAACGCAGTCGCCCACAATTCGTTAAACCAGGCCAGAAACACATCTGTCGGGCCAACACCGGCCATGCTGTGCGCCATTGAATTGAAGGCTCCGACCAGCGACTGGAAAACCGACTGGTAGACCGCTCCGTTGTTCAGGAAAAGCAGTCCTACCGCCATATACTTAATCGCCGAGACACCGAGCGCGCGGACGTCTCCGCCCCGCGTCCACGCCTCGTAGGCCGAGAACAGTAGCGATGCCAGGAGAATCCCATACGCGGTCGTCAGGATGACGCTCATCAGCCCCGCACTGGCAATGCCGCTCAACGCCGTGTTGAACATCTGCTCGAAAAGAAACATCCGTCTCCTCCTATCTCCGGTTCAGCTCGGTCAGCTTGTTGCGGGTTTGCCGCGTGAAGCGGGCCGCCTCTTTAATTCGGGCACCTTGTCCGGCAAGCTCCACGGCTCGCAAACGCATCAGTTCCGCCATGGCTTGTTGGGTATAGGCATTCGAGCGAACCAACCACGCACCCGCTTGCGCTCCGATCATTTCGGCCGTTCCTGGCGCCGTACTCGCCAGCGCGCTGAGCATCTGTTCGGCAGCCTCGAGTTCCTGATCCGCAATTGCGTCGATGGCGATCGCTCGCTTCATGGCGGCTTGCGAGGCCGCATCCGAACTATCGATCAGATCCCGCTGCCAGCTGTGCGCTTCCGTGGCCGGCGGCAAGGGCGTGTAGACACTCGAGAAGCTGGCGCCGACGCTGCCGATTTGCGCGGGGTTCTTCGAAAGGATGATCGTCTCGAGACTCCGGGGACTCGGTAGCGTGGCGCTCCGCACCACCGTCGCCCAGATTCCACGGATATTGCCGTAAATCCCCATCACCTGTCCCACCAGGCCGCGGGCGCGGTTGATCGCCGCTTCCGGATAGACGACATTCCGCTGGAAGTCAAAGATGGCATTCATGATCTGCTGCACCGCATTCATCGTGCTCCCGATCCCTTCGAGAATCGGTCCGATGACGGTGCGCAGAGCGTTGTTGACCGACGTCATCACGTTGTTGAGCGACCCCAGCCCGCTGCTGACGAGATTGATAAGCGTTGTCAGAAACCCGATCTGCGCGTTGGCTGGTGGCGGGACCAGGAGCACGACCAAAAGCAGTAGTGCGATCACCCGCAGCTTGTTCGCGCGGAGAAGATTCCAGATTGTTGTAAGTGTTGGCATCCCGGTTCCCCTTACTTGCTCATCTCCGTCATCTTATTCCGCGACTCGCGAGTGAACGCCGCACCTCGCTTCAGCAGCATCGTTTCGTGGGCGAGTCGCGCCGCCTCCTGCCGCAATTGCCCGGCGATCATCTTCTGCATATGGGCTTGGCTCTGCACCGCCGCGAGGTAAGCGGCGGCGCTGGCATAGGCGGCCGTCCCCGGCGCCATACGCGTCGCTTCCTCCTCAATCGCCTCGGCAGCCCGTAGCGTCTGGTCCGCGCCGGCATCGGCTTGCTTCAGCGTCATCAACTGGTTGATCGCCATGGCGTCGTCGACATCAACGAGATTTCGCTCTTCGGGATGAGCATCGTTGGCGGCGGGCAACACACCGTAAGTCCGGGTGTATGCCGACACCAGAGCGGCGTGGTCGTTCACCTGCCGGTTCCTTACGATGCTTTCAAGGCTCGCGGGATTCGGAAGTTGGGCGCTATTAACGCCAAGGAAATACAGCGCATTCATCCGTCCCCGGAACTGCGAGATCAGCTGCTGTGCCAGACCGCGAATCCGGTCGATCTCGCCCAACGGCCACACGATCTGCTCCCAAAGACTTCGCAACTGGCCGAGGAATGTTTGTAACTGATTCGCCGCCGTTCGGATTCCGTCGAGTAGCGGCCGCATCGTGCTGTTGATGAAAGTGAGGACGCTTCCCGCGACCCCATTGATCGCGCTAACAATCGCCGTGAGCCCACCAAAGCCCTGAGCATAGACCGGTTGGGGCGCAAGCATTCCGCAAAGGAGAACCAACGCGAGCGTCAGCGCCAGGAGTTTTATTATCATGACGTTATACTCCAATCACCGCGGCGAGAGACTTTTCGCGGCGCGCCATCGCCGCCTGCACCTCGCCGGATGCCTCCTCCGGCAAGACCTCAACATCGGCGAGACCATGCGGGAACCGCTCCGCGAGTTCCCGGTAGATCTCGATCAACGGCCTCTGGCGGCTCTTCTCTTGCTTGAAGTAGTAGGTCCGGTAGGCCCGTTCTCGCGAATAGGTCGTCGCCACCCAGTAGTCGATCGGCGTCGGCACGAGGCGAATGGTCTGTGTGGTGTCGGACTTCTCCCCCAAGACCAGCAGCACTTCCGCGGACCTCCCCTTGCGCGGCGCGGCGAAACGCTTGATCTCATTCAGGGCCACGCGGTTCAACCCCAAGTGATCGACCAGCGGCGATACATCCCCCGGTTGCTGGCCGATGATCTTCACCGAGGTATTCCGCAGGATACCCGCTCCATGTTCCTTCGGTCTCTGGGTCGTTCCGACGAAGTCCTCCAGCGTTTGCGAGATGCCCCAGACGCTCGCGCCGCGCTTGCGGGCCGTTCGGAACAGTTGCACCACGCAGTCGGCCAGCACCGGTGAGTCGAGCAGAGCCCAGCATTCGTCGAGCACAATAATCGACGGCTGACCCGACTTGCCAGAAGCCCGTTCGGACATCGCCTGCGCGATCAGCATGCTCATTGCCGTCTCAAGCCGCGAGTCGGCACTGAGTCCCTCTATATTGAAGAAGAGCCAGTTGGCGTCCATACGAATCGTCGTATGGCGATCAAAGAGTTTTGAGTAGACGCCTTTCTCTCCCGTCCACTGCCGGAGAGCGATGGAGGCGAGCTGTGCGAGTTTCCGGATGTGTTCGATCCGATCCTCGTCGTTCCAGTTGGAAAGCTCATCGCGCAGATCGGAGTAGGTCGGCGTTTTCACGTCTGCACGGATGGCGGCGCGCTTGTAGACCTTGGCGATGGCCTCTAACAAGATGTTGTCGAGCAGCGATGTATCTGTCTGCCCCAGATCGCCGATCATGTGACGCGTCAGGTTCTTCACAAACGCGATCTTGTCTTTCGCCGGCTGGATCTCGCCAGGAGGGAGATCCCAGGGATTGAGGGTCTCCGCCCCTTCCAAATCCACTTCGATGACGCGGCCCCCCATCAGTTCAACCAAAGGACGGTAGGAGTCCCCCCGCTCCACAATCGAGATCAAGGGGTTCGAGCGGGCCATCATCAGCAAGAACAGTTGCGCCATGAAGGTCTTGCCGCCGCCGGACTTCGCCATGAAAAGCATGTTGGCGTCGCCGATCGAGGGATCGTACGGCGAGAACGGAATCAGCTGCCGGTACGGAGTTTCAAGCAGCATCAGCGGCGACTGCGGAGTTCCCTGCCACGGCATCTCGATTGGCAGGAGATCCGCCGCGTGCAACGTCAGGCAGCTTAGCTCCCGCTTGTTCTCGCGGGCCATCCCCGGCAGGCTCCCAATAAACAGCCGCCGTTGCGCCAGCGATTCTGGAATGGCTCGCGCGCCATTCATCCTCGTGACCGCATGCACCACTCGCTGCCTCCGGTCATTCAGCACCCGTTGAGCTTCTTCAAGGTCCGCTCTGCTCGCGATCGGTTTCGAAGTCCGGACTGTAATCACCATCGAGTAGTCGCAGACCTTGAGCGAAGAGGAAATCACCGCCTGCAGGATGTCCTGCAACTGCGCCTGGGCGACCTGCGCTTCGATGTTCACTCTGAAAGCGCCTTGCGAGTCGCGTTGGGCCGCCTGCATCCGGCGCAGGCGCCCTTTGAAGTGTTCGAGAGTCTTCGCCTGATCCGGGATGACAATCTCGGCGTTCACCACGACGGGGAAGTCGAGCACCATCAATTCGCGTAGCATTCCGGGAAAGGTCCCGTCCGGAAGATCCTTCAACGACACGAAAGCGTAGAGTAGCCCACCGATCTGGAGGAGATTCTCCTGCTCGTCTTCAATGCTCGTGTTTGTGATCTGGCTCCGGGCGCTGCGATAGGTGAGCGAGTGTTCGCCCCGGCGGTAAGAGCTTCGATCCTCAAAGACCGGATTGAGGCCACGCTTCGCCTCGAGAAACATCTCGTCGTCCGACATACGGCGGACGCCCATATCCGTTGCTCCGAGTGTCTGCTCCACACCGGCCAGGAGACTGGAGAACTCCGACAACAGATCCTCATGTTCCCGCTTGGCTCGTTCGATGCACTTTTCTGCTGAGAAGCTGAAGATTCGACTCGCCTTCTTCCATTGCAACCGTTCCGCCAGTTCATGATGAATGCGCGGGTTCCAGATAAAGTAGGCGTGCAGGATGTGGCGCAGGTAGTACCCCTGAGCGCTCCGCTCGTCCCAGCTTGCCATCCGCCGGCGGTCGATCTCCTGTAACACGGCGCTCTCATTGCGCTGTAGGCGTGGGTACTCCGCCCGCGCCGCGCCAACTCCTTCGGCGATCTCAAAGCGCATTTGCAGGCGCATCGACCGCTCCGGCAAGGAGCGGATCAGGGCTTCGAGGGCCTGCTTTGAGCGGTTGCGCATCTCATCGTCGTGATAGAAGCTGTTGAGCCCGGTCAGTTCGTAGCCGGCCACCATGCTTCCATCGACTTGAACCATCACGTTGTCGAGATATTCGCGCACCGGCAGCAGTTCGCAGAGCGCCGGTCTGTGCATTTCATCCTCGTGCTTTTTCATTGTCAGAGGGCTCATCGCAGGAACTCCTTCGTGAACTCGGTATCAACTTCGAGCCCACAGTAGATGCGCGGCCGGACGAACCTGGTGAGCAGGTCGCGAATGTAGCCGCGCGGCTTGCCGTACTTGAACATCATCAGAGCTGGCACCGCTGCAATTGGCACGACGTATTGCAGGATCACGCTCAGGGGGATGCCATGGATCTCGCGATTGAGGAAGCGTCCAAAAATACTCATGAAGGCGGCAAGACCAATTACGAGGAACAAATCCTCGAATTCCAAATAGAAGAAGGTAACCCGCTGATGCAGATTCCGATGGACCGGCGTCACTTCTAGCGTCATGTGTTCTTCCCTTTCAACTCACTCCCCCGGTTCCTTGGGCGACAAAGTATTCGGCCATGCGCAAGAGCCCTGAAAGCCCAAAGCACGCCATCGCCGCGATCACATGGCGAGCCCACGGCGCCCCTGGATAGATACGGAACCCCGCGCCCCCGAAGTGCAAGATCGCCGCCACTACCTGCAACACGCCGTATAGCGGCAGGAAGACATTAGCCGACCAATTCACGAAGCCCAGCAGCGTAATCCAGACCGCATCCGGATCGTCCCAGGCGCGCTGCCGGCTGAATGTCTCAATCGCCCGCAGTATGCCGGAGACCATCAGCGCGGCGAAACCCGCATACACTGCGTATTGTGACGGCGCGCTGCGAGAGAGGCGCAGGACGGCGACTACGAAAAGGAACCCGGCGAGCGTCGGCATGATTACGTTTCCGAGCCAGTTGGTGAGGTTGGTGAGTCCTGTTAGAAAATTCATTTCAAGCTCCTACATCATTCGCCGAATCAACATCCAGAGAGCGCTAGTCGTCAGAAAAGCCCCAGCGCAGAGAATCAATCGCAAATAGCCCGGCCGATTGAACGCGAACTGCAGGATCGCCCCGCAGATCGCCAAGCCAGCAGCGACCGGCAGAATGCGGCCAGCCAGATAGTTCCACATCGCGGTGAGCCCGAGCACAATTGAGAAACGGTCTCCATCCGGCGTCCAGGCATCGATCAGCGCATGCGTGTTCGAAATGGCCAGCAGGAACATCGCGCTCAGAATAGAGGGCAATGGCCCGGCGCCGCTCGCCGTGTCCAGAACCGACCGGACTACAAAGTACGCCGCGAGAATCGGCGCCATTCGATTCACTAGAAAC
>Ga0105046_10017560_pt1 | contig 10937 bp, 7 predicted proteins | sample MAT03_FD_78385 | JGI IMG/M metagenome (GOLD analysis project Ga0105046, IMG submission 78385) | Freshwater microbial communities from Lake Fryxell liftoff mats and glacier meltwater in Antarctica - MAT-03 (megahit assembly) | ecosystem: Environmental > Aquatic > Freshwater > Ice > Liftoff...
ATCAGCCAGAAGCGATAATCGCGCAGCGCCTGGCCCAGCGTCACCCCGGTCAGCCCGCCGCTGGCGCTCTTGATGCCCGGCGGCTGTTCTTCGGGCCGCGGCTCGCGGAACAGCCAAATGCCGATGGGCAGCGCGACAAACAGCGGTAGCAACGCGACGATTGCAAACATCGCGCGCCACCCTTGAGTTTCGATGGCCCACACCGCCAGCTTGGGAACCGCAATCGCAGCCAGGCTGGTGCCCAGCAGCAACAGGCCCAGTGCCAGCCCCCGGCTCTTGTAGAACCACATGTTGATCGCGCGGCTCCAGGTGACCGGCGTCGATCCTATGCCGACCAGTCCGACGAGTAGCCAAAGCAGATAGTAAGCCCATAGCACCGGCGGGGTCAGCGCCAGCGCGGCAAAGGTGACGCCGAACGCGAACAGCGACCACAAGGCGATGCGGCGGACGCCATAGGTATCGGCAAGCCAGCCGAAAACCGGGGCCAGAAAGGCTGCCACCACCCCGAAGATGGTGATCGGCAGCAGTATCTCGGTCCTGCTCCAGCCAAACTCTGCGGTTAGCGGTGCGATCGTAAAACCGATAACGTTGAACGGGATCGGCGATGCCCCGCACGCCACCCCGATGACACCGGCCAGCAGCACCTTCCAGCCGCGCGCAAACTCACCGCGCGGGTGCGCTGCGACGCCGGCTGCCGGGGTAAAAACTTCATTGGCCAAATGTCTGATCCAATCCGCAAGGGTATGCGCTGGATATCATGAATTGAACTCCAAAGGCATGCGGTTTGCGCTGCGGAAACAGGATGCAGGCAAACCGGGTTGGCGCATGACCCGATCAGAAATTGAAGCGCGCACGTACATTCCACATCATCGGCTGGTTCAGATAACTGAAGTTGGACAGCGACGACTGGATGAACGCCTCGTTGAGGCAGTTGGTGCATTCCAGCGCCAGTTGCCAGCCGTTATCCGGCCCGTTCAGCGCCAGCCCCGCGTTGATCAGCCACGCTGCCCCGCTTTGCGATCCGGTAATGAATTCCCCGCCGCCAAACGGATTTGCAGGCGTCGTCCGTCCGCCGCGGGTCACCGGCGCATCGAAGATCGACAGGTTGGCGATGGCGACCTCCTGGTCTGAACGATAGCTGGCGTTGACCGACGGAACCAGCGTCAGCCCGCTATCCCCCAGCGGCGCGCGATAGCTGCCGCCCAGCGCCAGCGACCAGTCTGGCGTTCGCACCGGGGTGGCCAGCGTGCCATCGGCGGTGACGATGCCGGCGGCACAGGCCGGGGCGTTGTTGACCGGTGTGCCTGGCGGGGCAGAGTTGGAGCTTGCCGGAATTTGCCCGGCAGCCAGCTGCGCGCGGCAGGCGGCCAGCTGTGCAGGCACGGTCTGGATGCCAAAAATATCTGTCGCAGGCTGGTTGCCCGGCACCCGATAATTGTCGTCCTGATAACCGACATTGGCAAATAGGTTGAGGCCCGTCACCGGTGCAAAGGTAAACTCCGCCTCGATCCCCCGGTTGCGATAATCGGCAAAGTTGCGCGTCAGGAAGGTGATTGCGCCGGTTGCCGGGTTGAGCAATCCGGCCAGAATCTGCAGATCGCTGACATCCAGCCAGAATGCGGTGACGTTGGCGCGCACCCGGTTGTCGAAGAATTCCGACTTGAGGCCCGCCTCATAGCTCCAGACGCGCTCTTCGTCGAAGGGCAGGAACTGCGCCGGATTGGTGGCGCGCGCATTCCAGCCGCCCGATTTGAACCCGCGCGTAGCAGAGGCAAACAGCAGGATGTCGTCATCAGGCGTGAAGTTGACCGCAAAACGCGGCGTCCATATCTTCACATTCTGACGGCGCGGGATCAGCCGCCCCGATGATGCGCGCAGGTTTACTTCGGCAAGGCACGTGGCCTCGACAATGCCGTCGTTGCACGAGGCGCGGTTGTCAGTGATGGAAAACTTCTTGGTCTCGTCGGTATAGCGCACCCCGGCGGTCAGCTTGATCTGGTCGGTAACGTTGAGATCGGCCTGGACATAACCGGCGTAGGCGTTGGTCGTGTTGCGGATGATGCGGTCACCCAGAAGCAGCGCGAACGTGGGGGAGATCGAAAAGATATCCGCCAGATCGGTGCGGTTGCGCTCGTCGATGTAATAGAAGCCCGCGACATAATCGATCAGGCCATTGCCGACACTGCCGTTGAGCTTCACCTCCTGGGTAAACTGTTCATGCTGGCCATCGTTGAGGATGGTAAAACCGCCGCGCGCAAAACCGCGCACGGCAGGGAACGGGACGCTGGCGCTCGGCCCGGCGCGCCCGTCAAAAAAGTCGAGTCCAAACTGCTGGGTCAGGCTGACATAGCCGGTGATCAGGCTGAGCGTGGTGGCAGGCGCGATATCGAACTCAAGGTTTGAGGTGATGATATCGGTCACCGCTTCCTGGCCCAGCCCATAGCTGGCCTTGCGGCCACTGATAGCCAGCGGGGCAAACGGCGTTGCGGTTTGCGGGTTCTCAACCAGTCCAGTCGATGCAAAGCGACCGTTGCAGTCGGCGGGGTTGGCCGGATTGCAATTGAAATTGAGGATGTTTTCGCCTTCGGACACGATATGGGCATAGCTTGCCCGCCAGCGCGCCCAGGGGGCCAGCTCGCCGCGTATGCCCAGCCTTACGCCCCAGCCATCGTCGTCGTTGAGACGCTCACCGGTGGTCACGTTCTTCACATAACCATCGTCATCCTGCCAATAGCCCGAAACCTTGATCGCCAGGCTGTCGGCCAGCGGCAGATCCACCGACCCGCGCACCATCTTCTTGTCGAACCGGCCATAGCCGACCTCACCATAGCCAGCAAAATCCTGACCCGGTTCGGCCATGATCACGTTGATCGCGCCGCCGGTGGTGTTGCGCCCGAACAAGGTGCCTTGCGGCCCGCGCAGCACCTCGACGCGCTCGACATCGAACAGCGCCAGATTGTTGGCATTCTGGCGCGACAGATAGATATCATCGACATAGGTGCCAACCGGCGGGTCAAAGGTCGCGATGGTTTCGGTCGATCCCAGCCCGCGCAGAAAATAGGCGTTGGCAGAGCCGATGCCGGTATTGTTCTGGGCGACCATGTTGGGAATATACTGGCCCAGTTGCAGCGTGTTCGATATCCCCTGGTCGCGCAGCTGATCGGCGGTAAACGCGCTGATCGCGATCGGCACATCCTGCACGCTTTCCTGGCGGCGCTGCGCAGTGACGATGATCTCGGCAAGCCCCTCCTGCCGCTCGGTGTCTTCAGCCGACGGGGCCTGCGCGCTGCTCTGCGCATAGGCAGGCGCCGCCAAAGCGACCGCAAGCGCCGAGGCGGCAACCGTGAAACGAAATTTGACCATGACATGCTCCCTGAGTGTTTCGGATTTGACTCGATCCCACTGCACGTATTTTTTTCTTGCAATTTGTCCGGACAAATCTGCATTGTCAATCGGCTTTGTGGCAAAGCGTTGCAGGAGTTACGCGATGGACTTTTCGGAAATTGCGTATCGCTCGCTGGTTTTCGTCCATCTGTTGCTGTTCGTGCTGTGGCTTGGCGCAGATGTCGGGGTGTTCCTGCTCGGTCAGCATTTCCGCAAACGGCATGTCTACACGCTCGATCAGCGGCTGGTGCTGCTCAAGCTTCTGGTGCTGGTCGACATGACCCCGCGCAGCGCCTGGGCGCTGATGGTTCCGGTTTCGCTGACAGTGCTGCGTGCAGGGCACTGGTGGCAGGTGCCTTTAGCCTTGCTGGCAGGTGCCTGGGTGACCGGCGGCATCTGGCTGTGGCTGGTGTGGGATGCGCACACCCACGACCAGACGCCGCGTGCAACGCGCGACAGGCAGCTTGAAAACTGGCTGAAATACGCGCTGACCGGCTTCTATTTGTGGCTGGGCGGCCAATCTGTGCTGACCGGAGCGCCGCTGGGCGCAGACTGGCTGGCGGCCAAGGCGTTGTTGTTCGGCGTCATCTTTGTTGCGGCAATCGGCATCGACCGGGCGTTCAGACCGGTTGGACCGCAGCTGGTGCGGTTGCTCGCCGAAGGCTCCAGCGATGCCACCGAAATTCCCCTGCGCAGGACCATGGATCGCACCCGGATATGGGTCATGGCGGTCTATGCGCTGCTCGTCGTCACCGCATGGCTGGGCGTGGTAAAACCGCAATTCTGAACGCAAGCGGCTCTGGTGCGACGGTGTAGCATCCAAACAACACAGCCGCAGCAATTCGAAGATAGAGCCAAATTTGTCTGGACAAATTATCGATCTTGCGGTGTTCTGCAGCGCCTAAGGGAGATAAAAACCACTTCAGGGGGATTCACATGAAACGTTCGTCCAAGGCTGCCTTGTTCGCTGTTACGGCACTTGCCAGCGTGCCTGCACTTACCAGCGTGCCTGCACTGGCTCAGGAAGAGACCGGTCGCAAAATTGGCGTTGATGACGGCGTCATCATCGTGACGGCCAGAAAGACCGAGGAAACGCTGCAGGAGGCACCAACCTCGGTTTCGGTGGTGACTGCAGCGACCATTGACCGGCTGGGCCTCGACAACCTGACCGATATCGCCAAGACCGTCCCTGGCCTGGTGTTTGACGACACGTTTGGACGTGATGCCAACAGGCCGGTCATTCGCGGCCAGGCCAACATCCTTGGCCAGTCGGGAGTCGCCTTTTTCATCGATGGAATCTATTATTCCGGCTCGCTCGCCGACTATGATGTCGACACCGTCGAGCGGTTCGAAGTCGTCAAGGGGCCGCAGTCAGCGCTCTATGGCCGCAACACGTATTCTGGCGCAATCAACCTGATTTCAAAGCAGCCCGGCGACACCTGGACCGGCCGCGTCCAGGCGGATATCGCCGAGGATGACCGTTATGAAGTGACAGCCAACGTGCGCGGTCCGCTTGGCAACGGTCTGGGCATTGCGCTGGGCGGACGGGCGCTCGACAGTGCCGGCGCGTTCCGCAACGCGTTTGATGGCACCCGCATCGGCAAGCAGCAGAGCTATTCGGGATTCGGCCTGCTTCAGTTCAATGATGGCGGACCGTTCCGCGCAACGCTGCGTGCCAACTATAACGTTTTGGACGATGGCCCGGTTCCGATTTTTGCCCAGCCGGCCAATGCCAACAATTGCTTCCCGGACAACGGCAATCTTTTCCGCGGACAGAACCGCTATTTTTGCGGCACCATCCGGCCGCAACAGATCAATACCGATTTCCGCCGACAGTTTGTCGATCCGGAAAATGTCGGGCTTGAAGCCAAGACGCTCAACACCGGGTTGCGCATGGATTTCGACTTCACCGACAATCTGACCCTGACCAGCCTGACGGGCTATAACCGCCGCACTGCCAACACCAAGATTGATGCGGATTATTCGCCCAATGGTTTCAACATGGTGATTTTTGCGTTTGGCGCTACCGGCCCCGCGCCACCCCCGGTGACGCCGCCGCGCACCGCGCGGCTGACCGCCTTTGCCACATCCGTTCAGGATTTTACCTTCTCCAACCGTCAGGTGACGGATGACTGGTCGCAGGAACTGCGGCTGGCTTATAATGGCGACCGGCTGCAGTTGATGTTGGGTGGGTATTATTTTGACCAGAAAGACGCAACCCGCGATACCCGTGTTGTCCCGCCTGGTTCACTGGCCCGTGCGCAGGCCAATTCGGCAGCTGCAACCGCGTCGTTGTGCGCGCAGATTGCCAATTGCGGAACTTTCACGCCGATCAACGTGACCGCCGCCAACCTGCCCGAGTCGCGCAACACCAACAACTTTGACATTATCAACAAGGCGATTTTCGGCTCGGCCACCTTCGACATCACCGACCGTCTCTCGATCTCGGCCGAAGGCCGCTATGCCGAAGAACAGATCCGCCAGGCGACCCAGACCTTCAACAACGGCCAGGTCATTCCAGCCGCGCGCGTCGTTGAGGCAACCTTCAAGGCGTTCACGCCGCGCGCGACCTTGAGCTGGCAGGCGACCCGCGACAACTTGTTTTATGCGGTTTATGCCGAAGGTCAGAAGCCGGGTGGTTTCAACAGCAACCAGGCCATTATTGCAGGCTTCCCGACGTTTGAGCCGGAAGACAACAAAACCTATGAAATCGGCTCCAAGAACACCTTTTTCGATGGCAAGCTGACCGCTAATCTGGCGCTCTACCATACCGAGGTGACGGGCTATCAGATCACGCAGAACATCTCTGTTCCACCCAACCAGGTTTCGCTCACCCGCAATGGCGGCAACGCGCGGATCAATGGCGCTGAACTGGAACTGCTGATCCGCCCGGTGCGCAATTTCACCGTGACCGCGAACTATAGTTATGTGAACGCCAAGTTCACCGCCGGTACGGACGAAAATCTGGGGCTCATCCTTGATGTGGCGGATGACCGGCTGGTCAACTGCTCGACCGGCGATCAATTTCCAACCGTAACCGGCTGCCAGTCGCGCTTTGGGTCGATCCGCGGCAACCGCGTCCCACGGGCGCCTGAGCACACGATGTTTCTCGATGTCGATTATCGCAGGCCGGTCAGCAGCCAATGGGACTTCTTTGCCGGTAGCAACGTCAACATGATTGCGACGAGCTTTGATCAGGTGCTCAACCTTGCTGAAACCGGAGGATCGGTGGTCGTCGATGCGCGGTTGGGCTTCCAGAGCGACCGGTTCCGGATCATGGCCTATGCGCGCAACCTGTTCGACGAAGATTCGGTCGCGCAGATTATCCGCTTTGCCGATGCCAATGCTGATTTGCGCCGGAACTTCATCGCCGGCCTGCGCCCGCCACGGCGTATCGGTATCATCCTCACGGCCAGTTTCTGACCCCGGTTGCTGGCCGCGGTTTCTAACAGACGCCGCAATGCCTGCGCGATCCGTTCGGGAAGCGCTAAAAAACCCCCCCGGAGCCGCATGGCTCCGGGGGGGTTTCTGCGCGATCGGTAACGTTTGATCGATCTGGCACAGGCCTGAGGCGTTAGTGTGAAGCGCCCGTTGCCTTGGCGGCATCCTTTGCGCGCTGTGCATCGATCTTTTTCTTGAACACCGTCCATGTGGTTTCGTTGGGGCGGCTATCGTCGACCGGCGGCGGGGCGGTATATTGCGGATAGTTGGCGGCAACCTCGCGCTTCATCACCTCGGGCAACTCGTCGAAACTGGTCAGCTTCACCCCCATCGCGTTGAACACCATCTGCCCCTGGCGGCCTTCCATCATCATCCACGGCATCCAGTCCGAGATACGCACCCATGCGACCGTCGGGTTGACCGATGCGGTGTTTGTATCCAGCGATGCTGCAGGCATCGAAAAATCGAAAATCTCCATCGCGTGATATTTGTTGCCGACATAGTCCTGATAGTCGCCCGCCAGCGGGTTCACATAATAAAGCGGTGCCTCAAAACCCATCAGCAGCATGTCGCCCATCCGGGTGAGGTTGATGGTATAAGGCTTGCCATCTGCGCCAACCGGAAAACTGGGGCGTGAATTGACCGGATCATTGGCGATGTGCATCACCTCGACCGACTTGCCGGTCCACGGGTTGTCCCAGGCGCGCAAAACCTCGTTGGTCCTGGGATCCAGATACAGCGTGATCTCGCGGCTGACCATGCGATAGCCGGTGCCGCGCTGGGCATCGGTGACGGTAACGCACTGGCGGGTGTTCATCCCCTCCATGTTGAACAGGTGCTTGTCGGGCTCGCCCTCCCTACGGCCGTAAATTTTGCCCGACCAGCGATAGACCGCTGGCACGTTGTCCTTTACGCCGCATTGGGTGCGCTTCATGATCTCGAGCGCGTCGGCCGGGACGGCCGGGTCCAGCGTGCGGGCCGAAGCCGGAGCGGCCAGGGTTGCTGCCACCAGCGCGGTGGCCATGGTTGTTGCCGCCAGCGCGGTGGCCAGGATCGTGTTGCCGATACGCATAATTTCGAGTCCCTCCTTGTTGATCACCATTAGGTCTTGACTTTAGATTTGTCCGGACAAATTGTGAAGGGGATAAATCAACCGTCAGGCAAAGGCCCCCATCCACCATGTTCGCTGCCCGCAGCATATTGTTCGTCCCGGCATCGCGGCCTGACCGGATCGCCAAGGCACGCGCCAGCGCCGCCGATCTGGTGTGCATCGATCTGGAAGATGCGGTGGCACCTGCCGACAAGGATGCGGCGCGCTCCCATGTTCTGGCGGTGCTGACGGCGCTCGACGATGCCAGCCGCAAACAGGTGGCGGTGCGCATGAACGGCACGATGACACGTCATGGCGTGACCGATCTGATCGCGCTGGCGCAAGCGCCGCATCCGCCCGCCTTTGTTTTCGTGCCGATGGTCGAGCACCCGTCCGAAATGGCGCAGGTCCGCTGCGTGCTGGATAATGCCGCAATCGGGCTGGTGCCGCTGATCGAAACCGTCGCCGGGCTGCGCGCGGCGCACTTGGTGGGTGCCAGCGTGGGGGTTGCCGCAATGATGTTTGGCGGCGGTGATTTTGCCGCGCAACTGGGGGTCGATCTGGCGTTCGATCCGTTGCTGGTGGCGCGTGGTCAGTTTGTCATGGCCTGCGCCGATGCAGGCGTCGGCGCGATCGATGTGCCGTTTGTTTTGCTCGACGATGCCGATGGGCTGGCCGCCGAATGCCGCAAGGTTCGCGCGCTGGGTTTTGTCGCCAAGGCGGCGATCCATCCGGCGCAGGTCGCTGCGATCAACACCGGCTTTGCCGCAGACGCCGCCGCAATAGCCGAGGCGCTTGCTGGCATCGCTGCATATGAGGCAGCCGGTGGCATGGCTATCCGCCACAATGGCAAGATGCTTGAAGCACCGATCGTGGCGCGGATGCGATCGCTGCTGGCAAACGTGAGGAACACAACAGATGCGTGATGGTGTAGTGGAGGTTTCCCCCGGCCGGTTCAGGGAAACATTTGGCCGCTCGTACGAGGATTTCGTGGTCGGCCATATCTATGAACACCGCCCCGGCCGAACGATCACCGATGCCGACAACATCTGGTTCACGCTGATGACGATGAACACCCACCCGGCGCATTTCGATTATGAATTCGCCAAGAAAACCGAATTCGGCAAACCGCTGGTCTGCTCTCCGCTGACCGTGGCGCTGATGGTGGGGATGAGCGTATCCGACGTCAGCCAGAAGGCGGTCGCAAACCTGGGATGGGACAACATCCGGCTGACCCATCCGCTGTTTCCCGGCGATACGCTGTATGCCGAAAGCGAAGTGATGGACAAACGGCCATCCAATTCGCGTCCCGAACAGGGCATCGTCACGATCAAGACGATCGGCAAGAACCAGCATGGCGATGTAGTGTGCACCTTCAACCGGTCTATGCTGATCTGGAAACGCGGGCTTGGGCCTGTCGACGATTGATTGAACTGCCTGCAATGTCCCGGTTCCCCACGGGACGAATGGAGAATATAATATGGCGAGCCTGCCTGTTGAACACATACGTACGATAGATGCCGACGAGGAAGCTGCGTTCCTCGACGCGATTGACCGCTGGATCGAACGCGAGGTCAGACCGGTGGTCATGCACCACGATCATGGCGATATCTGGCCTGCCGAACTGGTCGATCAGATGGTCGAGATGGGGTTGTTCGGCGCAACCATCGGGCAGGAATATGGCGGCCTTGGCCTGCCTGCGACGACCTATGCGAAGATCGTGGCGCGCATTTCATCGCACTGGATGGCGATCACCGGCATCTTCAATTCGCACCTGATCATGGCGCTGGCGGTCGAACGGTTCGGCACGCCTGCCCAGAAAGCAAAATGGCTGCCCAGGTTTGCCAGCGGCGAGATTCGCGGCGGGCTGGCGCTGACCGAACCCAATGCGGGTACCGATCTTCAGGCGATCCGCACCACCGCGCGCCGCGACGGTGATGATTATGTCATCAACGGCACCAAGACGTGGATTTCCAACGCCATCAACGGCAGCTGCTTTGCGCTGCTGGTCAAGACCGATGCCAAGGCATCGCCGCGCTACAAGGGCATGAGCCTGTTTATCGCGCCCAAGCATGAAGGTTTCACGGTCGGCAAGAAGTTCGACAAGCTAGGCTACAAGGCGATCGACAGTGCCGAGCTGATCTTCGACAATTACCGTGTGTCTGCCGACAACCTGATCGGCGGGACCGAGGGCGAGGGGTTCTTTCAGGCCACCGGCGGGCTTGAGCTTGGCCGCATCAACGTTGCTGCGCGCGGCGTCGGGCTGGCGGAAGGATCGCTGCGGCTGGCGACGCAATACGCCCAGCTGCGCGAGACCATGGGCAAGCCGATCTGCGATCATCAGGCGATCCAGCTCAAGATCGGCGACATGGTCACGCGCGCCCGCGCTGCGCGGCTGCTGACGCTGGATGCCGCCGAAGCCTACGATCGCGGCGAACGCTGCGACATGGAAGCGGGCATGGCCAAATATTTCGCATCGGAAGCTGCGGTGCGCAATTCCGAAGAGGCGATGCGCATTTACGGTGGCTATGCCTATTCCAAGGAATACGAGATCGAGCGCTATTATCGTGATGCGCTGCTGATGTGTATCGGCGAGGGCACCAACGAGATGCAGCGCATGATCATTTCCAAACAATGGGTAAAGCGGAACCCTTTGTGATGGCGCACCGGTATTTTGGGCACCGGTCTTCTACCCTGGGCCCGGCACCAGGAAGTTTGCGCAGGGAGGCGTGGCGATGACGCGGCTTCCGCTCACCGGCTTTCGCGTGCTGGCTGCCGAGCAATATGGTGCCGGACCGTTCGGCACCATGTTTCTTGCGCAACTGGGCGCAGAGGTTATCAAGATCGAACCGCCAGCCAAGCCCGGTCAGCCAGGCGGTGACACCGCGCGCGCGGTCGGCCCGCATTTTCTGCGCGAGAACGAAAGCCTGTATTTCCAGACCTTCAACCTCAACAAGAAATCGCTGACGCTCGATCTGCAAAGCGCGCGAGGGCAGGCCATATTGCGCGATCTGGCGAGCAC